>Ga0153915_10001728_pt1 | contig 20095 bp, 18 predicted proteins | sample Opewatmetagenome_2_FD_107003 | JGI IMG/M metagenome (GOLD analysis project Ga0153915, IMG submission 107003) | Freshwater wetland microbial communities from Ohio, USA - Open water 3 Core 3 Depth 3 metaG | ecosystem: Environmental > Aquatic > Freshwater > Wetlands | place: USA: Ohio, Lake Erie...
GTCTCCGCGCTGATCCACGCCGCGACGATGGTGACGGCGGGCGTGTTCCTCGTGGCGCGCAGCAATGTGCTGTTCGCCCTGGCTCCGACGTCGCAGGCCGTGGTGGCGGGTGTCGGTGCCCTGACGGCGCTGTTCGCCGCGACGATCGCCTTGAAACAGTGGGACATCACGAAGGTGCTCGCCTACTCCACGATCTCCCAGCTGGGCTACATGTTCCTGGGCGTCGGCACGGGGGCCATGGCGGCCGGCATCTTCCACCTCGCCACGCACGCGTTCTTCAAGGCGCTGCTGTTCCTGGGGTCGGGGTCGGTGATCCACGCGATGCACCACGCCTATCATGCGACGCACTCCCACGAGGACGCGCAGGACATGCGCAACATGGGCGGATTGCGGCGCTACCTCCCGTGGACCGCCGGGTTGATGTGGATCGCGACGCTCGCCATCGCCGGCATCCCGCCGTTCTCGGGCTTCTTCTCGAAGGACGCGATCCTCGGTGCCGCGTTCGCCCGTGGGACGGTGCAGCCCGCGTGGTACCTGTTCTGGGGCTTCGGCCTGCTCGCGGCATTGTTGACGGCGTTCTACATGACCCGCCTGATGCTGTACACGTTCCACGGACCCAACCGTACCGGTGCGCGCGAAGAAGCGCACCTCCACGAAGCGCCCTGGGTGATGACCGGTCCGCTGCTGGTGCTGGGAGCGCTCTCTCTGGCGGGCGGGCTGCTCAATCTGCCCGAGTTGGTGGGCGGGCATGCGTGGCTGGAGCACTGGCTCGAGCCCGTGACCCAGGCGGGCGCGGGCATGATGCCCACTCCCGTGCTGTCGCACGGCACCGAGTGGACGCTCATCGCCGTCGCCGTGGCCGTCGGGCTCGCCGGCATCATCGGGGCAGTGCGGCTGCTCGATCTCTCGGCACTGGTGCCCGCGAGCGCGGCGCCGGCCGAATCGGGGTTGGGGCGGATCCTCTGGAAGAAGTGGTACGTGGACGAGCTGTACGACGCCGTGATCGTCCAGCCGCTGTTATGGGTGTCCCGAAAGGTCCTGTGGCGCGTGGTGGATGTGGGCGTGGTGGACGGGGCCGGGGTGAACGGCTCCGCGGGCCTGTCGCGCATCCTGGGGTGGCTCGGCAGCCGTCTGCAAACCGGCGAGCTGGGGTTCTATGCGATCGTCTTCGTGATCGGCGTGGTGGCCGTGCTCGCAAAGGCGTTGCACTAGCATGGTGCAACCTCGTGCGGGGGGCCGAGTGGGGCTGATGCGCGGACGCCGCGCCGCGGGGGCGCACGGCAGCGACCCATGCGCCGTTGCGTGGGTGAGCACGCAACGCTTGTCGCGTCCGAGCGCCCCCGCGGCGAACGCGTCCGCGCATCAGCCCCACTCGGCCCTCGCTTGCGTTGCTCCTATGTCTCGCACACCCCGCTAGCCGATGTACGACCGCGCCGTCCTGACCGTCCTGCTCGTCTGGCCGCTCGTCGCCGCGGCAGCGCTGTGGCTCGCCCCCGAGCGCCGCGCCAAGCACCTCGCGTTCGTCGCGGCGCTCATCGAGTTCGCGCTGTCCGTGCCGCTGTGGTGGCGCTTCGTGCCGGCGGCGGGAATGCAGTTCGAGGCGTCGCGCCCCTGGGTGCCGGCCTGGGGCATCGGGTACCACGTGGGCGTGGACGGCATCTCGCTCTTCATGGTGCTGCTCACCACCTTCCTCGTGCCGCTGTCGGTGCTGGGGAGCTGGCGCTACATCACGACGCGCGAGCGCGGCTTCTACGCCAACCTGCTCGTGCTCACGACCGGAATGATCGGCGTGTTCGTGGCGCTCGATCTGTTCCTGTTCTATGTGATGTGGGAGGTGATGCTGATCCCGATGTACTTCATCATCGGGATCTGGGGCGGCGAGCGACGGTTGTACGCCGCGATCAAGTTCTTCATCTACACGATGACCGGCTCGCTGCTCATGCTGGTGGCGATCCTGGGCCTGTATTTCGCCGCCGCCGCCCGTACCAGCATTCACTCCTTCGACTACGCCTTCCTGCTGGCCAACGTCGGCCCGCTCGGCAAGGCCGCCTGGTGGTTCTTCGGGGCGTTCTTCCTGGCGTTCGCCATCAAGGTGCCGATGTTCCCGTTCCACACCTGGCTCCCCGACGCGCACGTCGAGGCGCCGACGGCGGGCTCGGTGATCCTGGCGGGCGTGCTGCTGAAGATGGGGACCTACGGGTTCCTGCGCTTCGCGCTGCCGTTCTTTCCGGCGGTGGCGCTGCACCCGGGCGTCCAGGCCGTGATCGTGACGCTGTCGCTCATCGGGATCATCTACGGCGGCCTGGTGGCGATGGTGCAGCCCGACGTGAAGAAGCTCGTCGCCTACAGCTCCGTGTCCCACCTGGGCTTCGTGATGCTGGGCATCTGGTCGCTGACGCTGCAGAGCGTCCAGGGTGCGCTGCTCGTCATGATCAACCATGGCCTCTCCACCGGCGCGCTGTTCTTTCTCGTGGGGATGCTGTACGAACGCCGCCACAGCCGTCTGATCGAGGCGTACGGCGGAATCGCGCGCGTGGTGCCGCTGCTCGCCACGGTGCTGACCATCGTGTCGCTCTCCTCCATCGGGCTGCCGGGCACCAACGGCTTCGTGGGCGAGTTCCTCATCCTGATCGGCGCCTTTCAGACCCATCCCGTGGCGGCGACGCTCGCCACCACCGGCGTGATCATCGCGGCGATGTATCTCCTGTGGGCGCTGCAGCGCGTGATCTACAATCCGCTCGACAAGACCGAGAACGAGAAGCTGCCCGACCTGTCCTTGCGCGAGCTCGCCGTGCTGGTGCCGATCCTCGCCGGCATCTTCTGGATCGGGCTCTACCCCAAGCCGATCCTCGACCGCATGGAGCCGGCGGCTCAGCACCTGATCGACATCGTGAAGCCGGCGCAGCCGGCGGCGCTGCGATGAGCCTCGACCTCTCGACGTCCCGCGATCTGCTCCTGGCGCTGCTGCCCGAGCTGGTGCTCACCGCGTGGGCCCTGGTGCTGCTGCTGGTGGTGGCGTGGCGGCACAAGACCGCCGGCGACCTGCGCATCGTGGGATGGCTGACGCTCGCGGCGCTCGGCAGCACGGCCGTGGCGGTGTGGTGGCTGTGGTGGAACGCGGCCCACTCCCCGGGCATCACCCCGATGGTCGCGGTGGACGACTTCCGCTATGTGGCCGATTGGCTGTTCCTGGGCGCCGCGGCCCTCACCGTGTTCTTCTCGTTCGACTACCTCGAGCGCGAGCAGCTACGGGCCCCCGAGTACTACGTGCTGCTCGTCTTCGCCACGCTGGGCATGATGTTCATGGCCGGCGGCGAAGACCTGATCGTGATCTTCCTGGGTCTCGAGCTGATGTCGGTATCGGTCTACGTGCTCGCGGGGATCGATCGCCGCAGCGCGCGCGCCGCCGAGGCGGCGCTCAAGTACTTCCTGCTGGGCGCGTTCGCGTCGGCGTTCCTGCTGTACGGGGTCGCGCTGGCGTACGGCGCCACCGGCACGACGAACCTCACGCTGATTGGCGCCCAGGTCGCCTCCCTCGCCATCCAGGGGAGCCCGCTCATCCTGATCGGGCTGGGGCTGCTGCTCGTGGGCTTCGGGTTCAAGGTGGCCGCCGTGCCGTTCCACATGTGGGCGCCGGACGTGTACGACGGGGCGCCGACGCCGGTGACCGGATTCATGGCGACCGCGGTCAAGGCGGCGGCGTTCGCGGCGCTGGCCCGCGTGCTGATCGAAGCGTTCTCGGCGACCGCCGCCTGGCAGGGCATCATCGTGGGGCTCGCCGTGCTCACGATGATCATCGGGAACCTGGTCGCGCTGGCGCAGCGCTCGCTGAAGCGGATGCTCGCCTACTCCTCGATCGCCCACGCGGGCTACCTGCTCGTCGCCGTGGCGTCGGGTTCGGCCCAGGGCTCCGCGGCGGTGCTGTTCTACCTCGCGGCCTACGGCCTCACCACGGTCGCCGCGTTCGCGCTGCTCGCCGCCAAGGGCCGCGGCGGGGAGAGCGACGTGCAGATCGACGATCTCGCGGGGCTCTCGACCAGCCGGCCGTGGCTGGCGTTCGCGCTCGCGGTGTGCATGCTGTCGCTGCTCGGCTTCCCGGGGACGGCCGGGTTCATCGGGAAGTGGTACATCCTGGTCGCGGCCGTCGGCGCGGGGAAGGGATGGCTCGCCGCCCTGCTCGTGCTGGCGAGCGTCGTATCCGCGGGCTATTACCTCCCGGTGATCATGGCGATGTACATGCGGCCCGCGCCGTTCGCCCAGGCCCACGCCGGCGTCCGTTTCGGGCGCCTGGGCGCCGCGGCCCTCGCCGTCTGCGTGGCGGCGGTGCTGTACTTCGGCATCCGTCCCAACCGCCTGCTCGATCTCAGCCAGACGAGCGGTGCGATGCTGCGCCCCGCGGCCGCCCTGACCGCGCCGACGCCGGGGAACTGACGGGGGGACCCGTGGACGTCCCCGCCACGATCTTCCGCCAGTACGACATCCGCGGTACCGTGGGCGACCAGCTCACGCCGGCGCTGGCCCGCGCCGTGGGCGCCGCGTTCGTCACCCTCGCCCACGAGCGGCTGGGGCGCGTCCCGACCATCGCCCTGGGATTGGACAACCGCCCCTCGGGTCCGTCGCTGGCCGACGCCGTCGCCCAGGGAATCGTGGAGGCGGGCGGCAGCGTCGTCGAACTCGGCGTCCTGCCCACACCGGCGCTCTACTTCGCCACTCATGTCCTCGCCGTGGACGGCGGCCTGCAGGTGACGGGCTCGCACAACCCGCCCGAGTTCAACGGCTTCAAAATGGTGCTCGCGGGCGAAGCAGTGTTCGGCGACGACATCCAGCGCATCTACCAGCTGATCGCCGGCGACCGGCTCGACCGGGCCGCGGGTGGCCGGCGCGCGTCCGACAGCGGGGTGCTCGCGGCCTACCGGTCCGCGATCGTGCGGCGCAACACGCCGCTGCCCCGGCGCGTGAAGGTCGTGGTCGATTGCGGCAACGGGGTGACGAGCCTCGTGGCGATCGAGACGCTGCGCGATCTGGGGTGCGACGTGGTGCCGCTGTTCGCCGAGTCGGACGGCACGTTCCCGAACCATCACCCCGATCCGACGGTGGTCGAGAACCTGCGCGACCTGCAGTCCGCCGTGGTGCTGGAAGGCGCCGAGCTGGGCATCGCCTTCGACGGCGATGGCGACCGCATCGGCGCGGTGGACGAGCGGGGCACACCGGTGTTCGGCGACATCCTGCTCGTACTGTTCGGCCGCGACCTGGCGCAGCGGATGGGGACCGGATACCCGGTCATCTTCGACGTGAAGTGCTCCGAGATCCTCCCCGAGGAGCTGACGCGCGCGGGGCTCGTGCCCACCATGTGGAAGACGGGCCATTCGCTCATCAAGCAGAAGATGAAGGAGATCCACGCCCCGCTGGCGGGCGAGATGAGTGGTCACGTGTTCTTCGGGGGAGACTGGTTCGGGTTCGACGACGCGCTGTTCGCCGCCGCGCGGCTGTTGCAGTACATCGCCCGCACCGGTGGACCGCTCTCGAAGCTGCTCGCCGACCTGCCGCACACGGTCTCGACGCCCGAGCTGCGCGTCGGGTGTGCGGACGAGCTGAAGTTCGACGTCGTCGAGCGCGCGGCCAGGCACTTTGCGGCGAAGTACCGGGTCTCCACGCTCGATGGCGTGCGCATCAGCTTCGCGGAGGGATGGGGACTGCTGCGCGCGTCGAACACCCAGCCGGTGCTGGTCATGCGGTTCGAGGCGCGCACCCCTGAAGCCCTCGCCGCCTATCGCGGCGAAGTCGAAGGCTGGCTCGCGCGTCACGCCGCCGGGCCGTGATCGGGCGGCGCCCGGGCCGCGCCCTGCTGGCCGGCGCCGCGGTGCTGGCGGTGCTGCTGGTGGCGGGCCGCTGGCTCGCGGTGGAGACCGTCGAGCGCGCCTGGGCCGGCACCCTGTCGGGCGGGGCGGTCTACCTGCAGGCGCGCGCCTTGCAGCGCCTGTTGCGCCTGGCCGTCTGGCTGGTGGCCGCGGTGTGGGGCACCGGCAACCTCTACATCGTCTACCGGGCGATCGGCTCGGTGCAGATGCCGCGCCGCGTCGGCAACCTCGAGATCGTCGAGGCGGTGCCGCAGCGCCTGCTGCTGCTGCTCGCCGTGGTCACGGGCCTCGTCTTCGGGGTGGGGCTCGCGTGGGGCACAGGCGACTGGTGGCGCGAAGCGGTGCTGGCCGCGGGCCGACCGATGTTCGGCCGGGTGGACCCGATCCTCGGGCGCGACCTGGGCTACTACGTAGGGGCGCTCCCTTGGGCCATCGAGCGCCAGCAGTTCCTGTTGCTCGCGACGCTCACCGCCGCCGTGCTGGCGACGTTTCTCTACGCCGGCATCGGATCGTTGCGCTGGCAGCGCGGCCGACTCCAATCCTCACCCCATGCGCGCGCCCACCTCGGCGTGCTGCTCGCCGGGCTGGCGCTCGCGATCGCGTGGGGGGCGCTGCTCGATCCGGCGGAGGTGGTGGCGGGGCTGCACGGGACGGTGGACGGCGGCCTCGTGGCGGTCCGGATTCCTGGCGCGCCCGGGGTAGCCGCCGCGGCGGGACTCGCCATGCTGGTGAGTCTCGTGTGGGCGGCGTGGGATCGCGTGCGCTGGCTCGCCGCCGGGTGGGGGCTCGTCGCCCTGACGATGCTCGGCGTGTATTGGGTGCTCCCCGCCGTGCTGCAACGCGGTCGGGGCGATCCGTATGCCGGCGAGCGCGCCGAGCTGACCGCGCTGGCGGTCGGCACCGCGCGGCGCACGCTCCCGACCCCGCCCAGCTATCCCACCATGGAGGCGTTCACGGCGGCGGAGCCGGTGTGGAACCCGGAGCGCGTCGCGGCCGCCGCCCGCTCCGGGCTCGGCACGCACGAAGTGGTGGCGGGGGCGACGCTGGGCCGCGGGCCGGGCGGCGTCCCCCAGTGGATCGTGGCGCGCGCCCCGGACGATGCATCGCTCGGGACGCTGCAGCCACCGCCCACCTGGGCGCAGGTGCATCGCGGCCGCTGGACCACGGCGGGCGGTCCGGTGGCGTTCACCGAAACCGATTCCGGACTCGCGCTGGTGCCGCTCGACCCGGCCGACCCCATCGCGCGCTTCGGTACCGGCTTCACGCAATTCGCCGTGGTCGGCGCGGCCGATGCGGCCGCCGGCGCGGGAATCCGGCTCGATGGCGCGTGGCGCCGGATCGCGCTCGCCTGGGTGCTGCAGAGCCCCGAGCTGGCGCGTGCCACCACCGCCACCGAACGCCTGCTGTGGCGGCGCTCGGCCACCGAGCGGCTCGAACGGCTCGCCCCATTCGCCCAGTTCGACCCGCCGCAGCCGGTGATGGCCAACGGGGCGCTGTGGTGGTGTGCCACGGGCTACGTCTCGTCGGAGACCTTTCCGCTGGTCGCGCCGGTGCAGCAGCCCGAAGGCTCGGTGCGCTATCTGCGGGCGGGTGTCGTCGGCGCGGTGCGCGCCGGCACGGGAGAGACGCGGCTCTGGCTCTCGCCCGACGGCGATTCGGTCAGCGCCGCCTGGGCGCGGCTGTTCGCCCCGCTCGTGGCGCCGGCGGAGAGTCTCCCCGCGAGCTTCGCGCGCTCCCTGCGCTATCCCGAGCGGCTCTTCGCACTCGCGGTGCGCCAGGTCCTCGCGGCGGCGCCCGACTCCGACGGCTGGCATACGTTGACGCGCGAGCCCTACGAGTTGTCGCTCCCCGGCGATCCGACGTGGTGGCTGGCGCAGGGGTTCACGTCGGGCCACACCACCGGCGGGCGGTTCGAAGGGTTCCTGCTGGGCCGCTTCGGGTCCGCGGGGCCCGAGCTCTGGTCGGTGGCGCCGCCCCCGCTCGATGCCCCGCCGCAGCTCCTGGTGGGGAGCAGCGACACGCTGCCCGGGCCGCTGCGGCTGTGGCTCGCCGCGGGGCACCTGGCCTCGACCCAGGCGCGCTTCGTACAGCACCGGCCCGATCCACCGCGCCTCGAGCGCGTGTTCGTGACCTGGGGCAACCGCGGCGGAGAGGGGGCGAGCGCCGCCGCGGCGCTGCGCGATCTCGCGCAGGCCGGCCCACCGGGGGCCGCCGATACCACGCTGGCGGGTCGGTGGGTGGCGGCCCGGCGCCTGTTCGCGCAGCTCGATTCGGCGCTCGCCGCCCGGGACTTCGAGCGGTTCGGCCAGGTGTACCGGCAGCTGCGCGACCTGCTCGGCGCGCCGCGCCGCGCGCTTGCTCCCACTCCCGCTCCTCACTAGGTTGCGCCGCCGTGCCGACCGGGCCGACCACTCGAGGAACGATCGTCGTCGCGCTGGGCGGGAACGCCGTCGCGCCCGCCCACGAGCGGCCCACGATCGCGAATCAGTTCCGTCACACGCGGGAGAGTCTGGCCCCGATCGTGGACCTGGCGCGCGCCGGGTGGAACATCGCGCTGGTGCACGGCAACGGACCGCAGGTGGGCGACGAGCTGGCGCGCAACGAGCTCGCGGCCGAGGCGCTCGAGCCGCTGCCGCTCGGCGTGCTGGTGGCGGCGACCGCCGGATGGATGGGCTACATGATCCAGCAGTCGCTGCAAAACGCCCTGGGGCGCGCCGGCGTGAACCGCACCGTCGTCACGCTGATCACCCAGACGCTGAGCGATGCCGCTGACCCGGAGCTGCGCACGCCCACCAAGCCGATCGGGCACGCGCTCGACCCGGCGCGGCTCGCCGGGTTGCGGGCGCGCGGGGTGCCGCTGCGGGAGGTGAAGCCCGGGAAGTGGCGCCGCCTGACACCCAGCCCGCGCCCCGTGGCGATCGTCGAGCGCACCATGGTGCAGACGCTGGTGCGCGACGGCTATATCGTCATCGCGTGCGGTGGCGGCGGTCCGCCGGTGTATGCCGACCCGCGGCTCGGACTCGAGGGGATCGACGCCGTGGCCGACAAGGACCGGGTGGCGGCGATCCTGGGGCACGACATCGGGGCGCAGGTGCTGCTCATCCTCACGGACGTGGACGCCGTGTACACGGGCTGGGGAACCGCCGAGCAGCGGCCGGTGCGGCGCCTGTCGCTGAACGAGGCCGACCGACTGCTGCAGGGGAGCGAGCTCGGCACCGGGAGCATGCGCCCGAAGGTGGAGGCCGCGGCGGACTTCGTTCGCTCGGGCGGCGAGCGAGCGGTGATCGCCGACCTGGCCCAGGGATTGGCCGCGCTGCGCGGCGAGGTCGGCACGACTCTCACGAAGGAGACCGGGTGAACCTGCACGAGTTCCAGGCGCGCGAGATCCTGCGGCGCCACGCGATTCCGGTTCCCGAGGGCGAGGTCGTGACGACGCCTGCGGCCGCTAAGTCCGCCGCCCAGCGGCTGGGCGGCAAGGTGGTGGTGAAGGCCCAGGTGCACGCCGGCGGGCGAGGCAAGGCGGGTGGCGTGAAGCTCGCCCAGGACGCCGCCGAGGCCGAAATCGTCGCGGGGAAGATCCTCGGCATGACGATCAAGGGGCTCACCGTCCAGAAGGTCCTCGTCGTGCCCGCGGCCGACATCGCCTCGGAGAGCTATGTCGGAATCATCGTGGACCGCGGTACGCAGCGACCGGTGCTGATGGTGAGCGCCGCGGGCGGCATCGACATCGAGGAGGTGGCGGCCAAGACGCCCGAGAAGATCCAGCGCCTGGCCGTGGATCCGCGCTACGGTCTCCTCGCGCACCAGGCGCTCGCGTTGGGGTTCGCGCTGTACGCCGACGTGGGGCAGGCCCGGGCCGCGGCCGACATCATGCAGAAGCTCTACCGCGCGGCCTACGACGTGGGGGCCTCGCTCGCCGAGATCAACCCCCTGGTCACCACCCCCGAGGGCAAGGTCGTGGCGCTCGACGCCAAGATCGTGGTGGACGACAACGAGCTGGAGCGCCGGCCCGAGATCGCCGCGCTGCGCGACACGGCGGGGGAAGCTCCGTCCGAGGTGCAGGCGCGCGAGGCGGGCCTCACCTTCATCAAGCTGGAAGGGTCCGTAGGGTGCTGCGTCAACGGCGCGGGGCTCGCGATGGCCACGATGGACTTGGTGAAGTATTACGGCGGCGAGCCCGCGAATTTTCTCGACATCGGCGGCAGCTCGAATCCGCAGAAAGTCGTCAGCGCCCTGAAGATCATCACTGCCGACGCCGCCGTGCGCGCCATCCTGTTCAACATCTTCGGCGGCATCACCCGCTGCGACGACGTCGCCAACGGCATCGTGCAGGCCACGGCGCAGTTCCCGCTGAAGGTCCCCATCGTCATCCGCCTCACCGGGACCAACGAGCAGGAGGCGATGCGTATCCTCACGGCGGCCGGGTTCTCCGCGCTCACCGACATGGACGAGGCGGTCAAGCAGGCGGTGGCCGCCGCCGGCCAGGGGAGGGCCGCGTGAGCGTCTTCGTCAACCGCGACACGCGGCTCTTGGTGCAGGGGATCACGGGCCGCGACGGCTCGTTCCACGCGAAGCAGATGCTGGCCTACGGCACGCCGATCGTCGCCGGCGTGACGCCGGGGAAGGGCGGGCAGACCTTCGAGGGCAAGGTCCCGGTGTTCAACACCGTGGCCGAAGCGGTGCGGGCCACGCGCGCCAACGCGAGCGTCATCTACGTGCCGGCGGCGTTCGCCGCCTCGGCGATCTTCGAAGCCGCCGACGCCGCCCTGCCGCTCGTCGTGTGCATCACCGAAGGTGTTCCGGTGCTCGACATGACGAAGGTCATGCCGTTCGTGCGCGAGCGCGGAGTGCGGCTGGTCGGCCCGAACTGCCCCGGCCTCATCTCGCCGGGACAGGCGAAGGTCGGGATCATCCCGGGCAACATCTGCAAGCCGGGGAACATCGGCGTGGTGAGCCGCAGCGGCACGCTCACCTACGAGATCATCCACCAGCTCACGACCAACGGCTACGGCCAGTCGACCTGTGTCGGCATCGGAGGCGACCCCATCATCGGCACCAACTTCATCGACTGTCTCGCGGCGTTCGAGGCCGATCCCGAGACCAAGGCCGTGGTGCTGATCGGCGAGATCGGGGGCGCCGACGAGCAGCATGCCGCCGAGTTCGTGAAGTCGAAGATGAAAAAGCCCGTAGTGGGCTTCATCGCGGGCCAGACGGCGCCGCCGGGCCGCCGCATGGGGCATGCGGGCGCCATCATTTCCGGCGCCGGCGCCACCGCGGCCGACAAGATGAAAGCGCTCGATGCGGCGGGGATTTCCGTCATGAAGCGCCCCGCTGACGTCGTCCCGCTGCTGCGTGCTCGCCTGGGCACCACCTGACACCCGAAACCGGATACCTGGCACCGATGTTGACCCTCGCGATTATCAAGCCCGACGCACTCGCCGCCGGCTCCGCCGGCAAGATCCTCGCCCACCTGGAGGCGCAGGGGTTCACGGTGCGCGCCGCCCGGATGGTGCGGCTCACCACCCCACAGGCCGAGGCGTTCTACGCGGTGCACCGGGAGCGCCCGTTCTTCCGGTCGCTCGTCACCTTCATGACCTCGGGGCCCTGCATCCCGCTGGCGCTGGAGCGCGCCGATGCCGTCGCCCAGCTGCGCGAGGCGATCGGGGCGACCGATCCCGCCGAGGCGAAGCCCGGCACGATCCGGAAGCTCTACGCCCAGTCCAAGGAGAAGAACGCGATCCACGCGTCGGATTCCCCCGAAAACGCGGCGCGGGAGGTGGCGTTTTTCTTCACTGAGGGGGAGTTGGCGGGGCTCTGAGCACGTTTGCTTGACGCAAGTGCCACAACGGGTTAGCTTCGCCCGCCATGTTGCAGATCGACCTGCGGGACCTCGCCCGGGGCCCCGTCGAAACGCAGGCCGAGGTAGCGGCGGACGACGCGCTGTTCGCCGGATTGGGCATCGCGCTGGCGGCGCCCGTCCGGGTAGGGGGGCGGTTGCAGTCGACGGGGGAAGGGCGATTCTACTGGCACGGGAGTCTCCGCACCGTGGTGGCGGGCGAGTGCCGGCGCTGTCTCGCGCCGGTCTCGGTGCCCATCGAGGCGGAGGTCGGGGCGCTGTTCACCGAGGACACGGGCGCCCAGGACGACCCCGACGCCTATGCGCTGCCGCCGCGCGCCGTGGAGGTGGACCTCCGGCCGGCCGTGCGCGAAGAGCTGGCGCTGGTGGCGCCCCGATTCGTGGTGTGTCGAGAGGACTGTCGCGGGCTCTGCCCGCGCTGTGGCAAGGACCTGAACGCGGGCCCCTGCGGCTGCCCGCCGGCCCCGGATCTCCGGTGGCAGGCGCTGGCCGATCTGAAGGGCAAGCTCCGCGACTAGACGAGGCGTTGAGCGATGGCCGTACCGAAGCGAAGAACCTCCAAACGGAAGAAGCGCGCCCGGCGCACCCACTACAAGGCGGCGCCGATCGCGCTGCAGGCGTGCCCGCGCTGCGGCGATCTCAAACAGCCGCACCGCGTGTGTCCCACCTGTGGCTACTACGCCGGCGAGCAGCGCGTCGAGGTCGAGGACGCCTGAAGTGATCCGCATCGCGCTGGACGCGATGGGAGGAGACAACGCCCCGGAGGCGGAGGTCGAGGGGGCGGCGCTGGCGCTCGCCGAATTACCGCCGACCTTCACGATCCAGCTCGTCGGCCGCACCGCCGACATCGAGCAGGCGCTCGGGCGGCATAGCGATATCCCGCGCAAGCGGCTCCAGGTGGTCGAGGCCCCCGAGGTGGTCGGCATGGGGGAGAAGCCGCTCGCGGCGCTCAAGAGCAAGCCCAAGTCCTCGATCTCGATCGGTCTCACGCTCCAGAAGAACGACAAGTCCGACGCGTTCATCTCGGCCGGCAACACCGGCGCCGTGATGGCCGCCTCGACGCTCATCCTGCGGCTGCACCCGGGCGTGCAGCGCGCGGCGATCGGCGCCCTCCTGCCCACCGGCACGAAGCCCGTGCTGCTGGTCGACTCCGGCGCCAACGTCGACTGCGACGCCCGTGAGCTGGTGGGCTTCGCCCACCTGGGCGCCGTGTATGCCCGCGACGTGCTGGGCCGCGCGGAGCCCGCTGTCGGCCTCCTGAACATCGGCGAAGAGGACGAGAAGGGAAACGCCGTGGCGAAGGAGGCGCACCAGATGCTCAAGACGCAGACCGGATTCCGCTACATCGGGAACGTCGAGGGACGCGACGTGCCGGCCGGGGAAGCGCGCGGCGGCCCGCTCGACGTCGTGGTGTGCGACGGTTTCGTGGGCAACGTGGTGCTCAAATTCTACGAATCGGCGGGGCGCGTGTTCGTGGGGTTCATCAAGCGCGAGGCGCCCGCGATCCTGAAGAGCCCCGAGATGGTCAACGTCCTCAAGATTCTCGACTGGGCCACCTACGGCGGTGCGCCGCTGCTCGGTGTCCAGGGCGTCTCCATCATCTGCCACGGCTCCTCGCCGGCGCGGGCTATCAAGAACGCGATCCGCATCGCGGTCCAGTCGGTGGAGAACCACCTCAGCCAGGACATCGGGGCCGAGTTCGCGCGCGGCGAGGTGCCGGCGTGAAGCGGCCCATCGCCGAGCTGGCGGGCACGGGGCGCTATTCCCCCGCCCGCGTGATGACCAACGACGAGTTCTCCAAGATTCTCGATACGTCGGACCAGTGGATCCGGGAGCGCACCGGGATCCGCGAGCGCCACATCGCGACCGACCAGGAGACGAACGCCTGCATGGCGAAGGCCGCGGCGCTGCAGCTACTGGGCGATCTCGGCATGACCCCGCTGGACGTGGATGCGATCGTGTACGCCACCGCGTCGCCCGACCGGCTGCTGCCGTCGGCGGCGTGCGATCTCCAGGCCATCCTCGGCGCCAAGAACGCCGCCGCCTTCGACGTCGGGGCGGCGTGCGCCGGGTTCATCTACTCCCTGAACGTCGCCGAGGGACTGATCGCGGCGGAGCAGGCGAAGAACGTGCTCGTGATCGCGGCCGAGCGGCTCACGCGGATCATGGACTGGTCGGACCGCGCCACCGCGGTGCTGTTCGGCGACGGGGCGGGGGCGACGCTGCTGCGTCCGAGCACAGGGTCCCGCGGCATCCTCTCGTCCTACATGAAGTCGGACGGGACGCTGGCCGAGCTGCTCTACCGGCCCGGCGGCGGCGCCCTGCATCCGCCCTCCGAGGAGCTGCTGAAGGACCACAGCTATTTCATTCACATGGCGGGCCGCGAGGTCTTCAAGGCCGCGGTGCTCTCCATGGCGGATGCCTGCGATCAGGCGTTGCGGCGCGCCGGGCTGACCGGCGCGGACGTCGATCTGATGATCCCGCATCAGGCGAACATCCGCATCATCGAGGCGACGGCGAAGCACGCCGGGATGCCGATGGACAAGGTCTACGTGAACGTGGACCGCTACGGCAACACGTCGGCGGCGTCGATCGCCATCGCGCTCGACGAAGCGGTGCGCACCGGGCGGCTCGCGCCCGGCATGACGGTCATGCTGGTCGCCTTCGGCGCCGGGTTCACGTGGGCCAGCATGGTCGTGAAGTGGTAGCGGGTCCGACCGTCTGGCTCTGCCCGGGGCAGGGCGCGCAGCGGGTGGGGATGGGGCGGGATCTGGCGGAGCGGTTTCCCGTCGCGCGCGACACCTTCATCGCCATCGACGAAGCGCTCGGCGTGGCGTTGTCGCGCACTATCTTCGACGGCCCCGAGGAAGAGCTCACCCTCACCCAGAATGCGCAGCCCGCGATACTCGCCCACACGGCGGCAGTCTACGCCGTGGTCGGCCCGAAGGTGGACGGCGTGGTCGCGGCCGCGGGCCATTCGCTGGGCGAGTACTCGGCGTACATCACCGCCGGGGCGCTCAGCGCCGCCGAAGCCGCGCGCCTCGTGCGGCGCCGCGGCGAGCTGATGCACAAGGCGGGCACCGAGCGGCGCGGCACCATGGCCGCCGTGCTCGGCCTCCCCACCGCGCAAGTCGAGGAGATCTGCTCCGCCGCCTCGAGCCCCAGCGGCGTGGTCGTCCCCGCGAACCTCAACGCGCCCGACCAGACCGTGATCTCGGGCGACCCCGAGGCCGTGCACAAGGCCAGTGAGCTCTGCAAGGCGAAGGGCGCCAAGCGGGTGATGACGCTGAAGGTGAGCGGCGCGTTCCACTCGCCCCTCATGGCGCCGGCGGCCAACGCGCTGCGCCTCGCGCTCGACAAGGCCGAATTCGCCGACCCCGCCTTCCCAGTGATCGCCAACGCCACCGCCGAGGCGGTGAAGGACGCGGCGCGGGCGCGCCGCACGCTGTCCGATCAGCTCACCGCCCCGGTGCGTTGGGTCGAGTGCATGCAACACGCCGTGCGTCTCGCGGGAGAAGGCGTACGCTTCATCGAGATCGGACCGGGCAGCGTGCTCGCCGGACTACTGCGACGGATTGTCCCGGGGGCGAGCGTCGTTTCGCTGGGAAGCGCCGCAGAGGTGGCGAGCTTCCTGGAGGCTGAATGAGAGGGCGGCCGACCGCCGAGGTCTTGTCCGCCCGACCGGCTGCCCGCCCGACCGCCCGGGGTGGGGAATGACGAAGATCGATCTGGCTGGTAAGGTCGCCCTCGTCACCGGCGGCTCGCGCGGCATCGGGAAGGCCATTGCGGAAGGGTTGGCCGGGGCCGGGGCCAAGGTGGCGCTGTGCGGGCGCGACGGGGCGAAGGCGCAGGAGGTGGCGGCGGGACTGGGCGGTGCGGCGCGCGGCTACGCCTGCGACATGAGCGTGGCGGCGCAGATCGAAGCGCTGGCCGAGCAGGTCGAAGCCGAGGTGGGGCCGGTGGACGTGCTCGTGAACAACGCCGCCGTCACCAAAGACAACCTGCTGTTCCGCATCGGCGCCGACGACTGGGACGCGGTGCTGAACGCGGACTTGAAGGGGCCGTTCCTCCTCACCAAGCTCGTGGCGCGCGGCATGATCAAGCGGCGCTGGGGGCGCATCGTGAACATCTCGAGCGTGGTGGGCATGATCGGCAATAAAGGCCAGGCGAATTACGCGGCGGCCAAGGCCGGGTTGATCGGCTTCACCAAGGCGGTCGCGAAGGAGCTGGCCTCGCGCAACGTGCTCGTCAACGCGGTGGCGCCGGGCTACATCGACACCGACATGACGCGTGCGATTTCGGACGAAGCCAAGCAGGTGTTGCAGGCCGCGATTCCGCTCGGCAAGCTGGGCAGTGGTGCGGATGTCGCGGGCGCAGTGCTCTTTCTCGCTTCCGACCTGGCGAGCTACATTACGGGCCAGGTGCTCGTGGTCGACGGCGGGATGGTGATGTGAATTCCTCCAACCTCCTTGGAGAGGCGCCACATGGCAATGGACATGAAGCAGCTCGAGGAAAAGGTGAAGGACATCATCGTCGAGGAGCTCGGGGTCGAGCGTGACAAGCTCAAGCCCGAAGCCAGCTTCATGGAAGACCTCGGCGCGGACAGCCTCGACACGGTCGAGCTGGTGATGGCCTTCGAGAAGGAATTCGACATCGATATCCCCGACGAGGAAGCGGAGAAGCTCCGCACCGTCGGCGACGCGATGAAGTACCTGCACGACAAGATGGGGAAGTGAGGCGGACCGCAGCGTGAAGCGGCGTGTGGTGGTCACCGGCCTCGGGGTCATCTCCCCCCTGGGCACCACGGTGGCGAGCACCTGGGAGGCGATGGTCGCGGGGCGGTCCGGGGCGGGTCCTATCACCCGGTTCGATCCGTCGGCGCTGTCGGTGAAGTTCGCCTGCGAGGTGAAGGGGTTCGATCCCGGCCTCTACCTCGACAGGAAGGAAGCGCGCCGCTACGACCTGTTCGCCCAATTCGCCATGGGCGCGGCGGTGCAGGCGGTGAACGACGCCTGTCTCGACAAGAGCTGGGACCAGGTCAACATGCAACGCGTCGGTGTCATCATCGGCACCGGCACCGGCGGCATTGCCACGTTCGAGGAGAACATGCGGGCCTACCTCGAGAAGGGGCCGAGCCGCGTGTCGCCGTTCTTCGTGCCGATGTTCATGGCCAACGTCGCTTCGGCGGTGGTCTCGATGCGCTACGGCGCCAAGGGCCCCAACTACTGCACCGTGTCGGCGTGCGCCACCTCGGGGCACTCGCTGGGCGATGCCTTCCGGCTGATCCAGCACAACGACGCGGACGTGATGATCGCGGGCGGCTCGGAAGCGGCGATCACACCGTTGGCGCTCGCCAGCTTCGCCAACATGAAGGCGCTGTCCGAGCGCAACGACGATCCGCAGACCGCGAGCCGCCCCTTCGACAAAGACCGCGACGGATTCGTCATGGGCGACGGGGCGGCGGTCGTGATCCTCGAGGAGCTGGAGCATGCCCGGCGGCGCGGCGCCAGGATCTACGCGGAGATGGTGGGTTACGGCATGACCGCCGACGCTTACCATATCACCGCGCCCTCACCCGACGGCGAAGGCGCGCAGCGCGCCATGCGCCTCGCGATGGAGGACGGCGGGGTCCGGCCCGAGCAGGTCGGCTACATCAACGCGCACGGCACGTCCACCCCGCACGGCGACGCCGCCGAGACCGCGGCGGTGAAGGGCGTGTTCGGCGATCAAGCGAAGAAGCTCGTGTTCGGCTCCACCAAGTCGATGACCGGGCACCTGCTGGGCGCCGCCGGCGCGCTCGAGTTCGCGGTGTGCACCCTCGCGGTGCAGCATGGCGTCATCCCGCCCACCATCAACCAGTTCACGCCCGATCCCGCCTGCGATCTCGACTCGGCCCCCAACAAGGCCGTGACGCGCAAGGTGGAGGTGGCGCTCTCCAATTCGTTCGGATTCGGCGGGCACAACGTGACGCTCGCCGTGCGGCGCGCGCCGTGACCGCGGCGCTGCACGACCCGGCCCTGCGGCCGGTCGTCGAGCGGGTCGAGCGCGGCGAGCGGCTGCGGCGCGACGACGCGCTGGCGCTCTTCGCCTCTCCCGACCTCCTCACCATCGGCCGGCTGGCCGACAAGGTGAATCAGCGCAGGAACGGCGCCCGCGTCTTCTTCGCCGCGAACCAGCACATCAATCCGACCAACGTCTGCATCCTGCGCAACACCTGCGTCTTCTGCTCCTTCGCGCGGATGCCGCAGGAGGACGGGCAGTACACCCGGACGCTGGACGAAGTGTTCGCCGAGGCCGATGCCGCCCGCGACAACCCCACGCGCGAGTTCCACATCGTGGGCGGGCTGCATCCCAAGCTGTCGCTCGCCTACTACCTCGACATGTTCCGCGGCCTCAAGGCCCGCCACCCCGACGTCCAGATCAAGGCGCTGACGGCGGTCGAGGTGGCGCATCTGGCCCGCATCGAGGGGATCTCGACCCGCGACGTGCTCGTCGCGATGAAGGAGGCCGGGGTCACGAGCCTCCCCGGCGGGGGCGCCGAGGTGTTCAGCCCCGCGGCGCGCGCCACCATCGCCGACCGCAAGCTCACGGGCGACGAGTGGCTCGCGGTGCATCGCGAGGCGCATCAGCTCGGCATTCCCTCGAACTGCACCATGCTGTACGGCCACGTCGAGACGCTGGAGGACCGGGTGGACCACCTCCTGGCGCTGCGCGCCCTCCAGGACGAGACGGGCGGCTTCCTCACCTACATCCCGCTCGCCTATCACCCCGATCACAACGAGCTGGGGGAGGCGCTGGGCCGCACCGGCACCGCCACCACCGGCTTCGACGATCTGAAGAACATCGCGGTGGGCCGGCTGGTGCTCGACAACATCCCGCACGTGAAGACCCACTGGCCCATGGTGACGCCCTACATCTCGCAGCTCGCGCTGGGATTCGGCTGCGACGATCTCGAGGGCACGGTGGTGTTCGAGCGGGTCTATCACGAGGCCGGCGCCGGCACGCCGATGTGGCTCTCGTACGCTCAGATCATCGGCTTGATCCGTGGGGCGGGGAAGACGCCGGTGGAGCGCGACTCCCTGTATCAGACGGTTCGCACATTCGAAGACTGGGTGCCCGGCGCGGCGGCGCAGCCGCCGGCCGAGGGCCCCCAGGGGCCGACGTTCCATATCGAGCACCGGGCCAAGGCCCGCGGCAAGGGGAAGAAGCAGTTGCCGGTGGTGGCGGGAGTGGTGGAGGGGTTGGAATGAGACTCGGCCGCATCCCCTATATCAACTGCTATCCGGTCTATGGCGCGATCGACCGGGGGAAGGTGAGTGTGCCCGCCGAGCTGGTCACCGGGACGCCCGCCGAGTTGAACGACCTGCTGGTCGCGGGTGAGCTCGATGTGTCGGTGATCAGCGCCGTGGAGTACGCGCGCCACGCCAAGGGCCTCGTGCTGCTCCCCGAGCTGGCGATCTCCTGCGACGGTCCGGTGCGCAGCGTGATGCTGTGCAGCAAGACCGACGTCGGCCAGCTGGACGGTCGCACCGTGCTGCTCAGTGCCTCGTCCCGCACCTCCGTCGCGCTGCTCGAGCTGCTGTTCCGGGACGTCTGGAAAGTGCGGCCGCGCTTCGCCGCGGCGCGCGCCGAGGCGAGCGACCTCGAGCATCTGGCCGAGCTGCCCCATGAGGCGGTGCTGGTGATCGGCGATCCGGCCCTGCTGCTGGCGGCGCGCAGCGTCTATCCGCACCGCTATGACCTGGGCGCGGAGTGGAAGCGCTGGACCGGGTTGCCGTTCGTCTTCGCGGTCTGGGCCGCGCGCCGCGACGCGGATGCGCGCGCCGTGGAGCGGATTCACCGGGCGCTGCTCGAGTCCCGCACCTGGGGACTGGCGCACCTCGATGAGCTGGCCCGCGCGGCCTCCGCCGCCACCCTGGTCCCGGAGGCCGAATGCCGGGCCTATCTGGGCGGTCTGGACTACGCCCTTACCTACAAGCACCTCGCCGGGCTCACCGATTTCTTCCGCCGCCTCGCGGCGGTGGGGATTGTCCCCGACGGATCGCTCCAGTTCCTGCAGGTGGCCTGAGTATGGTCGTCGATCGCAGCTCCTCCGAGTTCCGCGGCTATCTCGATCTCTACCAGCACGCCCCGCTGCTCGAGCTGGGCCAGCTGGCCGACGAGGTTCGCTGGCGGCTGCACCCCGAGCCGGTCGTCAGCTACATCATCGATCGCAACATCAACTACACCAACGTCTGCGTCGCCGACTGCAAGTTTTGCGCGTTCTATCGCCGTCCGAAGGCGTTAGAAGGTTACGTCCGCTCCTTCGAGGAGTTCGGGCGCAAGATCGAAGAAGTGAGTGCGCTGGGCGGCGGGCAGATCCAGATGCAGGGCGGGCGCA
>Ga0153915_10001729_pt1 | contig 20090 bp, 18 predicted proteins | sample Opewatmetagenome_2_FD_107003 | JGI IMG/M metagenome (GOLD analysis project Ga0153915, IMG submission 107003) | Freshwater wetland microbial communities from Ohio, USA - Open water 3 Core 3 Depth 3 metaG | ecosystem: Environmental > Aquatic > Freshwater > Wetlands | place: USA: Ohio, Lake Erie...
CGCAACAGCGCGGAGTTCGTGAAGAAGATTTTCGAGCTGGAAGTCCCGGAAATCTACGACAAGACCATCGAGATCTTCCGCATCGTGCGCGAGGCCGGATACCGCACCAAGATCGCCGTCCGTTCCAACCGGGAAGACGTGGATCCGGTGGGCGCCTGCGTCGGCATGAAGGGCGTGCGGATCCAGGCCGTGGTCAAGGAACTGGAGGGGGAGAAGATCGACATCCTCCGCTACGACCTGGACCAGAGGAACTTCATCAAGAACGCGCTGTCCCCGGCGGAAGTGCTTCAGGTCGTGATCCTGGACGAGTCCAAGAAGGCGGCCCTCGCCGTCGTGCCGGACGACCATTTCTCCCTGGCCATAGGCAAGCAGGGCCTGAACGTGCGTCTTGCCAACCGCCTGGTGGACTGGAACATCGACGTGAAGACGGAGAGCCAGTTCGCGGAAATGGACGTCTCCGCCGACGCGAAGCGGGCGGTTTCCGCCCTTTTCGGCGAATACCCCGAGGACGAGATCAAGAACATCAGCGAGCTGCCGGACATCCCGGAGCGCCTGGTGGAAGTGCTCAAGAAGAACAACATCGTCGATATCGAGTCCCTGGTCGTCTTGACGGCGGAACAGATGGCCGCCTTGGACGGCATCACCGCGGAGGACATCGAAACCCTGCGCAAGATCATCGAAGAGAACGTGGAGATCGTCGAGGAAGAGGAAGGGGAGCAGCCGGAGGAGGAGGCCGTCGCGGAGGGTACGGAAACCATGGAAGCCTCGGAAACCGCTGCGGAACCCGAACCCGAAAATCCGGAAATGACCGCCGAAACCCCGGAAGGGGAGGCGGCGGCGGAAACCGCGGCGTCGCAAGACGACGCGGAACAAGAGGCGTATGAGTGTCCCGAGTGCGGGACTCCGATCACGCCCGACATGGCCACTTGTCCAAACTGCGGTGTCGGATTAAGCTTCGAGGAAAGCGCTGCGGAGGGAGAAAATTAAAGACCGTATGACGGATGAACTTGAGAACAGGAAGAAGCCGAAGGCCACTCTGATCAAGCACAAGAAGGAAGAGGAACCCATCACCCCTCCTTCCGAGGATATCGCGGCGCCCGAGAAAAAAAAGGTGGTCGTGGTAAAGAAAAAGGTCCTCACCGTCAAGAAACCGGTCTCTTCGGTGTCGAAGACATCGTTTTCGGAATCCGCGGATGCTTCCGTGGAAGTCCAGGAATCCATGGAGGTGGAGACTCCGTCCGCCGTGGAAGCTCCTGAGCCTTCACGACAACCCGTAGCCGCGCAGGCCACGGAATCCGTGCCCGCGGTCGAGGTATCCAAGATGCCCACGACGGCAGTTCCCGTGATCCCCGCCACGGCAGGCGAGACGATCATCAAGAGTCCTGCAGCGAAACAGCCTGAGATACCGCCATCGGTAAGGGAGACATACGCTGCATCGGCAGCTGCGGCAGCGCACGCGGCCCCCGGCGCGGCAGCTCATGCCCCTGGCGCGGCAGCGCACGCGGCCCCTGGCGCGGCAACTCACGCGGCCCCTGGCGCGGCAACTCACGCCCCTGGCGCGGCAACGCACGCGACCCCTGGCGCGGCGGCTCACGCGACCCCTGGCGCGGCAGCTCACGCGACCCCTGGCGCGGCAGCTCACGCCCCTGGCGCGGCAACGCACGCGGCCCCTGGCGCGGCAGCTCACGCCCCTGGCGCGGCAGCTCACGCCCCTGGTGCGGCAATTCACGCCCCTGGCGCAGCGGCTCACGCCCCTGGTGCGGCGGCGCACGCGGCCCCCGGCGCAGCGGCTCATGCGCCCCCCGGCGCAGCGGCTCATGCGCCCTCCGGCGCAGCGGCTCATGCGCCCTCCGGCGCAGCGGCTCATGCGCCCTCCGGCGCAGCGGCTCATGCGCCCTCCGGCGCAACTGCCCCCGGTGCTTCTGGATTCCGGCCACCCATGTCCCATGCACCTTCAAGCCCCGCGACGGGCGTTCCGTTTGTGCGTCCATCGCATCCGGAGCCGAGACCTTCCGTTCGCTTGTCCCAGCGCCTTCAGACGGGCGCATCCTTTTCCGCCCCACGGCCTCAGAGGCCACCCATGGGAAGCGGCCGTCCGCCGTATGCCGGCGGCAGTCGTCCGCCGTACCCCGGTGGATCGCGGCCTCCGTACAATGGCCCCAAGCCGGGCGCACCGACGGGAGGAACGGGCGGCGAAGAGGAGAAGAAGGGCGGAGCCAAGAAGTTCTTCAAGGCGCGCAAGAAGTTCGAGTATCCCAAGCGCAAGCACGCAGAGCCGATGGAAAAGCACCTGCAGGTCAAGAAGAAGACCGTGCAGATGGCCAATCCCGTGCCCAAGGAGATCGCCATCACGGAGGCCATCACGGTTTCCGACCTGGCCAAGAAGATGAACCTCAAGGCCTCGGAGTTGATCTCGAAGCTCATGCACATGGGGTCCCTGGTCACTATCAACCAGCAGATCGACGCGGATACCGTATCCCTGCTCGCGGCGGAATACGGCTGCACGGTCAAGGTCGTTTCCCTGTACGACGAGACCGTGATCGAAACCGAAACGGAAAAGGCCGAGGACATGATGCATCGGCCGCCCATCGTCACGATCATGGGCCATGTCGACCATGGCAAGACCAGCTTGCTGGACGTGATCCGCAAAACCAATGTCGCGGAATCGGAATACGGCGGCATCACGCAGCATATCGGAGCCTATGGCGTGGATCTGCCGCAGGGCAAACGCATCATCTTCCTGGATACTCCGGGACACGAAGCCTTCACGATGATGCGGGCGCGCGGTGCCGAGGTGACGGACATCGTAGTCCTCGTGGTTTCCGCAGCCGACGGAGTCATGCCCCAGACCCTCGAGGCGATCAACCATGCCAAGGAGGCGAAAGTCCCCATCATCGTGGCGATCAACAAGATCGATCTGGCGGACGCCAATCCGGACCTCGTGAAGCGCCAGCTCACCGAAAGGGGCCTCACGCCTGAGGACTGGGGCGGCACGACGATCTACTGCCTGGTCTCCGCGTTGAAGAAGACTGGAATCAAGGAACTGCTGGACAGCATCCTGCTGCAAGCCGAGGTGCTGGAATTGAAGGCCAACCCGGAAATGAGGGCTTCCGGCATCGTGCTGGAATCCCGCATCGATCTGGGACGGGGCATCGTGGCCACCGTGATCGTACAGAAGGGCACGCTGCGCATCGGGGACTCCTTCGTCGCCGGCATCTACGCGGGCAAAGTCCGGGCCCTTTTCGATGACAAGGGCAAGAAGATCCTGGAAGCCACCCCGTCGGAACCCGTGGAAGTCCTCGGATTCACGAGCATCCCCAACGCGGGCGACCCGTTCCAGGTCACGGATACTGAGAAGACGGCCAAGACCATCGGGAGCAAGCGGCAGGAATTGAAGAAGCTGGAAGGGTCCAAGAACGTGAAAAAGGTCACGTTGGACAACCTCTACGAGCAGATCAAGGAAGGCCAGATCCAGGAACTGAAGGTCATCATCAAGGCCGACGTGAACGGTTCCGTCGAGGCCTTGAAGACCGCGCTGGAACGACTTTCCACCGGGGAAGTGAAACTGGTCGTGATCCAGAGCGCCACGGGGGCGATCAACGAGGGGGACGTCCTTCTCGCATCGGCTTCCAATGCGCTGATCGTGGGATTCCATGTCAGGCCGAGTTCCGCGGCCCAGGCCCTGGCGGACCGCGAGAAGGTGGATGTCCGCAAGTACAACATCATCTACGACGCCATAGAGGACATCAAGTCCGCCATGGAAGGCCTGCTCAAGCCTGAGCTCCGCGAGGAACAGATAGGCACCGTGGAGGTGCGCAGCACCTTCAAGATCCCCAAGATCGGGACCATCGCCGGCTGTTTCGTGAAGAGCGGCAAGATCCGGAGAAACTCGGAAGTCCGGTTGATCCGGGAAAACATCGAAATTTTCAAGGGCAAGATCACCTCCCTGAAGCGCTTCAAGGAAGATGCCCGCGAGGTGGAAGAGGGGTACGAGTGCGGTATCGGCCTGGAGAACTTCCACGACATCGCGGAAGGCGACATCATGGAAGCCTACGAAGTCCGGGAGATCGCCAAGAAGCTGGAAGGGACGAAGGATGGGGGAAGTCAGGCTCCGAAGGGTTGAAAGCCTCCTGCGGGAGGAGATGGGGCGCATGATTTCCATGGGCCGCATCAAGGATCCCCGTATCGAGCCGCTGACCATCGTGACGGGCGTGGAAGTGACAAAGGACATGAAGTATGCAAAAGTCTTCGTGTCCTTCCATGGAGAGAGGAAGCTGCTTGAAAACGGCGTCGAGGCGCTCAACCACGCCGCCGGTTTCATCCAAAGCACCATAGCCAAGAGCATCACGATCCGCACGATGCCCAGGCTCACGTTCGTCGCCGATCATTCCATCGAGAGGGGCGCCCGGATCACCAAGATCCTCAGGGATGTCGGGCATTGACGCAGATTCCCGGGGCGGGAGACTGCCCGCCAGAAACCACCGCGGACGCGCGAGCCGGCATCTACGGGGTCGTTTTGTTGGACAAGGAAGCCGGCTGCACTTCGTTCCAGGCACTTTCCGGCCTGAAGCACAAACTGGGAACGGGCCGCATCGGACACGCCGGGACCCTGGACAAGTTCGCGGAGGGGCTCTTGATCGTGCTCGTGGGCCGCTGCACCAGGCTGGTGCCGCTGTTCCAGGGCCTTGACAAGGAATATGTCGCCCGGATCCGATTCGGCGTGGAGACCGATACTTTGGACCCGGAAGGGGAAGTGGTCGCCGAGGGTCCCGTTCCGGAACGGAAAATCATCCTGGAGGCTCTGCCGGCGCTCACGGGTGAGATCCTCCAGACACCGCCGGCCTATTCCGCGGTGCATGTGCAGGGGTCTCGTGCCTCCAAACTGGCGCGCCGCGGCATGACGCCTGAAATCGCCCCGCGGACCGTCAGGATCCATGGGATCGAGCCGATCGGTTACGATGCGCCGGAACTGACGATCCGTGTATCCTGTTCCAAGGGGACCTACATCCGGTCCCTGGCACGCGATCTGGCGCTTCTCTGCGGTTCCCGTGCGCATGTCACGGGTTTGCGGCGCACGGCCATCGGCCCTTTCCGGGTGGAGAATGCCGTGAAGGACCGCGACTTTGAGCGCACACGGGATTTGCGCTCCCCGTCGCTTCTCGGAAGCATCGGCGGCGCATGGACGTGCCTGACGGCAAAGACGGCATTCGTTCCCCTGATCCGCAAGGGGATCCCTTTTCGGGAGGAATTCCTGCTGGAACCGGCGGGTGGGGAAGGATCCTGCGGGCTTTTTTCCCAGGATGGGGAGCTCCTGGCGCTGCTTGAAAGGGACGGCAGCGGTTTCCGTTACGCCGCGGTGTTTCCGGAAGGCCCATCATGAGGTTGGTTTCCTGGGATGCGCTTCTCTCCGGCGCGGAGAGGATCGAAAGTCCCGTTTCCTTAACGATCGGGGTTTTCGACGGGCTTCATGCGGGGCATAGGCGACTCATCGAGGCGGTACGGCAGGATGCGGACCGTTTCCGCAAGGAACGGGCCGTTCCGCTGGTGATCACCTTCAGGCAGAATCCCGATTCCGTCTTTCCCGGACGGGCCTTTGATGGGGATCTGCAGACGTTCCGGTTGAAACTGGAGGGACTCGATTCGCTGGGGATCGCCACCGTGCTGGCAATTGACTTTTCTCCCGAATTGGGTAAACTGTCGGGCAAAGCGTTTACCGCGATATTGCGGTCGAATTTGGACGTCCGCGGGGTGGTGATAGGCTACGATTTCCACCTTGGCAACGGCCGCGATACGGATGAAGCGGCCTTACGGGTGCTATGGGGCGGGACGGAAGTGCGCGTGAGCGCCGTGGAACCCGTGCTGCATGAAGGCGGGACGGTGAGCAGTTCCAGGATCCGGTCCGCCGTAAGGGAGGGCCGTTTCCGGGATGCCGAGGCGATGCTCATGGGCGGGTACGTGTTGGATCTGCGGGGTTTGGCGCCGGAGTCCTGGAATGGAGGCGGGTGCCTCATCCCCCTGGCCCGATGCCGGCAGGTGCTTCCCCCGGCCGGAACGTATGATGTGACATTCCTCGGCGGGGGATGCCGGATGTCCGGAAGATTGACGATAGTCGGCGGGAACCTGGTCCTTGAGACCGGAGGACCCGGGCCGTTTGACAGTGTACTTTTTTCTCAACCTTTGAAAGGAGTCGTGCAATGCCACTGACGAAAGAGAAGACGCAAGAGATCGTGAAAACATTCGGTGCCAATGAAAAGGACACCGGAGCCACCGAGGTTCAGATCGCGCTGCTCACCAAGAGGATCAATGAACTGACGGAGCATTTCAAGGTGCACGCAAAGGACCACAATTCGCAGCGCGGCCTCCTGAAGCTGGTCGGCCAGCGCAGGCGCCTTTTGAACTACCTCAAGGCCCGCGATCTGGAGAAGTACCGCGCGCTGCTGGACAAACTGAGCCTGCGCAAATAGGGCAAGAAGGACAAGAAGGAAAATCATGCAACAAACAGTCTCGATCCGCATCGGCGATGAGGAGCTGATCCTCGAAACCGGACGGATGGCGAAGCAGGCCAATGGCGCCGTGTTCGCCCGCATCGGCGGGTCCGCGGTGATCGCCACCGCCTGCTGCTCAGAGAGGGAACTGGAAGGCCTGGACTTCATCCCCCTCTCGGTGGACTATAACGAGAAATACTACGCCGCCGGAAAAATCCCCGGAGGATTCATCAAGCGCGAGGGCAGGCCCAAGGACCGCGAGGTCCTCGTGTCCCGGCTCATCGACCGGCCCATGCGCCCGCTGTTTCCCAAGGGCTTCAAGCGGGAGATCCAGATCATCCCCACCACCGTTTCCACGGACCAGATCAATCCGCCGGACGTGCTGGCCATGGTGGCCGCTTCCGCGGCCGTCACCATTTCCGACATCCCGTTCGCCGGTCCCGTCGGGGCGGTCCGGATGGGATACCTGGACGGAAAACTCCTGGTCAACCCCACCTATGACCAGATCCTGGCAAGCGACATCGACATCATCGTCGCGGGCACGGAAAAAGGCATCACGATGGTGGAAGGCGCCGCGCGCCAGGTCCCCGAGACGCTCATCATCCGGGCCATCGAAGAGGCGCACAGGACCATCAAGGACCTCTGCCGCCTGCAGTTGGATCTGGCCGCCAAGGCGCCCAAGAAGAAGATGGTGTTCCTCCTGAAGGAGGATCCTTTCGCCCTGGCGCAGGATGTCCGCAGCTGGGCCTCTTCCCGGCTGGAAACGGCCTGTTTCGTGAAGGGAAAGATGGAGCGCGCCGGCGCGATCAAGACCTTGAAGCAGGAGGCCGTCGCCGCGTTCAAGGAGAAGCTCCAGGAAGGCGAAGAGAAGCGCGTAAACCGTCTGTTCGACGAGATGGAGCAGGAAATCCTGAGGAAGTCCATCATGGAGAAGGGCCTGCGTACCGACGGGCGCAAGTCCACGGACATCCGTCCCATCACCTGCGAGATCGACGTGCTGCCCCGCACCCACGGGTCCGCGCTGTTCACCCGCGGGGAGACCCAGGCCCTGGTGGTCACCACGCTGGGAACCTTCCTGGACGGGCAGATCATGGACAACATCGAAGGCGACAGCACGAAAAACTTCATGCTGCACTACAATTTCCCGCCCTTCTCCGTGGGTGAGACCGGAAGGTCGGGTTCCCCCGGACGGCGCGAGATCGGACACGGACATCTGGCCGAAAGGGCCCTCGAGAAGGTCCTTCCCGACAAGAGCCAATTCCCCTATACGGTCCGCCTGGTTTCCGAGATCCTGGAATCCAACGGATCCTCCTCCATGGCGTCCGTCTGCGGCGGCTGCCTCAGCCTCCTGAACGCCGGAGTTCCCCTTGCCAAGTCCGTGGCCGGCATCGCCATGGGTCTGGTGAAGGAGGGCGACAAGTTCGTGGTCCTGAGCGACATCCTGGGGGAAGAGGACCATCTGGGCGACATGGACTTCAAGGTGGCGGGAACCGAGGACGGCATCACGGCCCTGCAGATGGACATCAAGATCGAGGGCGTGAACGCGGAGATCCTCACCAAGGCCCTGAGCCAGGCCAACGAGGGACGCCGGCACATCCTGGGCATCATGAACAGGACCATCGAAAAGCCGCGCGGCTCCGTATCCGACCTGGCGCCCAAGGTCATCAGCCTGAAGGTCCCCACGGAAAAGATAGGACTCATCATCGGGCCGGGCGGGAAGAACATCAAGGGAATGAGCGAGAAGTCCGGCGCGACCATCAACATCGACGACGACGGGACAGTCACCATCTACTGCCGGCAGAAGGAAGGCGCGGAGAAGGCCCAGTCCATGGTCCAGGGCCTCATCGAAGAAGCCGTCGTGGGCAAGGTCTACAAGGGCACGGTGAAGCGCATCATGGATTTCGGGGCTTTCATCGAGATCCTTCCCGGAAAGGAAGGCCTCTGCCACATCTCCAAGCTGGCCGCCACCCATGTGGAGAAGGTCACGGACGTGGTGCAGGAAGGCCAGGAGATCGAGGTGAAGGTGGTCGAGATCGACAAGCTGGGACGCATCAATCTGGCCACTCTCAACGCGCCGGAAGGCCCCGCGAGGCCTCCACGCGCCAGCGGCCCCTACCGGGGTCCGTCCCGCGGAGGGGATCGGGGAGACCGGGGAGGCGACAGGCCCAGATTCGGGCGGAGAGAAGGGTGATTTCCACGGAGCGGCTCCCCGGCGGAGCCGTGCTCCTTTTGGAGCCCGTGGACCGGACCGATACGGTCTGCATCGGTTTCTGGTTCATGCAGGGCTCCCGTGACGAGGAGGAGGGCGAGATGGGATTCTCGCACCTCCTCGAGCACATGCTCTTCAAGGGCACCTCCCGACGCAGTGCACTCGCCATCGCCCAGGAGATCGATCGGGTGGGGGGCATGCTCAATGCCTTCACGGAAAAGGAGGCGGTCTGCCTGCACTGCACGCTGCCCAAGGACCATCTGGCGCTCGCCTTCGATATCCTGGCGGACATGAGCTTCCATTCCATCCTGGACGAATCGGAACTGGCCAAGGAAAAATCAGTCATCGTCAACGAGATCCGCGCTTCGGAGGATTCCCCGGAGGAGTGCGGACATGAAAAGTTCCTCCTGCGGATGTGGGGAAGCCATCCCCTGGCGCGCAAGATCACGGGAGAGGTTTCCGACGTGCAGGAAGCGCCGCGCTCCAGGCTGGACGCCTTCTACCGGAGGATCGTGGTTCCCTCGGGCATGATCATGGCCGTGGCGGGCAACTTCGATCCGGGAATGGCACGCGAGCTGGCACTGCGTTCCCTCCCCCAAGGAGCGGACGCGCCGTTCCCGCAGGTTCCTCCCGTCCGCTCAAGGCGCGTGAGGCCGGAGATGCATGCATCGGCCGAGTTCGTTCCCGACAAATTCAGCCAGGTCCAGATCTACGCCGGCACCTGTTACCCGTTGGAGCAGGACATCCCCCATTACTACGTTTCCATGGTCCTGAGCACGGCGTTCGGGGAATCCATGAGCTCCCGACTTTTCCAGAAGATCCGTGAGGAGCTCGCCCTCTGCTACGCCATCTACTGCTTCCGCAGTTTCTATCACGAGCTGGGAGCCTGGACGGTCTACGCGAACACGACACCGCGCATGGCGGCCAAGCTCCTTTCCGCCCTGGACAGGGAACTCGCCCTGCTCCTGCGCTCTCCGCTTTCCATCGAGGAGATCGCGGACGCGAAAAGCCATCTGGCGGGGAGCATGGTCCTTTCCCGGGAGGACATGGAGACCCGCATGAAGCGCCTGGTGCGGCAGTTCACCATGATCGGAAGGGCCCTTGAGTTCGAGGAATCCCTCTCGATCCTGTCCTCCGTCAACGCCGGGGACGTGGACAATCTCGCCCGGACCCTGGTACGTTCCGATTCCTTCAATCTCCTTGCCTATGGGACGCGTGGGCTGGCCCGTCATGCAGGATTCCACTTCACGTTCTAGCGCGGCGCGGACGCGGCGGGAGGTCCGTTGCCAGGGGGACCCGGCCATGGCTCCCGCCTACCAATCCGAGGGCTCCTCGGGCGCGGACCTGAAGGCCTGCATCCGGGAACCGATGACCCTACGGCCCGGTGAGCGGGCGTTGGTGCCGACGGGACTCGCTGTCGAGATCCCGGAGGGCCTGGAGGCGCAGGTCAGGCCGAGATCCGGCCTGGCGGCCAGGCATGGGGTCACGGTACTAAACGCGCCCGGGACCATCGACTCGGATTATCGGGGGGAGGTCAAGGTCATTCTCGTCAATCTGGGGCGCGAGGATTTCATCGTGAAGCCGGGAGACCGGATCGCGCAGATCGTCTTCGCGCCCGTGGTCCGCGTGCGGTTCGCATTCGGAGAGGATGTCGCCACCACGGCGCGGGGGGAGGGCGGTTTTGGCTCCACTGGCGTTTGAATCCGACAGAAGGTCCGTCTTTACCGTCCTCGCATTCCTCTGCCTGGCCGCCTCCATTGCCGCCGCGGTCCCCGTATCCCCCACGGATGAAGGCTTTTTCTCGCGGGCACAGGACATGTACCGAAACGGGGACGCCGGCGGCGCCATGGACCTGCTGCGGGAATTGCGTACCGGCTTTCCAGAGTCCGCGCTGATTCCGCGTTCCTATGCCCTCGGCGTCCGCGTCGCCTCCTCCATGGGGGATTCCTACCTGGCCCGCTGGTTCATGGACCGGCTTCTGGCCACGGGCCGCGAACCCGAGGAAGCGCGGGACTGCGCCCTGTTCCTCGCCGATGAGGCGTATGGCAGGGGCGACCGAGGGCTGGCTGGACGGTACTACCGCGTGGCCCTGGAGTTCTGGCCCATGGCCGACACGGGCGCCGTCCGTTCCCGGTTCCTCCTGCGTCTGGCGGAGATCGCCCTCTACCAGGAGAAGGACGTGCGCGCGGCCCGTCTGTACCACGGAATGCTGCTTCCCAATCTCCTTTCCGACGAGGAGTCCGTCCTCTATAACCTTCTATGGACCAGGCTGCGTTGGGACGCGATCCGTCCCGAGGACCTGGGAATGCAGGACGGCAATATCTCCGCCCTCCGCCTCGATGGGGACGATCTGTGGGTAGGCGCATGGAACGGCGGCGTGGCGCGCCTGTCGTTGAGCACGGGAGACAGGCAGACGGCCATCTCCGGAAAACAGGGCCTTGCCGCGGATACCGTCCGGTCCATCGAGGTCTCGGGGAATCGGGTCTGGGTCGGTACATTCGAGGGGTTGTCATACTACTCGAAGACGACGTCGCAATGGTATGAAGTGCCGTTTTTCGGCGGCGCGGATCCCATGAAAGTGACCTCGGTGCGGGAAATCGGCGGGGACCTGTATGTGGGGACCCTGGGAAGCGGGCTGTACCGGATGCGCGCTTCCAGGGAGGAATGGGAGAAGGTCGCCCAGGGGAGCCTGCCCGGTGATTCCGTCAACTGCCTCGCCCCCTTCCACGGAGGACGGGAAATCCTGATCGGGACCATGAAACTGGGAGTCCTCATCCTGGATCCCTCGACGGGAGCCATCCGGGGGCTCTCGGAAGCGAATCCCGAGTTCGAACCGCGCAACATCACGTGTCTCCTCGCCGGTGAAGCCGGGGATCTGTGGATCGGGACCTATGGCGAAGGCCTATGGCATCAGGATGCGGAGGGAGGCACCTTCCGGCGGTATGGGAAGGCGACGGGGGAACTGGGGGACGACTGGATCCTCTGCGCCGCGGAAACCGCGAATGCGTCCTATTTCGGGACTTTCGGCGCCGGCGTATGCGTCCGGGACCGCCGTGACGGTTCCTGGAAGACCTTCGGGGTACGGGACGGGATCGCCTCCCTGGATGTCGCGGCGGCAGCAGCCGGTACCTCCCGGATTTTTTTCGGGACGTTGGGGCAGGGGATCTCCGTACTCTGGGAGTCGGAAACAGGGTCCCATGCGCAGCCATAGACGCATCCTCTGGTACGTGGTCAAGGAGACCTGGTTCTCCTTCGTCGTGGCCTTCCTGTTTTTTTTCTTCCTGTTTTTCGTGAACCAGATCCTGCTCCTCGCGGAACAGATCATCTCCAAGAGGGTTCCCCTCGGGGACGTCATGCTCCTGATCTTCTATTCCCTGCCTCAGTTCATGCTCCTGTCCTTCCCTTTCGGAACCCTTGTGGGCACGCTCATGGCGGTGGGACGGCTGTCCTCCGACAATGAGCTGTTGGCACTGCAGAGCCTCGGCGTGCCCTCCACGCGTCTTCTACTGCCATTGGCCCTCATGGGATGCCTGTTCACCGGCGCCTCGTTCCTGATCTACGATTATCTCATGCCGATGGGAAACATCCAGTTCTCCGCCCTGATCCGGCGTCTGGTCTATACGAATCCCACGGTGGAGCTGGAGCCGTGGTCGGTGAAGAAGTTCGAGAACACAGTCATCGTCACGGGGGACGTGGAAGGCAGCACGCTGCGCAACGTGCTCATCATCGACAGGAGCACCGACGGCGACAGGAGGATCATCACGTCCGGCAGGGCGAACCTGCGGGAAGGGGATCAACGGGACGTGGTTTCCCTGGAACTGACGGACGTGTTCACCCATCAGGGTTACGCCAAGGAGGACGGGGATCGCTACGATTACACCACGGCGCGGAGCATGGCGTACAACATACTCCTGAAAAGCATCACGGCGACGGTGACCCTGGGCGCCCTGGGACCCTCGCAGCAGAGTTCGCGCGACGTCTGGAAGGAAATCGTGAAGAAACGGGCCGACCAGGACAGGAAGGCGGGAGAACGTGACGCCCAGGTCCGGCAGCAGCTCTTCGGGCTTTCCCAGGAGCTGCGCGCGGCGCGGGGCGCCGTCTCCCGCGCCCCGACGCAGCTGGAGGTGAAGCGGCGCAGTCTGGATTCCCTACAGCGGGATCTCGACGTCCGCCGCGGCGCGGACATCACGGACAGGAGCCTCCAGAACTACCTCCTGGAGTTCCACAAGAAGTTCTCCATTCCCATGGCCTGCCTCGTGTTCTCGCTGTTCGCCTTTCCCGTGGGCCGCGTGGCGCGCCGCAGCGGCAGGACCATGGGATTCGGCATCGGCCTGTTCGTGGCCATCTTCTACTGGGGTCTCCTGTACGCCGGCAACAATCTGGGCGTGCGGATGGGTTTCCCTCCGGCCGTCTCCATGTGGCTGCCGGACCTCGTCGTCTTCCTGCTGGGATCGGTCTTCTTCCTCGTCGGGAGGAAGAATTGAGGACGCTCCGCGCTATGCTGCTCAAGGCCTTCCTCCCCGTCTTCCTCATCTCCCTGCTTTTTTTCGTGCTCCTGCTGCAGCTGATCGACCAGTTCGCAAACCTCTGGCGCTACGCATCCAATGGAGTGGGGCTTTCGACGATGGGCGCCATCGCCCTGCTCTACGTACCCAAGTGCCTGTCCTTCGCCCTGCCCGTGGCATTCCTGTTTTCCATCTCCTTCACCCTGGGGATGCTTTATACCCACAACGAGCTCGTGGCCGTCTTCGGCTCCGGAATCAGCCTGCCGCGCTTCATCCGGCCCTTCATTGTCCTGGGGCTCCTGTTCAGCGTCGGGGGATTCTTCCTGGAAGACCGCCTCGTCATCGAGACCTACAGGAAGAAGAACGAGGCCTTCGCCGCCGCCGTGAAGATGGTGACCACGGAAAGCCAGTCCAACGTGACTGTCATGAGCGGCGACAGGCGGACCGTCTACCAGGCGCAGTATTACAATGACGCGGAAAAGAAGCTCAACGCGGTCCTGATCGTGGACCGGGACGCCGCGGGAGCCCTGGAACGGAGGGTGGACGCGGCCTGGGCCGAGTGGAAGGAAACCCGCTGGGTGCTCCATGATTGCCGCATTTTCCGATGGGACAAGGAGGGCATGAGCCTTTCCGACGAGAGGATCGGCGTGCTCGATGAACCCCGTTGGTCGGAGCCGCCGCTCACGTTCCGGAAGCTGACGAAAAAAGTGGAGGAGATGAACCGCAGGGATGCCCAGGAGTACATCGGCACGCTGCGGAGGGCGGGAGCGTCCACGGAGGGCGCCCAGACTGACTATTACCGCAAGTTCTCCTTCGCCTGCACGCCTCTGGTGGTCGCGATGATCGCCTCGAGCCTTGGAAGCGCGTTCAAGAAGAACGTCCTTCTCATGAGCCTCCTGACCTCACTGGTGATCTCCGTGGTCTTCTACGTCCTCCAGATGGTGACAGCCATCCTGGCCAAGAACGGCATGATCCTCTCCCCGATCATGGGAGCATGGATGCCGTTCCTTTTTTTCCTCCTGGTGGGGGCCTTCCTGTTCCGGATGGCGCGCACGTAGGGGATCCTGACGCGGAGTGGAGGAGGAGATCGTATGGGAATCGAGTATGCCGTGGGAGTGGACTTCGGCGGCACTTCCGCCAAGTTGGGGCTCGTGGGGCGGGACGGCCGGATCCTTGGACGGGACATGGTGGAGATCGATCCGCGCGCGGATTTCCGAAGCATCATGGCGTCCGTGTCGGGACGCCTGACGGAGCTGATCCGGGGTGCCGTTCCGGACGGCAGGCTGCTGACCATAGGCCTTGGAACCCCGGGATTCGTGGATTCGGAGACAGGGATCGTGAGAAGCGGCGCGGAGAACATCCCGGCCTTGAAAGGGATGTCGATGTCCGCCGCCCTCGGGGAGACATTTGGAGTCCCCTCCTTCGCGGACAATGACGCCAACTGCGCCGCGGCCGCGGAACTGAGCTTCGGTGCGGGAAGAAACTTCCGCCATTTCGCCCTTGTGACGCTGGGAACGGGGGTGGGCGGCGGCCTGGTGCAGGACGGAAGGGTCTCCCGGGGCGCCCGAGGATTCGCCGGAGAGATCGGCCACATATGCCTGGATCCCCACGGACTCTGGTGCAACTGCGGAAGCCGGGGCTGCCTGGAGCAGTACGCGTCCGCCCCCGCCATCGCCAGGATCTATGCGGAGAGGAAGGCGAAACGCGAAATGGCCGTGGGAGAACCGACTGCAAAGGACGTTTTCCGGAAGGCGGAGGAAGGCGATGCGGAAGCCCTGGATACAGTCGACGACGTGGCCAGGTCCCTGGCGCAGGCTTTCGGAACGCTCCTGAACGTCCTGAACCTCGAAGCGTTCCTCATCGGAGGAGGGGTATCCCAGGCCGGAGAACGGCTCTGCGCCCCCATCCGAAGACATCTGCCCGACTTCACTTGGCCTCTGCTGATGAAGGATGTCCGCGTCCTGCCCGCGGCCTTCCGCAACGACGCGGGGCTCCTTGGAGCCGCGGCCACCGCCTACGAGCGGATCTCCCGATGAGCTTCCGCATCCAGAAGCGGGATCCGGCCACCCGGGCGCGTACGGGGCTTCTCGCGTTGGGCCACGGAACCGTCGCGACCCCCTGTTTCATGCCCGTGGGCACAAATGCGGGCGTAAAAGCGATGAAGAATCAGGCGCTGGAGGAGATGGGGATCAACCTCATCCTGTCCAACGCCTATCACCTTTATCTGCGGCCTGGCGCCGAGGTCATACGGGCGGCGGGCGGACTGCACCGTTTCATGTCCTGGCGGCACAACCTGCTCACCGACTCGGGCGGTTTCCAGGTCTTTTCCCTCGCTCCCTTCCGCAAGGTGGACGAGGAGGGGGTGGCCTTCAAGTCCCACCTGGACGGATCCTCGCACAGGCTGACTCCGGAAAGCGTGGTGGACTTCCAACTGCTCCTCGGGAGCGACGTGATGATGCCTCTGGACGTCTGCACGGGACCCGGCATCGACCGTGCGGAAGCCCGCGGTGCCCTGCTCACCACCACGCGGTGGCTGGAGCGCGCGGCGGCCCGGTGGTCCGCAGCGGAGGAGCCGAGGAAAGGGCTTCTTTTCGGGATTCTTCAGGGCAACTTCTTTGCCGACCTCAGGGCGGAAAGCGCCGAGGGGATCCTGCCGCTCGACCTTCCCGGATACGCCATCGGCGGGCTTTCCGTCGGAGAACCGCACGAGGTGTTCCTGGAAATCCTCGGAGCCTCCGCGGCCCTGCTGCCGGAGGATAAACCGCGCTATCTGATGGGAGTCGGGACCCCCGATTACATCCTGGGGGCCGTGGAGTCGGGCGTGGACATGTTCGACTGCGTGCTGCCGACCCGTATCGCGCGTAATGCATGCGTCCTCACGCGGCAGGGCACCCTGTCCCTGAGAAACGAAAGAAACCGCCTGGACTTCGGCCCCCTGGACCCGGCCTGCCGCTGTGAAACGTGCCGGGAATACAGCCGCGCCTACCTGCGGCACCTGTTCAAGGCCAGGGAAATCCAGGCCGCGGTGCTTGCGACCCATCACAACATCCATTTCATGCGGATCTTCATGCAGGAGATCCGCCAGGCGATCGCCGACGGCCGTTTTGCCGAATATAAGAAGGGGTTCCTCGCGGAATACGGGCGCGGAACCCGGAATGCGTCGACCTCGTGAAAGGAGTCGCCATGACTACGATACGCATACGGCCTCTGTTGCTCCTCCCGTTCCTGGCCGCGGCCGTCCAGATTTCCGCCCTGCCCATCGAGGTGGAGGGCATGGAGGAGGCGATGCTTCCGGAACGCATCCTGTCGCGGGCTTACGCCGTCCTCGGCACCCCCTACGTGCTGGGAGCGACCGGACCGACAGGCTTCGACTGCTCGGGACTCGCCTGCCGGATCTACAAGGATATGGCGGACATCTCCCTTCCAAGGACCGTGGACGGCCTGATGGCGGCCGGCAGGGTGGTTTCGGGCGATATCCTGCCGGCGGACCTGGTCTTCTTCGACACCACGGGGGGGCCTTCCCACGTGGGGATCTACATCGGGGACGGCAAGTTCATCCACGCCGCTTCGGAAGGCCCTTCCACGGGCGTCATCGTTTCCGCCCTTGGCGAGAACTACTACAAGCGGCGTTACATCGGGGCAAGGCGGTTCCTGGAATGGAAGATCCCCGTGGTCCGCATTCCGATTTCCGGCACTTCCGAGGTGGAAAGCGTTACCGGTTCCCTGCCTTCGGGAATGACCCTGGAGTATCAGGTCGTTTCGAAGCTGGCGGAGGATTCCTTCGTCACGATCCGCTTTTTCCGCGGTACCGAGGAGGTGTTCACAAGGACCGTCAAAGCGCCCGCCGGCGGCGAGGGAGGGCTCTCCCCCCTGACCACGCAGCCCGGTCATTGGTCCGCCGTCGTTTCCACAGTCGATGGCGTGGAGCAATACAGGCTTTCCTTCTCGGTTTCGGAGTAGCGGATGGAACAAAGGAAAAACACCCTGTCGACTTTCATCGTGATGGGGTGTACGGCCCTGTCCCGTCTTTTCGGGTACGTGAAGGTCCTGCTCATCGCGGCGTTTTTCGGCGGATCCGGCGCGGCGGACGCCATCAATGCGGCCTTCAATGTGCCCAACAGCCTGCGCAAGATCTTTGCCGAGGGTTCCCTCTCCTCGGCGTTCATCCCCATCCTGTCGGAAACCATGTCCCAGGACCCGCAGGGAGAACGTTCCCGACGCCTGGTGGCCAATCTCCTCTCGTTTCTCATGGTCATCCTGGTTCCCCTGACCCTGGCGAGCATTCTTTTCCCCCGGCAGTTCGCCGCGATCCTCCCGTTCGAGGACCTGGGCAAGGCCGCCCTGTCGGCCGAGCTGCTGCGCTGGATGTTCAGCTACATCCTCTTCGTCAGCCTGAGCGCCGTCATCGCGGGCGTGCTGAACTCCCACGGCAGCTTCGTGGTTCCCGCCTTGAGCCCCTTGATGTTCTCCGTGGCCATCATTGGCGCCCTGGTCGGCCTGCGGAGCCTCGGTCCCTACGCCATGGCCGTGGGCGTCGTTGTGGGAGGCGTAGTGCAGCTCCTGTTCCTGATGCCCGCGTTCTTCAAGCGCGGCTACACGCTGGCACCGGACCTGCGCCTGCGGAACCCGGATTTCCTCCACACGATGAAACTGTGGATCCCCTTCGTGGTGACTTCGTCGCTGTACACCGTCAACCAGCTGATCGCCTACGCCTTCGCCAGCGGCCTGGAGGACGGGAGCGCCTCAGCGCTGAACTACGCCATCACGGTGACCCAGCTTCCCGTGGGGATTTTTTCCGCATCCGTGGTCACTGTGAGCTTCCCGGCGATGAGCCGCCAGGCGTCCCGCAAGGACGAGGCGGGGCTCAAGGAGTCCGTGCTCTACGGCGTGGAGTTCCTGCTGACCCTCATGATCCCTTCGGCCATCGCGTTGTGCGCATTGTCGAAGGAGGTCGTGTCCGTGGCCTTCCAGAGGGGGGCTTTCGATGCCGAAGCCACCCTGCGCACTTCGGGCGTACTCATCGGGTATGCGGCGGGCCTCGTAAGCCTGACCCTGTTCACTTTCCTGCAGCGGTTCTTCTACGCGGTGAAGGATTACCGCACGCCCCTCCTCGCATCCGCGGTCGTCGTCACCATCGACGTGGTCCTTTCCCTGATCCTGAAGGAAACCCCTCTGCGGGTCGCGGGCCTGGCGTACGCCAACACGATCTCCTTCACAGTGGGGCTGGTCATCATGGCTTGGAGGGCACGGAAGCGGCTTGGCCGCCTCGAGGCCGTTCGGATCCTCGCGAGCCTGGGAAAGAGCCTCCTGGCATCCGTGCCGCTCACGATCTGCGCCGCCGCATTCCGTTTCCTCGCCGGCGGCCTCTGGCGGTTGGGAGGCGGGCTGCGCAACATCGCTGTGATCGGCGGGCTCGTCTGCCTGTGCGCCGCCCTGACAATCCTTGTGTATCTGCTCCTGGGCGTTCCCTATATCCGGGAACTGATCCCCGGAAAACGCAGGAGGGCATGATGGCCCGATCGGTCCGCGGAACGCTTGTCTGCCTTCTGTTGTGCCTGACGGGTCTCCTCATGGCGGAAGAGAGTTCGGAAACCGCGGAGATGTGGCGCAGGACGATCCTATACGGGATCGATTCCCAGATCCTTGAGATCATCGGGAAACTGAAGGCCTCGGCGGATCCCTCGTTCACGGCGGACCTCGTCACGGTGCTCAAGGAATCCAGGGTGAACGCGGTCCGCAAGGCCATCCTCGAGCTTTTCCGCGAACAGAACGTGAAGGAAGGGGAAAGCGCCGCGCGTGGAATCCTCGAAGGCTGGCAGGATGTGCAGGGCGATCTGCTTGCCCAGACGGTAATCTACCTGGACGGGCTGGGGGCCGTGGGACTCGAGGATACGTACGCCGAATTGATGAAGAACACGGATTCCTCCGTTTCCTCCTCCGCCATACGCGCGGTCGGCAGGTCGAAGAACCCGAAACTCGTGAAGGTACTGTTCGACAGGCTGGACGATCCGGAGTTCCCGGAGGCGAGGAAGCCGGAGATCCTGCTCGCCCTGGGGGACCTGGGAAGCAAGGAAGCCGTGGAACGGCTCATGAAACTGGTGGAGAGCCGGGATACGGAAAAGGTCTGGAGGATGTATGCCGCCGATTCCCTCGGGAAGATCGGCGATGACAAGGCCCTTCCCGTCTTGAAAGGCGTGTTTGACGAGGAGGACGCCCTGTTGAAGGCCTATGCAGCCACGGCGCTTTCGCATTTCAACCTTCCGGACGTTCTGGACGTCCTCCTGCAGTGCCTCAAGGAGGAAAATTGGAAGGTGAGGGTACAGGCCGCCAAGGCCCTGGCGCAACCGGGCGCGGCAAAGGCGCTTCCCATGCTCGAGTTCAAGGCGGAGTTCGATCCCGAGAAAACAGTGAAAACGGAAGCCATTCGCGCCATCACGGAAATCGACGGCGGGGATGCGGAAGCCTTCCTATCCGGACTTGTCCGCAACGCGAAGGCTCCGCTGGAAAACCGCGAGAACGCATTACGCGGATTGTGGAAAAGGAACCCGACGCTGACCTTGGATGATGCGAAGGAGATCCTCGCGGACAAATCCGTCGGCCTGGATCTGAAGCCCGCCCAGATGGTGGGCAGGGTGCTTTCCCAGGTCGATGGAAACGGCCTGGAGGGGATCTATGCGGCCTTCCTGGACATGAAGGATCCCGCGATGCGGGCCTATGGGATCCGCGGCGCGCTTCGCAACAGGAATGACGGGCTGAAGGAGAGGATCAAGGCTCTCTCCACCGCCGATGCGGATTCCGCGGTGAGGGTGGAAGCCCTGCGTTGCATCAAGAAATTGGGCTGGTAGGCCGTAAGTCCCTAATTTCCCATGGGGATCGTGGGAATCTTCATCC
>Ga0153915_10001730_pt1 | contig 20086 bp, 21 predicted proteins | sample Opewatmetagenome_2_FD_107003 | JGI IMG/M metagenome (GOLD analysis project Ga0153915, IMG submission 107003) | Freshwater wetland microbial communities from Ohio, USA - Open water 3 Core 3 Depth 3 metaG | ecosystem: Environmental > Aquatic > Freshwater > Wetlands | place: USA: Ohio, Lake Erie...
CATCCTCACGCAGAGGGGGGACGCCCACGCGGCGGGGGGGACCGCAGGTTCCCCCCAGGAGCGTCCCACCAGAGCAATACCAGGTAAAACCGATTCTGGATCGGATGAACCATGAATGGTGCGGGAGGGGGCGTTGCCCCCTCCCGGTCCCTCCCCCGTGAGGATGGCTGCTCCAAGCCGTTACCTCCCACTTTTCACAGGGAACCCGGTATCGGTATCGCGACCCCATGCAAGCCTACAAAAGATCGCGCATCCCACGTGGTACGATGGATCCCCTCACCGCCTGGTTCCCGTACCCGGCCTACCGCCCCCACCAGCGGGAGATGATGGACGCTGCCGTGGCGGTGGCCCGGAAGGGCGGGATCCTGTTGATCGATGCCCCGACCGGGAGCGGGAAATCGGCGGTGGTCGCGGCGCTCCTCTCCGAGTCCCGTGACCGCCGCGTCATCGTCGCCGTCCGGACGAAAAGCCAGCTCGCCACATTCCTCCGGGAGCTCTCCCTGATCCGGAAGAAACAACCGGACCTGCGCTACGCGTACCTGATCGGGAAAGGGCAGATGTGTCTGCTGGGTGGAGGCGGGGACGTGTACCGGCGCTGCGAGGGAGTAAAGGCCCTCTCCACCGCGCTCATGCGGGACCGGGCCGAGGCGGGATCCCTTGTACCGGCAAAGGACCGGCTGATCCGGCAGCAGATCCGGCGGATGGACCCGGAGAATCCCCTGATCTGCCCCTACTTCATCCACGGCAGGTCCTTTGCGGCTGAGGAGGGCGAGGCCCTCCACATGGTCCCGTCGGCGCTCCTGCGGGCGAAGGCGGACCGGGTGCTGCGGGAATCGGTGGCACCGGAGTCCCTCCCGCCCCTGGCCGGGGAGTGCTGCCCGTACGAGGTGATGGTCCAGGCCGCCCGCAGCGCGGACGTGATCCTCCTCAATTTCCACCATGTCCTGGACGATGCGATCCGGGAGCAGCTCTACCTGCAGCTGGGGGCAGAGCCGCAGGAGATCCTGCTCCTCATCGATGAGGCCCACAACTGCGGCGACGCGGTGCAGTCGATCCAGTCGGTGGTGCTCGCAGAAAAGGACATCGAAGCCGCCGCCCACGAGATCCAGCCGCTGCGGGGGAAGGTCCGGGAGGCGGAGGCGGTGCTCCCGGTCCTGCCACGGATCCGGGCATTCATGGGGATGCTCCAGGGGGCCCGGGAGCCCGAGGACTGGTTCGACCCGGCGATCTTCGACCGTACGGTGGTACAGGGATCCCTCTACCCCAGCATGGAGGCCATAGTCGATGACATCCTGGTACTCTCCGACGCGGTGAGGGAGCGGTCCATGGCTGCCGGTGAGTTCCGGGAATCGGCGGTGGAGCGGCTGACCGGGTTCCTGTACCGGATCCACCAGTCGGCTTCGGATCCCGCGTTCCTCACGCTCTACCGGCGGGAAGAGGAGGAGGTGGTGCTGGAGGTTCGGAGCATCGATCCGTCGGTACACCTGAGCGAGATCGCGGGCGTCCATGCCGCGTGCGTGATGATCAGCGGGACCCTCTCCCCTGTCACCTCCTTCCGGCACCTCTACTTCGGCGATCTCCCGGTCGCCACCCTCTCCCTCCCCAACGCGTTCCCGAGGGAGAACCGCCGGGTCTGCGTGGCCCGCGACGTATCCACCGCGTACCGGCTCAGGCAGGATCGTGAGATCACGGCCCGTATTGACGGCTATATCCGGGCGTTCTGCACCCTTCCCGGGAACCTGGCCATCTACTTCCCCTCGTACCAGATCCTCTCGCAGTACGCGGACCGGTGCCGTGATGCCCTGAATGGCAAGGAAGCCTTCGTGGAGCCCCGGGAGGCGCAGGACGCGGGCTCCGCGCTGCGCACCTTCCTCTCCCTGCCGTCGCGGGGCCGGTCCGGAGTTCTGTTTGCCGTCTGCGGGGGAAAGTGGAGCGAGGGGCTGGACTACCGGGGCGAGTTCCTCTCCGGCGCGATGGTGGTGGGACTGCCCCTCGCCCCCTACAACCGGGTGCGGGAGATGGTGATCCAGTACTTCCGCCGGAAGTTCGGGGACGAGGGGGAGTTCCTCTCCTACACGCTCCCGGCCGTGAACCGGGCACTGCAGGCGCTGGGGAGGGTGATCCGGACACCGGAGGACCGGGGGGTTCTGGTGCTCGCAGAGCAACGGTTCCTGGAACCGAACGTGAAGGCGGCCCTTCCCTCCTGGATGCAGGAGGAAGCGGTCGCGACAACCCTGGAGGAGTTCAGGAAGGAGGTTGCCGCATGGCGGTAGTGGAGGGTTCGGAACCGTTCCACCTCTGGGTGGTCCGGGTCTCGTGGGAGGACAGTGTGGTGCACCGAATCCGGTTCGCGCGGACCGGAGAAGGGGGGCCCGTGCCCTCCCTCCTCCGGCAGTACCTGCAGGGAAACCCCGTGGACCTCTCGGTGCTGAAGAGCCCCGCTGCCGAAGGAGACAGCGTCCGGGCTGCCATCTACCGGGCTGTCCGCGATGTGGGATACGGGGAGACGGCCACCTACGGCGAGATCGCTCACCGGGTGGGCACCTCTCCCCGGGTCGTCGGGCAGGCCATGGCCCACAACCCGACGCCGCTCGTTATCCCGTGCCACCGGATCACCGCGGTCCGGGGGCTGGGGGGCTTCTCCCCGGATATCGAGATCAAGGTGCGGCTCCTCGCCATGGAGGCGAAAGGTGTGGTGGGCCGGAGGGAGAAACCCCCGGCTGGGTGAGGAGGCGGCCTCCCTTGGCGGGAAACCGGTGATCCTTTCTCACCGTGCTCGGACGGCCCCCTTCATCTGCCGGATGTAAGCGCAGATGGCCTCCTGCAGGGCAGGGGGATCGGCCAAGTGCCGTTCCACCAGGCCGACGATGCCGCTCCCCACGATCACGGCATCGGCCCCGGCCGCGGCACAGGCGCGGACGTGGGCGGGCCGGGAGATCCCGAACCCGACAGCCACCGGGACGCTGCCCCGGGCCTTCACCCGCCCGATGAGGCCCCGGAGGTCCTCCGGGAGATCCTCCCGCGCACCGGTGACCCCGGTCCGGGAGACCAGGTACAGGAATCCCGACGCCGCGTCCACGATCCGGGCGAGACGCGCATCGCCGGTGGTGGGCGCGGCAAGCAGGATCTGGTCCAGGCCGTTCTCCTGTGCACATTCCCGCGCATGGTTCGCCTCCTCCAGTGGCAGGTCTACCACCAGGATCCCGTCAACCCCCGCGGCGGCTGCCTCGCTGTAGAACCAGGAGAGTCCCCGCCGGTAGACCGGGTTGTAATAGGTGAGGAGCACGATGGGCTTGTCGGTGACCTCGCGGATCTCCCGGACCATCCGGAAGACCCCCGCGGGGGTGGTACCGGCCCTGAGCGCCCTGATACCGGCCCGCTGGATTACCGGGCCATCGGCCACCGGGTCCGAGAAGGGCACCCCCATCTCCAGGATGTCGGCCCCGGCATCCAGCAGCGTCCCGGCGATGCGGACGCTGGCGGCGGGATCCGGGTCCCCCGCCACGGTATAGCCGATGAAGAGGGGCCCCTCCGCTTCCCGGAAGGCGCTGCCGATCCGGCTCATCTGCTCCCCCCAGTCCCCTGCGGCACGGATACGGTGGTCTCCACGTCCTTGTCTCCGCGGCCCGAGAGGTTCACGACAACGATGCTGTCCCGGTCCAGGTCCCCGGCGATCTCCACGAGATGGGCGATCGCGTGGGCCGATTCCAGGGCAGGGACGATCCCTTCGGTCCGTGCCAGGAGCGAGAAGGCCTCTTCGGCGGCACGGTCGGTCACGGAAACCGCTTCCATCCTGCCGCTCTCCCGCAGGTGCGCGAGCTCCGGACCCACCCCCGGGTAGTCCAGGCCCGCAGCGATGCTGTGGGTTTCGCTCACCTGCCCATCTTCGTCCTGGAGCAGGTACGAGAGGGCACCGTGGAGCACCCCGGGGCTCCCCGCGCAGAGGGAGGCCCCGTGCATCCCGGTCGCAAGTCCCTCCCCCCCGGCCTCCACGCCGATCAGGCGCACGTCGTCCTCCAGGAAGCGGTGGAAGATGCCGATGGCGTTGGACCCGCCCCCGACGCAGGCCAGGATGGCGTCAGGGAGCCTCCCCTCCCGCTCCAGCACCTGGCGCCGCGCCTCCTCGCCGATGACAGACTGGAAGGTGCGGACCATCAGGGGATACGGGTGGGGCCCCACCACCGAGCCCAGCAGGTAGTAGGTGTCCTCCACCCGCTCCACCCAGTCCCGGAGCGCCTCGTTCACCGCATCCTTCAGGGTCCTGGTGCCCGACGCAACAGGGATGACCTTCGCACCCAGGAGGCGCATCCGGGAGACGTTCAGGGCCTGCCGGTGGATGTCGGTCTCGCCCATGTATACCTCCACCGGGATGCCCAGCCGGGCCCCGGCGATGGCTGTCGCGACACCGTGCTGCCCGGCGCCGGTCTCGGCAATGATCCTGTGCTTCCCCATGGAACGGGCGAGCAGCGCCTGGCCCAGCGTGTTGTTCAGCTTGTGGGCGCCGCCGTGGAGGAGGTCTTCCCGCTTCAGGTAGATGCGGCAGCCCAGGCTCCGGGAGAGGTTCGGGCAGAAGGTGAGCGGGGTGGGCCGGCCTGCATAGTGGGTCAGGTGGTCGCTGAGATCCTGCTGGAACGCCGGGTCCGCCATGGCACGGGTGAAGGCCTCATCCAGCCGGATCAGCGCCTCCATCAGGGTCTCGGGCACGTAGCGTCCGCCAAAGCGGCCGTAGCGGGCCTTACTTCCTGTCGGGGAACCTCTGGATCCGGTCATGGCGACGCCTCCCGGGCAGCCTGGATGAAGGCCCGGACCAGCCGGGGATCCTTCACGCCGGTTGACTGTTCCACCCCGGAGGAGACGTCCACGGCATAGGGACGGACGGAGCGGATGGCCCCTGCCACGTTCTCTGGCGTGAGCCCTCCCGCGAGAATCACCGGCACCCGGGAACGGGCGACGATATCCCTCGCGGAGACGGGATCGAAAGGCCGTCCCTGCCCGTGGCTGTCATCGATGACGACGGCATCGCAGTCCACCCGCGGGGTATCGCCGCGCCGGAGCACCCGGAGGAGCCGGACCCCCGGGTCCGGGAGATGGTCGAACGGGTGGAAGACCTGGATCGCGTCCGGCCCTGCAGCGAGGACATCCCGAAGGTCCTCAGCGCGGGTGGTATGGGTGACCACCACCCGCACGACCAGAGGCCCGGCAGCGGTGAAGATCTCCCGGGCCCGTTCCGTGGTCACGCACCGGGCCGAGTCGCTGCAGAGGATCACCCCGACCGCGTCGGCTCCGGCCTCCGCGGCCATGCGGGCGTCCTCAGGCCGCGTGATGCCGCAGATCTTCACGCGCATACGAGGGCCTCCACGATCTTCCCCGGGTCCGGCGCCAGCGTGATGGCCGTGCCGACCAGGAAGGCATCGCACGATGGCTTCAGGAAGCGGAGATCCGCGGGGGAACGGATCCCGCTCTCGGCCACCACCACCCGGCCCCGGCCCCGGATCCTTCCCGAGAGCCTCCGGGTCGTCTCCAGGTCGATCCCCATTGTCCGCAGGTCCCGGTTGTTCACGCCGATGAGCCGTGCCCCCGAGGCAATGGCCAGGTCCACATCCTCTTCGCGGTGGACCTCGACGAGCGCTTCCAGCGACAGTCGTTCTGCGAGGTCCAGGAACTCCCGGAGGCGTTCACCCAGCACCGCAGCGATGAGGAGCACCGCGTCGGCCCCGAGAGCGCGGGTCTCGTGGAGCTGCCGGGGATCCACGATGAAGTCCTTCCGGAGGATGGGGACATCGACGATCCTGCGCACCTGTTCCAGGTGGCGGGTGCTGCCACCGAAGAAGTGCGGCTCGGTGAGCACGGAGAGGGCCGTGCACCCGCCCCGGACTGCCTCCCCTGCCAGCCACTCCAGGTCCCTCACGCTGCGGAGGTTCCCCAGGGTGGGGGAAGCGAGCTTCAGCTCGGCGATGACGGCGTTCCGGGGCGGTGCCTGCGCGATGGCGTCGGCCAGGGATCGGGGAGTACGCGATGGTGCACCTGCAGGGCTGACGTCCAGCGATGCGACCCGGTCCCGGGTGCTTTTCAGGATCTCGTCAAGGATCATGGGTTCCCCCCTGTCGCTTCGACCAGGCGGTCCAGTTTCGCGAGGGCGGCACCGGTATCGACGGAAGCAGCAGCCACCTGGAGCCCCTCACGGAGATCCCGGCTGCTCCCTGCCAGGTGGATGGCCGCGGCGGCGTTCAGGAGCACGATATCCCGCAGCGGCCCGCGTTCCCCTCCCAGGATCTCCCGGAGGAGACGGGCATTGGCCGTGGCATCCCCCCCCGCGAGATCGGACCGGGCAGCAACAGGGATGCCGAAGGTGGAGGGGTGGATCCGGTAGTGACGGATGACGCCACCGGAGAGCTCTGCCACGTCGGTCTCCCCGGTTGTGGTGATCTCGTCCAGGCCGTCGCCGTGGACCACCATGGCCCGCCGGGTGCCCAGCAGCCGGAGCACATCTGCCACCTTCCCGGTCAGTCCCCTGTCATAGACACCCGTCAGCTGCACCGTGGCATGGGCCGGGTTGGAGAGAGGGCCCAGCAGGTTGAAGACGGTGCGGATCCCGATCTCGCGCCGCGGGCCCAGCACATGCTTCATCGCCGGGTGGTGGGCGGGGGCGTACAGGAAACAGATGCCTATCCGCTCGCAGATCTCGGCGAGGAGCGGGGGAGGGACGGCCAGGCCCACACCCGCGGCTTCCAGGAGGTCCGCCGAGCCGCACCGGCTCGAGACCGAGCGGTTCCCGTGCTTCACCACCGGTATCCCCGCACCCGCGGCCACGAACGCGGCTGTGGTGGAGATGTTGAAGGTTCCGCTCTGGTCACCCCCCGTTCCGCAGGTGTCCAGGGACGGGGTCGTGAACCGGGGTGCGATCACGAGGGCCCGTTCCCTCATGGCCTGTGCCATGGCCGCGATCTCGGCGCTCGTCTCGCCTTTCATGCGGAGCGCCGTGAGGAGCGCACCGGTCTGGGCCGGGGTCACCTGGCCGTCCATGATCATCCCCATCATCCGGTGGGCATCGTCGGGAGTCAGGTCCCTCCCTTCCACGAGCTGCTGGAGGATTCCGGTGATCGTCATGAAGGAACCCCCTGCGGGAAGAGGAAGTTGCGGAGGATGGTATCCCCGTCAGGTGTCAGGATGGACTCCGGGTGGAACTGGATCCCCTCCACCGGATAGCGGCGGTGGCGGAGCCCCATGATGGCACCGTCATCCCCGCTCACCGCAGAGACCTCCAGGTCGCCGGGAAGGGTTGCGGGGTCTGCCACCAGCGAGTGGTAGCGGGTGGCCGAAAGGGGGCTCGGGAGACCGGAGAAGACGGTCTTCCCGTCGTGGCGGATGGGGGAGACCTTCCCGTGCACCGGCCGGTGCGCCCGCACCACCTGCCCGCCGAAGGCGACGCAGATGGCCTGGTGGCCCAGGCATACCCCCAGCGTGGGGATGCTGCGCGAGAGCGTCCGGAGCACCTGGAGCCCGACGCCCGAGTCCTCGGGCCTCCCCGGGCCGGGGGAGAGGATGATCCGGTCGCAGGGGATCCCGCGGATCTTCTCGAGGGGCGTGTCGGAAGTGACCACGACGGGCTCTGCCCCCAGGTACCCCACCTGCTGCGACAGGTTGTAGGTGAAGCTGTCGTAGCAGTCGATGAGGAGCACCTTCACCGGTATCCCCCCGCCGCTTCGATGGCCCTCGCCATGGCCATCCCCTTGTTCTCGGTCTCGATCCATTCGTTTTCGGGAACCGAATCGGCCACGATGCCGGCCCCGACCCGGAACGTCGCCTTCCCGTTTCGCACGACGATGGTCCGGATGGTGATGGCAAACTCCAGCGTGCGGTCGAACCCGGCAAATCCCACCGCGCCGGCGTAGGGCCCCCGGGGGGTCTTCTCCACCTCGCTCACGATCTGCATCGCCCGGATCTTGGGGGCGCCGCTGACGGTCCCGGCCGGGAAGCAGGACTTCAGGGCATCGTACTCGCTCCGGTGCTCCTCCAGCGTCCCGTGGACGGTGGAGACCAGGTGCTGGACATGGGAGAACCGCTCGACGGCCATGAAGTCCTCCACCCGGACCGAGCCGAACCGGGATACCCTCCCCACGTCGTTTCTCGCGAGATCCACGAGCATCGTGTGCTCTGCCCGCTCCTTCTCATCCTCCCTGAGATCGCGGGCCAGGCGGGCATCTTCCTCCGGTGTCCTGCCCCGTGGCCGTGTCCCGGCGATGGGGACGGTGGTGACCCGGCCCCGCTCCACCCGGACGAGCATCTCCGGGCTGGCACCGATGATCTGGCGGTCCCCGAAGTCCAGGTAGTACAGGTAGGGGCTCGGGTTGATCTGCCGGAGGGCACGGTAGAGATGGAAGGGCTCGGCGGGGAGGTCGCACTCCAGTGACCGGGAGATGACTGCCTGGAAGATATCCCCGGCCATGATGTGTTCCTTCACCCGTTCGACTGCGTGACAGTACTCCTCCCGGGTCATGTCGGAGGTGGCACGGAGAGATCCGGAAGCATGGGGAGGCTCCGGATCCATCCTTCCCTCTGTCGCCGGCACGTTCCCCAGGCGATCAAGGGTCTCCCGGATCCGGTCCGCCGATCGCCGGTATTCCCGGAGGGGATCCGAGTCATAGGTGAGGAGGGGGCTTGCGAAGACAAAGAGCTGCCGTGCCAGGTGGTCAAAGACGATGCAGTCGGTGACCAGCATGAACTGCCCTTCCGGGTCATGGCCGCCGGTTCCCCTGCATCCGGGGACCATGGGGAAGAGGGAGTGGACGAGATCGTAAGAGAGGTAGCCGACCATACCCCCCGAGAACCGCGGGGCTCTGAGCTTGACATGGGCGAACCGCTGGAGGAGGGACCGGAGCTGGTCCACGGCCGTGTCGCCTTCCGGTGACCGCGCGATGGAGACGAGGGGCTCGATCCCGGAGATCGCGACATCCTCTCCCAGCGAGATGGTGAGGCCGGGGTTCCATCCCAGGTAGGAGTAGCGGGCGATCTTCTCGCTCCCCTCCATGGATTCCAGGAGCACGCCGGGCCCCCGGCAGAGGGCAGCAAAGGCATCGGTGGGGGAGAGATCCGGGAGCGGGATCCGGGTGCACAGGGGAACAAAGAGGGGCCTCGCCTGGTGCTCGGCCACTGCCAGGAACTCCTCCTCATCCAGGTTCAGGTGCAGGGACTCCCGCGCGGCAGATTCCCGTCGGGGGGAATCACCGGACCCTTCAGCGGCAGACGGCAGATGCATACACAAAATGGGTTACGTCCATATTTATACATTATTGTACACTTATGTCATTTGGTGTATAGAGCCTGACAGTCAACGGCGGAGACCGGGATGCTCGGGATCGCGGCGAATCCGTCCCTGCCCGTCCTGCATCCGGGGTCCCGCGCCGGAAGGGAGTCTTTAACAGGATCCCCTCCGACTACTGGAACAGCGGAGGCAGGCCCGGTCCGACAGCCAGGATTCCGGCGCGGAGCAGGGGGCCATGCTTCACATGCACGGGAGATGAAGAGGGGCGTGAGATCGGCCATCATCCTGGTGGGGGGCGAGGCCCGCCGGGCTGGCGGGCAGGAGAAGTACTTCTTCCTCCTGAACGGCAGGACTTTCCTCCAGCACATCCTGGAGAGCCTCCGGGGCGTGGTGGACGAGGTGGTGCTGGCCGCCCGGGACCCGGCCCAGTGCCAGCGGTTCGCCCACATCCCGGGCCTCCGGTGTGTTCCTGACCGCCGGAAGGGAATCGGCCCTCTCGGGGGTCTCCACGCGGGGGTCCAGGAGGTGAGGGGCGATCCGGTCTTTGTCTCGGCGTGCGACATGCCGTGCATCAACCGCCGGGTGGTGGCGCTCCTCTTCCAGGTCATCGAATCCGGTCCCTGGGACGCGGTGATCCCGGCCTGGGACCCGGAGATGATCGAGCCTCTCCACGCGGTGTACCGCAGGCAGCCACTCCTCGCGTACCTGGAGTCCCACGAGCACCTCTCCGTCCGGGCCATGGTCCGTTCCATGAATGCCCGCTACCTCTCCATCGACGAGATACGGGCCCTGGACCCGGATCTCCGGACCTTCACGAACATCAACAAGCTGGAGGACCTGGAGCGGATCAACCGGGAGATAGGGGCGCCGGGGAGTCCGCCATCAGGTCCGCGGTGACAGGTCTTTCCTCACGGTCACAGTACGACGGGAGGGGGGGAGACCCCCCTCCCGGGCCCTCCCCCCATGAGGATATCCCGCCACGCCGGTTTTTTCCCATCGCATTCCACATACTGGATAACACCGGCGGGGGGTGCCCACGCGGCGGGGGGCAGTGAGCCCCCCTGGAGCGTCCCGGCACCACACAGCAGATCGAGCACACCTCACTGAAGCACTTGCTAGAACTGGCCGACGGGGTCGCGGCGGGGGCGGTGAGCCCCCGAGAGCGTCTCACCAGTATAAAATGAGAGAATATTTCTGCAGAGTCTACCCGAAGCGCCGCCGTACGCCGCTCCCGTCCCGGGCGTACCGGCCCAGTTCGGAGTCCAGGAGCCGGTCGCCGGTGAAGACCGGCCCGTCACGGCAGGTTCGCTCCCCGGACGGGTCAATGCAGCAGGAGCCGCAGATGCCGGTGCCGCACTTCATGTACCGGTGGAGGGAGAACTGACCCCTCCCCTCCAGGCCCTTTTCCGCCAGGATATCCAGCACCCGGCGCATCATCGGTTCCGGCCCGCAGACGCAGAAGTGGTCGTAGACCTCCAGCACCAGCTCGTCCAGGAGACGGGTGACGACGCCATGGTGGCCGGCCGAACCGTCATCCGTGGCCACGTGGAGGGTGGTGGCGCCGGAGAGGGCGGACCGGAACGGGAGTTCCCCCTCTGTCGCGGCTCCCAGCAAAAATGCGTTCACCTTCCCCGCCTGTGCCAGCGGGAGGAGGGGCGCGGCACCGATACCGCCGGCGATGGCCAGCGTCTGACCCTGCACCCGGAAGCCGGTCCCGAAAGGACCCCGGATCCCGATCCGATCCCCTGCCCTCATGGCACAGAGGGCTCTCGTGGCGTCTCCCACCGCGAGCACAGAGATGGAACGGGGGGAGGAGAGGGCCATGGGGATCTCGTCCACTCCCGGCACCCACACCATCACAAACTGCCCGGGGGTGAAGGGAAACGAGTCAGAGAACCGCAGCGTCCGGATCCGGGGGGTTTCCACCACCACCTCCGTGATCTCCACGACGCGGGGCAGGCGGTCACCCATGGGCGCACCCCACGATCTCGTCGGGAGAGATGCCGTCAGGACGATAGAGTTCCGAGGCGATCTCCCGGAAGATACCGGGATTCCCCCGGACGGCGGTGCCGATCTCGACGGCGCAGGCCCCTGCCATCATCATCTCGATGACGTCCTCCGCAGTCGTGATACCGCCCACACCGATGACCGGTATCTCCACGGCTTCATAGAGCTCGTACACACACCGGACCGCGATGGGGAAGATGGCCTTCCCCGAGAGGCCGCCGTACCGGTTCCCCAGCACCGGCTGGCGAAGCTCCGTCGAGATGCGCATGGCCCGGACCGTGTTCACGGCGACAATGGCCGTTGCTCCCCCCCGCTCGGCCGCCTGCCCGATACCGGCCAGGTCCGACACATCCGGTGTCAGCTTCACCCAGGTGGGGAGTCCCAGGGAGGCCACCGCACGGGTGCATCCCTCCACGACCCGGGGTTCCGTGCCTATCGCCGCCCCGTAGCCTTCCGCGTGGGGGCAGGAGAGGTTCAGTTCGAAGCCGGCCGCCAGGTCCCGGAACCAGGATGCCACCTCACGGAACTCCTCCGGGGTTCCCCCGAAGACCGAGACCACCACCGGCTGCCCCTTCAGGGGCGAGAGTTCTGCACCGAACTCCCGCGAGGGGTTGGGGAGGCCCATGGCGTTCAAGAGGCCGTCGTCCAGCTCTACGACACAGGGGCCGGGGTGGCCGGCCGAAGCCACCGGGCCGATGGACTTGGTCACCGCTCCTCCGGCTCCCCCCTCCAGCACCCGCCGGATCGAGGATCCCGTGGTTCCGAGGATCCCGGCGGCCAGCACCAGGTGGTTGGCCAGGTCCACTCCGCCGGCAGAGACCCTGCCCGGGGCCAGGCGTATCATCCGGAGAAGATTGTATTTATTTAATATTAGACTACCCATAGCTGTACCCCATGACCCGCCTCGCGGTGATCGGCACAGGAAGGATTGGAGGAGAGGTGGCCTTCCTGGCCGGTGCCCTGGGGATCGCGCAGGACCTGGTGCTCCTGGACGAGAACGAACCGCTGCTCACCGCCCAGGTCCTGGATCTCCTCCACACCGGGTGGGATATCCCTGTGAGCACGGACCCGGCGGACGTCCGGGATGCCGACCTCTGCGTCTATGCCGCGGGCAACCCCCGGAGCCCCCTGGTGAAGACCCGGGCTGACCTCCTGGGGGTGAACCTGATCATCGCCGAAGCATGCCTCCCTCATGCACGGCGGTTCGGCGGCCTGTGGGTGACGGTGACGAATCCCGCAGACGTGCTGAACTATTTCTTCCAGAAGAAAGGAGGCCTGGACCGGCGCAGGTGCATCGGGTTCGGGGGGCAGCTGGACTCTGCCCGGTTCACCCTGGCCCTCCGCGGTGATGGCATCCGGGCGGAAGGGACGGTGCTGGGGGAACACGGTGAACACCAGGTGCCGGTCTTCTCCCGGCTTCCGGCCCCCGTGGAGATCCCGGAACGGGAGCAGATCCTGCGGTCGCTGCGGACATCGTCGATGGAGGTGATCCGGGGGAAGGGGGGCACGGTCTTCGGCCCCGCTGTCCACATCGCAGCCCTGCTCCGGGCCCTTCTCGATGGCGTCGATGAACCGGTCCCCTGCTCGTGCGTGGTGGAGGGGGAATACGGCCTCCGGGGCTGCTCCCTGGGTGTTCCCGCCCTGCTGGGGAAGGAGGGGGTGCGGGAGATCCAGGAGTGGCCGCTGGACCCCTGGGAGAGGGAACAGCTGGAGAGGGCCGGGGGATTCATGAAAAAGATCTGCGGGAGTTTCGATGGCTGACAGCCAGGCACAGGCCAGGAGGGTGTACAGCCGGGGGATGGCCGGGGGGGCCACCACCCTCTCAGACTTCGGCTCCCTCCGGATCGCCATCAACCAGGTGGAGTACACGAACACCCCGGATGGTCCCCTGATCCACATCTTCGGCCGCGATGCCCAGGGGAAGGCCCTCCACCTGGAGGTGACCGGATTCCGCCCCTACTTCTACGTGCCTGAGGGGGAGGCGGCGGGGGGCCCGATGCCCCCCGGGACAGAAGTGGAGGAGGGGAAGGCGTACCGGTCGATCCGGGGCGAGTCGCTCCGGCGAATCTATACCCGGCGGCCCACCGATGTCAGGGAGATACGGGAACGGTTCCGGCACCACGAGGCCGACATCCCCTTTACCACCCGGTTCCTGATCGATACCGGCCTCACGGGCGGTGTGGAATCCCCCTCGCTCCGTGCGGATTACCACGACCTGCGGCCTGCCGACGTGCCGTCGCCGGCCCGGGTCTGCATGATGGACATCGAGTGCGAGGACGAGCGGGGATTTCCCGCGCCGGAACGGGACCGGATCCTGGCCATCACCTGCCATGACTCCTTCGACGACGACTACCTGACCCTCCTCCTGGATCCCGGGGTCCCGGTCCCGGACATGGCGTCCCCGGATCTCAGCCAGGGCCGCAGGAACGGGTGCTTTGTCCCGGGAAGGCATCGGGTCCAGGTCTGCCCGGATGAGACCTCGATGCTCAGGGCACTCGCGGACTACCTGAAGGCAAAGGACCCTGATATCCTCTCCGGCTGGAACTTCCTGGAGTTCGACATCCCGTACGTGACCCGGAGGATGGAGGTGCTTGGCCTCTCACCCGCGTCCCTTGCCCGTCTCCCCGGCGAAACGGAGCGCAATGCGCTGCGCGGTCGGGCCCTCTTTGACCTGCTGGAGGCGTACCGGAAGATGCAGGGGGCCCAGAAGGAGTCCTACCGGCTGGACGCCATCGGTGAGGAGGAGCTGGGAGAGACCAAGGTGCGGTACCCCGGCACACTCTCTGCCCTGTGGAAGGAGGACCCGGTGCGGATGGTGGAGTACAACTTCCAGGACGTGGCACTCTGCGTGGGCATCAACGAAAAGGGCCACATCATCGAATTCTACCGTGAGATCGCCCGGTACGTGGGGTGCCCGCTGGACCGGACCCTCAACTCATCCAGCGTGATTGACCTCTACCTCCTGCGGAAGGCCTTCGGGAAGTTCGTGCTCCCGTCGAAGGGGTACGCGGCGGCCGAGGAGTTCGAGGGAGCCACCGTCTTTGATCCGACCGTCGGGGTCAAGGAGAACGTGGTGGTCCTGGACTTAAAATCCCTGTATCCTATGGCCATGATGACGATCAACGCCTCCCCCGAGACCAAGGACCCGGCCGGCGAGTACCGGGCCCCCAACGGGATCCGGTTCCGGAAGGAGCCCGACGGGCTCACCCGCTCGATCCTCTCGGAGCTCCTGGACGAGCGGGAGGAGAAGAAGGCGCTCCGCAACCGGCACCCCTTCGGGTCCCCCGAGTACATCCGCTACGACCTGCAGCAGAACGTCATCAAGGTGATCATGAACACCTATTACGGGGTCAGCGGCTATGCCCGGTTCCGGCTCTACGACCGGGAGATCGGCTCGGCCATTACTGCGGTGGGGAGGGCCATCATCGAGCACACCCGGAAGGTGATCGAGGGGATGGGCTACCACGTCCTGTACGGGGACACGGACTCCTGCATGGTGCAGCTCCCGCCTGCCGATACGGAAAAGAGCATCGGGATCGCGCGGGAGATCGAAGGGTGTCTCAACACCTCCTACCAGGAGTTTGCGAGGGAAACCCTGAATGCGCCGACCCACTACTTCTCCATCAGGTTCGAGAAGATCTACCGGCGGTTCTTCCAGGCAGGGAAGAAAAAACGGTACGCCGGCCACCTGATCTGGAAGGAGGGGAAAGACGTGGACCAGATCGACATCGTGGGCTTCGAGATGCGCCGCAGCGACTACCCCCAGATCACGAAGGAGGTGCAGCGGACCACCATCGAGATGATCCTGCGGGGGTCCGGTTACCCTGAGGTGAAGGCGTACCTGGGCGGGATCATCAAAAACTACCGGGCCGGCAAGTATTCCCTCGAAGAGGTCGGCATTCCCGGCGGGATCCAGAAGGACCTTGACCAGTACGAGGTGAACGATGCCCACCGGCGGGGGGCCATCTACGCCAACAAATGCCTGGGTACCGATTTCAAGAAGGGGTCCAAGCCAAAAAGGCTCTATGTGAAAAGGGTGAAGGCGAAGTACCCCCAGACCGATGTGCTCTGCTTCGAGTACCCGGACCAGGTCCCCCCGGAGTTTGTCATCGACTGGGAGGTGATGCTGGAGAAGACGATCCAGCAGCCCATCTCCCGGATCATCGAGGCGCTGGGATGGGACTGGAACGACGTGGACCCGTCGCGGACCACGCTGGCCCAGTGGGGACTCGGGTGATTCACCACCCGGTGAAAAGTGGACAGAAGGGCTGGATCGTTCCCAGGCTCCGGGTTCCCGCCGCGAGCGAATTCCCAATCGTTCCGGGGGTTTCCTCTCACAGGGAGCAGACGCTGTACTCGCTGCTGTCAGCCTTCTTCCGGATCCTCCTCAGGTGCTGCCGCTCGTAATCAGGGAGTGGCCGGCGCCACACACACGCACTGCTGCATGTACTTCATCGCATCGCAGACCTGGCCACCCGGGAGAATGCAGACACCGTACTGGCTCCCGTCGGGATTTGTCCGGATCTGGTAGGTACCCCCCAGATTGTAGCAGTGCTCGGCTGCGGGGTTCGCGATCTGGGCAATGGTGGTTGTTACTGGCGAGGCCGTGGGAGCGGGGGTGGCAGTGGTCGGCGTTGTCTGCGTGCACCCGCAGGACAGTATGCCGAGAACGCAGAGCAGGATGGCGATACCGGGGAGAACATAACGCCATGTCCTCCGGGATCCATTTTTCTGATCCAGCTGGGTCATACAATCCGGATCGTCTTCATATAGATAATATCCTTGTGCTGGCAGGGATTGGAAGTGTATCCCCCTCTCAGCCCTGCACATGTCCGAGAGCGGTTGAGGGAAAAACTCACCCGTCATCGGACCTTCTTCGCCCATCCCGGATTCCCCTGGAATTCCTGGGGACAGGAAACAGACAGGCGAGACGATGACGTGGATGCAAACAGGAAAAGAGAGGAGGGGGAAAGTCCTTTCTTCACTACGGGCACTCGTCGCGGTAGTACTCCCATCCGTCGCACACGGTGCCATTCGCGAGGATACAGACACCGGTCTGGGAACCGTCCGGGTTCGTCCGGATCTCGTACGTCATCCCCTGGTCCTCGCAGAATACCGCCGAGGGATTGGCAATCCCGGCTCCGGGCATGCTGGCTGGCGCCGGGCAATCCCCGCGGTAGAACTCCCAGGCGTCACAGATACTGCCGTCGGCCAGGATACAGACACCGAACTGGCTGCCGTCGGTGTTCGTGCGGGTCTCGTACGTCATGCCCCGGTCCTCGCAGTAGACTGCCGACGGGTTGGCCATACCGGCACCTGTGGTCGTTACCACCGGTGCCGGGCACTCGCCCCTGAAGTACGCCCACTCATCGCAGACAGTGCCATCCGCCATGATACAGACCCCGTACTGGCTGCCGTCAGGATTCTGCCGGATCTCGTACTGGAGTTTATCCTCCACACAGGCGACCGCTGCAGGGTTCGCCATCCCGGGAGTGGTGGCCGTCGGAGTGGGGGTGACCGTGCTCTGGGACGGCTGCGTGCACCCGCAGGCAAAGGCGGTGAGGATGCAGAGGATTACCGCGATGCCGGGCAGGAGAGAGCTCCATCGTTTCCGTATGTGATGCGTTTGTTCACTCATGTCCATCGTTCCAGAATCCGGATTGTGCAGAGAAAAACCTTGCCTTTTTCTCCGTATCCCTGGCAGGATGCGAAATCCCGTCTGGCAGGGTCAGGCGGGCCGCCTCATCCCCTCGTCACACGGGAAAGGACCTCCACCAGTTCCCGGGTGGATTCCATGGGAGTCCCCTCCGATTCAGGGATCCGGCTCCCCTCAAGAGCCCGGAAGATCCACCCGATGGCCTCCCCGTGGGAAGGACCGTAGCCCCCTTCCAGAACGAGCGCCAGGGGCACCCCGCCGGCTGCCATGAGCATCGCGGTCATGGTACCGAAGTCCCGGGGTACGAGGTCCATGCCACCCAGGGGATCGTCGTGCAGGCAGTCCTGACCTGCCGAGACAATGACCGCGTCCGGGTGAAAGGAGGCGATCGCAGGGCAGAAGATCTCACGGAAGATGCAGGCGTAGTCCGCGATCGTTGCTCCCCCCTCGATCGGGGCATTGAGGGTGAAGCCCGCACCTGCACCCTCCCCCCTTTCTGACAGGTATCCGGTCCCCGGGTAGTGGTGCGACTGGTGGACCGAGCAGTAGAGCACACGGTCCGTGGTAGAGAAGGCATGCTGGGTCCCGTTCCCGTGGTGGACATCCCAGTCCACGATGGCGATCCGCCTGCCGCACTCCACCGCGTGCCGGGCCGCGATGGCGGCATTGTTCAGGAGGCAGAACCCCATCGCCAGGTCCCGTTCCGCGTGGTGGCCCGGGGGCCGGACCATCGCCATGCAGTGCTCCCCGTCGAGGGCCCGGTCCACTGCAGCAATGGCCGATCCTGCGGCATGGAGGGCAACGTCGAAGGAGGCGGGAGTGATGTAGGTATCGGGATCCAGGAAGGAGACGGTTACCGTCTCTGCGCACCGGTCCCGTATCCGCCCCAGGTACGCCGGGCTGTGGATACGGGCCACCTCCTCCAGGGATGCCCGCACCGGCGGGAGCCAGAGGGAGTCACGGGGCACGCCCGATATGGCCTCCACGAGGCGCCGCTGGCACTCCGGGTGGTGGGGCAGGTCGTGCTGCGCGAAGATGTTTCCCGTGATCACCGCTATGCCTGGTTCTCCCATCCTCTCCCCTCCCACGGAAGTGCCTTTCGGCCCCCCTCATCGCCTTCCTGGATTTCTTTCCCCTCCAGAACCTTGCAGCGGGGGGAAGATATACCCTTTCGACGGGGACCGGGGGAACCGCGGTATCTTATGGGAGGAGGTACCATCACCGGCCGGGGAACCGGGATATGGGTATCTGCAGGGAGGGTGGAGTGGTACGGGACCTGGTCCGGATGGGGCGCTTCCGCTTTCTCCTCGCCGGGGCCCTGTGCTTTCTCCTGGGAGCGCTCCTGGCCCTCCGGTGGGGGGCACCCTGGGACCCCGAAAGACTCCTTCTCGGGTATGCGATCTTCGGCTGCGGCCACCTTTCGGTGCACTACAGCAACGAGTATTTTGACCGCGATGCCGATCGCCACGGGACCGCGGGTATCTTCTCCGGTGGCACGGGTGTCCTCGTTGCCCGGCCGGAACGTGCCCCGGCAGCACGCGGGTTCGCGATTGGCCTCATCGCCGCCTCCCTCTCCCTTGCCCTCCTCTTCCAGGCCCTCTATCGCCCAGCGCCATGGTTTTTCCTCTTTATCGTCGCCGGAAATCTGCTGGGCTGGTACTACTCGGCACCTCCCCTCTCCCTGTCGTACCATGGTCTGGGGGAGGCGGCCACCATGTTCGGAGCCGCCTTCATGATGCCGGCCACCGGCTACCTGGTGGTGAAGGGGACCCTGGATCCGGCGTTCATTCTCTTCTGCCTCCCTCTCCTGCCCCTCGGGTATTTCTTTATCCTCTCCGTGGAACTCCCGGACATGGAGGCAGACCGGGCGGGCGGGAAGAACACCGCGGTGGTCCGGAGGGGGAGGGAAGCTGCGCTGCGGTCCGTTGCTGCCGCCGCCTTCCTCTCCACGGCCCTGTTCCTCCTGGCAGGGCTCTTCTGGCCGGATCCCGCGGCAGCCTTCCTGAAGGTGATGGCCGCGGCATCGGCCATCCCGCTCTCCGCCGGCATCTGGGCCCTGCGGGCCGGCGCCCGGGACCGGCCTGAGGCGGAAGCCCGGACCCGCCTGCTGGTCACGTGTCTCGTGCTCTTCTTTCTCCTCTCGGATATCGTTCTCGCAGCAGGACTGGCCTGACAGCCATCAACAGGTGTCATTCCTGCCTGCAGGGCACCGGCCCGGAATCACCCGTCGCAGATAAGCCGGCCGGATTTGGCGATCGATTCCCTGTCCAGTTCGTCGAAGAGCACGGTGACCCATGAGGGGTCTACACCGAAGGTAGTGGTGAGGGTCCGGGTGATCTCCGCGGCCACCTTACGTTTCTGCTCGACGGTCCTCCCTTTTCCCATCTTGATGATGACAACCGGCATGGGTACTCACACACTTCCCGGTGCCGGCAGGGAATAAAACCGGTGGATGGAGGATGGCGAAAAGGACCCGCGGGTCACTCGATGGGCTGCCGGAGAATCGTGCGGAGCTGCGACGGAAGCACCCGTCCCGGGTCCGAGAGATAGATCTCATGGTGTTTGCCCCGCATCCGGTAGCCCTTCTCCTGGATGACCTGGTGGAGGCGGATCAGGCTGTCGGTCTCCTCCGAGTACGGGCCCACGTGCAGGGTCTGGGCAGAGAGGCCCTCGGTGAACCGTTCGAACCGGATCTCGGTAACCTTCCGGGGGCTGATCTTGTTCCCCACTTTCTTCATCACCTCATCAAAGAGATCGGGGCCCACGTATTCCGGCTGCACGATCATGAGCCTCCACAGACGGGTGCCGCTCTCCTCGGCCGGGGAACCCGAATCCCCGGTCCACCGGAGCGATTCCAGGGGCATCACCGAGTACTCGAATCCCATGACACTCTTGCCGATGACGATCTTGAGGGCATAGGTGACCGTGTAGAGCGCTTCAATGGAATCCCGGAAGTCCTGGTAGGGATCCCCCTCGCCAGGCCCATCGGTCATCAGGAAGTTCATGGCAGGGACGTCCACCACGTCCACCGTCTCCTCGGAGGACTGGTAGAGGCGGTTGAACTCCTTCCTGCGATCCCGCGCGGGCATTGTTCCTTCTTTACACGTTTGGGGGAGACACCTCATAAACGCACCGCTCGCCCCCGTCGGCAATGGGCCCCG
>Ga0153915_10001731_pt1 | contig 20077 bp, 16 predicted proteins | sample Opewatmetagenome_2_FD_107003 | JGI IMG/M metagenome (GOLD analysis project Ga0153915, IMG submission 107003) | Freshwater wetland microbial communities from Ohio, USA - Open water 3 Core 3 Depth 3 metaG | ecosystem: Environmental > Aquatic > Freshwater > Wetlands | place: USA: Ohio, Lake Erie...
CTCTCCGCCCGCTTTATGGCGTCTTATGCCGGAATATTGCATTTAAGCCATTTCATCTTTAAAAAAAGGGCCTCCCATGCCTTGAGGATCCGTCTATGCAAGATCCTAACCGGACATTGCTGGATTTATGAGGACTATTCTTTCGTTGGTATACGGCAAGAAACCTAAATCAAGATAACGTTTCCTTTCCCCCAAAAAATCATGCGGCTAAATGGCGTTTGACATACAAGGACAAACCCCTTATACTCCCTTCATTAAAAGGTGCGTTCCTACCAACTCAATCCAACCATAAACCAGGAGGTAAAAAATGAAGAGCAATTTATCGATTCGCCGTATTTTTCTTACCCTTTCCATCTCATTGGCTTTTATGCTTTTTTTTGGCGGCCTGTCCGCCAATTCGGAGGGTACAAATACTGTAACTGTTAAAGGAAAAAGTATTGAAGCTGTTACTACCTTCGAAGGCACTGCAACCCATTACACGCGCCGCGGCAACGACAAATTCAGTGTGGGCTACTATGTCAAAGACGGCGCTATCGTCGACAAGAACTCCCTGCTGGCTGATAAAGACGCCGCTGTCTCCAAGCTCGACCTCGATATCGTAGCCAACGGTGAAGGTTTCGACTCGGTGATCGCGACCGGGAAGGGAACCGATCTCACGCTGACCGGTTCCATATCCGCCTCCGATAACGGGGACGGCCAAAAGGCCTCCGACTTTTCAGGGCTCGGAGTCCAGATTATAGCCGCCGATTATGCCAGGGTGAAGGTGAATTCCATGAAGATCGACACCAAGGGCTTCCTGCGCGCGGCATTCATCTCCGATAACCACGCCCAGATCCTTGTCAAGGATTCGACCGTCACCACTATGGGAGCAAACCCTCTGACCCAGGCCTACAAGACATACGTTAACAGCGCGAATCAGAATATCATGCTCTCGCCCCCATGGGTGCTGGGCATCCAGGGCGGCATACGTGCGGGCAATATGCTGGGCGAAAAATCCACCCTGACGGTCATAGGCTCAACAGTCACTTCCGGCGGCTGGGCGGTACTGTCCACAGATGACTGTCAGAGTCCTGTGATGAATGTGGTGGACTCCATAATGGAAATCCTGCCGGCCTCCAAAGGCGGCATGACCTCGGGCAAATACTCCTACAGCAGCAAGTACGGCTCAGGCTACGGCACATACCTCATCGGAGACGCTGTGCAGAACTTTTATGGCGTGACCTTCAACGGCTTAACCTATGCCGGAATTTTTACCGGCGGCGCCGCTTACTATAAGTCCTCATCAGGAAAGATTGAACTCAAAGACGCCGAAGGCAAGGCTATCGAAACTGTTACAGGAAAAGGCAGGCCGACCATCATCAATTCTGTCTTCGGCGTCATGACGCATGGCAGCGCCTCCGTCAATGTCATGGAGGGCACGGTTGTCAACAGCGAGGAGGCTGTTTTCCTGCATAAGAGGGGCGATGTCAGCTTTGTGGCCGACAACGCGGTGCTGAATTCCGCATCCGGCATCATAATGCAGATGATCGACAACGACGACTCCACGGTCGGCGGAAGCATGAATGGATTCAATACCGAGTTCAAGGAAGCCGCAGGCTGGCCCTCTGAAAACGGCAATGTCACCAAAGCCGGCGCTTCAGCAGGCGGACAGCAGGGCGGAATGCCGGGAGGACAGGCAGGCGGACAGGGCGGAATGCCGGGTGCTGCTGCAGGCGGACAGGGCGGAATGCCCGGTGGACAGGCAGGCGGCGCTCCCGGTGGTTCCGGCGACCAGGGTCGCTCCGGCGGACCCGGTGGCGCCGGCGGCGCCGGTGGCAGCGGTGGTGCTAAACTGGTACTGACAAACGGCAACTATAAGGGCAACATTTTCAATGGCTCCGGCTATTATACCCAGAGCGGCAATAGCCTGGAGGTCTCCATCGGAAAGGGCGCAACGCTTAATGGCGCGATTTCTTTAACAGAGACGAGACATGTCGATGAAACCGGCAAGCAGAATACCCATTTCACAATTAACGAGTATTACTATCTCGGGCATGTGGCGAACAGGAACTACAGGAACGGCATCAGCGCCATATCCGTCAGCCTGAAAGACGGCGGCAAATGGACCGTCACCGGAGAAAGCCTGATCAGCAAGCTCGCTGTTGATAACGGCACTGTTGAGGGCGCCAACGGGGACAGGGTAGTTATGAAGATTGACGGCAAGGAAAAACCGATCAAATCAGGTGAGACCTATAAAGGGAATATTGTTATTTCGCTGGCTAAATAAAAAAGGAGGGCGTTATGAATATGATTAAATCGCTTATGGGAAGACGGCAGTTCCTGATTGCCGCCGGTGTTACATCAACTTCAGCGCTGGCATTGAATAAGCTCGCTGGGGTCGTTGATCCGGTTTTTCAGACAGGTGTCGCCAGGGCATCCGACAGGACTGGAAGTGCTGATATGAAAGGGGCTTTCAGCAGCAGGTACAGTCATCTTTTGTCGCCGATTAAAATAGGGAATGTGGTGCTGAAGAACAGAATGATGGCCACCAGGTCCCTTCCGTCTCATATGCTGGGGCCGGAGACCTTCCCCACCGATCCTGTAATGTCCCATATCGCAAACGTGGCCAGGAACGGCGCCGCTGTTGTCACCCTTTCGCCCGAAAAATTTAACCTTGATGACTCAGGCGTTCAGAATTATGTAGCGCAGTTGACGGATGCCATTCATTTCTATGGCGCCAAGGCCAATGTGTGCCTCACCCAATTTCAAGAACCGCGGGGATACAGCATCAGCGACATTACCCCGCCTGTTTTTTCAGGGCAGATGAGGTATTTTATGTTTGGACAATCAAAGGAAATGCCCGTCGATATGATCCATAAGATGAATGAGGACTTCGCAAAGCTGGCAAAGCGTTATCAGGCCCTCGGTTTTGACATGGCGTGCATCTATATGTCATATCGTTCCTCCATTTTCGCATGTTCTTTGTCGCCCGCCTTGAACAAGAGGACGGACCAGTATGGCGGGAGCCTTGAAAACCGTGCGCGTATAATCATTGAGCTGTGTCAGGCCATCAAAAAGGCATGCGGTCAGGACTTCCTGATAGAGGCGCAGGTCAGCGGCGAGGAGGAGGCCGGCGGTTATACCCTGGAGGACCTTGTCAAATACGCAAAACTGTGGGAGGGCTATATTGACATCCTTCAGCTTCGGGGATGGGACATCCCGTCTTCACATCCTATGGGTTATAATTCCAAGAAAGGCAAACCTTTGACCCTCCGTTATGCCGAGGCCGTAAAGAAGAGCGGGGCAAAGATCGTCGTGGCTCCCGTCGGCGGATACCAGGATCCGGAACTGAACGAAGAGTTCATTGCGAGCGGAAAGACCGATATGATCGCCATGGCCAGGTCCTTTATCTGCGATCCGGAATACGGCCAAAAGGCCTATGAAGGCAGGGGCGAGGATGTAGTGCCGTGCATCCTGTGCAACAAATGCCACGGGAATATTCAGACCCCTAATCTCGATGTCTGCTCCGTGAATCCCAAGTTAGGCTTTGCCCACAAGATCGACCGGATGATTGCCGCCCCTGCCGCGTCAAGGAAGGTTGCCGTTATCGGCGGCGGCCCGGCCGGTATGAAGGCTGCCATCACGGCCGCCGAAAGAGGGCATAAGGTGACACTCTTTGAGAAGAGCGATACCCTGGGCGGTCTGCTCCGGCATGCGGATTTTGCCTCGTTTCAATGGCCGCTTAAAGACTATAAGGACTATCTTATCCGCCAGGTGAAAAAGTCTGGAATCGAACTGCGTTTAAGCACCAACGCCACCCCTGAGATGATTAAGGCAAAAAAGTATGAGGCGGTCCTGGTTGCCGTCGGCGCTGAGCCTGTTATCCCGAATATTCCAGGCGCGGATGGCGGCAAGGTGTACAATGTGGTTGACGTCTTCGGCAATGAGAAGGCCCTGGGCAAAAACGTCGTGGTTATCGGCGGCGATCTGATGGGCGCAGAGACAGGGATGTATCTGGCGGAAAACGGCCACGCGGTAACTGTCCTGACAAGCAGCAAGGAATTGATGAAATCTGAAGGCTCCCACCAGGACATTGATTTGTATAAGGACATGAAGAATTTCAGCTTTGTGACGGAGGCCGTAACCAAGGGCATTTCGGACGGGAAGGTGACCTATGTTGACGCCAAAGGCGCTGAGAAATCCATCCAGGCCGACAGCGTGGTGATCTATGCCGGCTTTAAGCCGAGGCTGGATGAGGCCCTGAAGTTTTCAGGGTCCGCCGACCGGTTCTTTACCATCGGCGACTGTTATGAGGCGGGCGGCCTTGTGCGGGCATGCACCCGCACTGCCTTCGCTGCGGCATCCCAGCTCTGAGATTATTTATAGGCTTTCACGGTAATGCTAAAAATACCCACCCTGTTTTCACGGTAGCGTTTAATCTCTTTTTCAGACAGGTAAAGCCTCAGAATCTCATCAGGGACATCAATTACCTTTGTCTTCTTTATCTCAATGTCTTTGAAGCCTGTCTCTTCGATGATTTTTAGATATTCATCATGTTGGACTGCACCGGCGACACAGCCTGCATACATCATGGCTGAGTTTTTTAAGTCCTCCGGCAGTTCCCCTTTTATTACTATGTCCGATACGCAAAAGTGTCCGCTGGTTTTTAGTATCCTGTAGATCTCTGCAAATGCCTTTTGTTTGCTGGGCACAAGATTGAGGACGCAGTTGCTGACAACAACATCGGCAATAGAATCCGGCAGAGGCATCGCTTCAATCTCGCCTACTTTGAACTCAACATTTTTGTAACCGAGTTTTGCGTTATTTCTGTTTGCCTTGTCGATCATTTCCTGCGTCATATCGATGCCGATTACTTTTCCTTCATCGCCTGTAATGGCGCGCGCTACAAAGACATCGTTGCCTGCACCGCTGCCCAGATCAACAACAACATCGCCCTTTTTTATACCGGCATGTTCCGTTGGAATCCCACAACCCAGGCCGAGATCCGCTTCGGCAACATATCCGTCAAGATGGGTGTATTCATCCTTCATGATCGTGCAGTCGAAGGTCTTACTGTTTGCACTGCCGCAACAAGACGTTTGCCCGCAGCATGATGTTGATTGACTTGCAATCCGGCCATATTTTTCTTTTACTATTTTTTTAATTTCGTTTTCGTTTTGCATGATAAACATTCTCCCTCAAAAAAGTTATTTAATGATTCATATGCCTTTATCAGAACGCCGCTGTTTAAACAGTAGCAGGTCTTTGGGCCTTCAATCTCGCCCTGTATCAAGCCAGCCCGTTTTAATTCTTTCAGGTGTTGAGATACGGTGGCCTGCGCAAGAGGAAGAATCTCAACAATGTCTCCGCAGATGCAGACATTTTTTTCAGCAAGGATTTTTAAAATTTTTATCCGTGCGGGATGTGAAAGGGCCTTTGCAATATCTGCAAGCTGAAGTTCCTCAGGAGTAAATTCTTTTCTTTTCGATATAGCCATATGCGTTTCCTTTATCGTTTATCGCAAATATACGATATAAAAATGTAATGTCAAGTGGAAAGTTCAAGAAAAGATTAATCAGGTAAGATTTGAAACAGGGCAATTAAAAGAGGTAATTGCAAAACTCAAAAAAGCATCAATTGTCATTTCTGCCAGAGGGAGAAATCTTTCGATATCAATGCCTTTTAGATTCCTCACTTCGTTCGGAATGACAAGTGGAAGAATTTCGGAATGACAAGTGGAGGAATTTTGCAATTACCTCAGAATCTGGACAGTCCGAAGTCCTGTCATTCCCGCGAAGGCGGGAATCCATAACCTATTGATTTTTCTGGATTCCCGCCTTCGCGGGAATGACAGAAGTGGAGCGGGAATGACAGAAGTGGAGCGGGAATGACGGTTCAGGAATTTTAAATGCTATTAAAAACAGAATGTTATAAAGTACTTCAGACTCTCAAGTCAGAATAATGAAAAATTATGGATTTTTTTTCATAAAGGTTAATTCCGTGCAAAATTCAGGTTATATATCGGAGTGTTGACAATAGCCGTAGTCCCTTGAGATTGACGAGGTTGACTCAAGAATTCGCACCTGCAAGACGAGAACCCCCGGTCAAATGCCCCGCGCCATCCTTTCAGGTGGAACCGTTGAATCTCAGGAAAAAATCATTATTAATAAAATACTTGAAAATATTAAGCAATCTTGATATAAATGTCTACAATATTGCATAAAGATTGTCTTTAATAAATATAAAAAATGTGAATGAGGTAATTGCAAAACTCAAAAAAGCATCAATTGTCATTTCGACCAAAGGGAGAAATCTTTTGATATCGATGCCTTTTAGATTCCTCACTTCGTTCGGAATGACAAGTGGAGGAATTTTCAATTAGCTCAATGATAAAATCATTACGGATAATTTATTAAATCATGAACAGACACTTTATTAAAACATACATCCTATCCATCTCCTATATATTGTTATGTCTGTCCTGCACATGCTGGGCCCAGTCAGAGGAGGAGCTGCAGTTCCTCCGGATGTTTTATAAAGACAAGGATCTTGTCGTATCTTCTACAAGGAACGAGAAACCTATCTCACAGGTCGCAGAGAATATAACCGTCATCACATCAGAAGAAATTGAGGCCATGAACGCACACACGGTAGCGGAGGCGCTTAACACGGTGCCGGGCGTCTTCATCAATTCAAACCAGGATTTCGGGGCCTTTTCCCTGATCACTATCCAGGGTTCCGAAGACCGGCATGTCCTTGTCCTTGTGGATAATGTCCCCTGGAATTTCCTGTCATCAGGGTCCGCGGAGACCTCTTCAATCCCTGTCGGTGTTATAGACAGGATAGAGATAATTAAAGGGCCTGCCTCCTCCGCCTGGGGGTCATCTCTCGGCGGTGTGATCAATATCATTACAAAGAAGACCGGAAAGTCTGAAAAACCATCAGGGACCTTAAGGGCATCCTATGGCAAGGCCGGCAGCCAGGATTACAGGGCGGATATATCCGGCATGGCTGGGCCTGTGGGATATTATCTATATGCCGGCGACCAAAAATCCGACGGCCTCATGACCTCAAGATCGTTTGACAACCAAAGCTTCTATTCCAAGGTCGATGTACCGGTCTCGGGAAAGGTAGACCTTGGCCTTACGGTGGGCTACAACGCCCCTCGTATCGGATACGGGGATTTCCCCAGCGGCGATATTAACTCCACGGGGCTGCTCCGTACATTCTACGCTACAGGTTCTTTAAACGCATCCCTTACAAAGGAATTGGACTTCAAACTCTCCTTTTACAATATCAGGCATAAATTCATACAGGATAATAAGGCACTGGGTCTGGGGTTAACCGGGCCTCAGCGCGCGCCATATCTTAAATCCATTTACAATGAGAAGACTTCCGGCGCAAAGAGCCAGTTGGTCTGGACAAAGGGGGCGCACATTGCCGTATTAGGCATGGACTATGAGAGTGGAAATCTGGAACAGGCAAATAATGCAGGGGCTTTTCTCCAGTCCCTGGGCGTCCCGGCCGAGTCAACGGCAACGCCCGACAGCAGGCAATGGGCCGTGTACGCCAATGACAGCATTGTCATGGGCAGGTGGTCTGTCACACCGGGCATCCGCTATGACTATGACAGCATCACTGGTTCTTTTATAAGCCCCAGCCTGGGGACGACCTACCGGCTCGGCAAGGAGACTATTCTTAGGGGATCGATTTCCAGGGGTTTTACCTCCCCGCCCCTTTCCTCGAGTTCCGGGGGCGGCCTCTTTCTTGAACCTAACCCATCCCTTAAACCCGAAGAGATATGGTCATACCAGGCGGGGATGGAATCGTTTGCATTGAATTATATACGGGTCAAGGCCACCCTCTTTCGCCACGATTTGAAAAATATCCTTGTAAAAGATCTATACGGGGCAGGGCCGCCCTCCTTTAATGACATCTATGTCAACAAGGAAAATAATAAACTGCAGGGCCTGGAGCTTGATGCTGAATCCGTCCCCTTTTACAACCTGTCTCTTCTGACAGGATTTTCATACACCGCTATCAACCCTCCTGCTGAAACCGGGGCCTCGGATATCTACTCTGTTGATATCAGCATCAGATATGACGACAATGAATCCATCCGGGCAAGGCTCTCGGGCCGCTATGTATGGTGGGACGTATCTCCTGCATACATGGCAGAGTACAACAACTTTATCTGGGACATTAACTTTAATAAAAAGATTATGGCATCCGCTAACCTTACGACCGAACTCTTTTTAACCGCCCACAATATACTTAACGGCGCGCAATATACCTTTGTTGACAGTAAAAACCCCGGAACATGGCTGGAGGCGGGCATTAAATTCAATTTTTAATATTTTTTTTACATAGTGTCTCAGGGCTTATTCAGATTCTTTTCACTGAATTTTATTAACATTATCAAAAAGGAGAATGCCGATGGAAAAGGTAAAAAGGATTGAACAAGACAGAAAAAATGCGGATATCATCGTATTGGATGAAGGGATTGACAAGAAAGGGATAGTTGGGTTAGGGGGTATTTGTTGTTGTGGCGCTAGCTTTCCCTACAGATAAAATAATAAAGGACAGGGGGGTAGATACATCTCATCTCTCTGTCCTTTAGAGGACACTTTCATATATGATGCTGCCTTCAAATTACCTCAAGATATACCCTTATAATGAAGCACAGAACCAACAGCTCCTTTTTTCCACCAGACAGTGTTCAAAGATCCTTGTAAAAAAAGAGACATGGAAGGCGATGGAAAGGCGCCTCCTTTCTCCTGAAGACGAAACCGTCCTGCAAAAACTGGGAATGATCGTTGAGGACAGGGATGAGGAAAAAAGGGCGGTCTCCTGTCACTCTGAAGAAGTCAATAAAAGGTACATCGGCCTTGACATAATCGTTGTCCTCAATATGGACTGCAACTTCGTCTGCAAATACTGTTACGAAGGAGATATGAAGGGTCGTATATATATGTCTGAAGGGACAGCAACAAGACTCATTGATTTTATCAGTAAGAGGTTTACGGAAGACAAGAGGGTACTTCATCTGGATTTTTTCGGTGGAGAGCCCCTTTTAAGCCTCAGACTTATCACGGAGATCTCAGAACAACTTAAAAAATTCGCTGAAGAGAGAAACGCTTCTTACACCTTCGGTCTTGTCACAAACGGATCACTTTTTAAAAAATCCGTTGCCGAAGCGTTACTTCCACTTGGGCTAAAAAACGTCAAGATCACCCTGGATGGCCCGGCCCATATCCACAACAAAAACCGGCCATTTAAATCAGGCGCAGGGAGTTTCGAGACCCTTATCAGGAATATAAAGGAGACCTGTGACCTTGCAAGGATAGCTATCGGCGGAAATTTTGAGAAGAATAATTACATGGAATTCCCCTTGCTCCTTGACTATCTTATTAACGAAGGCATCACACCGGAAAAAATAGCCAGGGTCAAATTCGATCCTGTAATGAAACGGTCAGACCGTGTGCTTTCGCCCATGGATTTTAATGAGGGTTGTATGTCCATAAATGAGCCCTGGGTCATGGAGGCATCCATATTCCTGAGGGAGGAGATATTGAAAAGGGGATACAGGACGCCCGGCATAAGGCCGATATTTTGCATCGTAGAGTCTGTTAACTCCTATGTGGTAAACCATAACGGCGTTCTCTATAAATGTCCCGGGCTCATAGGAATGGAAGGCTTTGAGGCCGGAGACCTGAAAAAAGGCATAATAGACTATTCATCATCCTACAAGACCGGCATCTGGAAAAACAATGAATGCATGGAATGCGAATACCTACCCCTCTGCTTCGGCGGTTGCCGTTTTGCTAAATTTGCAAGAGATGGAAAGATTGATTCAACTGACTGCCAGAGGGAATATTTTGACGCCTGCCTGGAGACCCTGGTGAAGCAGGATATTAAATATGGGCTTAGGGCGGATAAATGAAAAAGAAAAAGGCCAATGTTTTTAATCCTGCATTCGAAAGGATTGAAACGGCATTTGATAAACCTCCTAAGACAACAGTTGTCGCACCTGCTCCCCGCAAACCCGAAAAACCCGTGAAAGTCCTTGATGACATGAGTGTCTTCAGCCAGGCTATGTCCGGCGTGAAACCCCTTGAAAAGAAGGGCGTGGTAAAAGTTCCGGTCCATGAAAGAAAAACTTCGCCCCCCTATCCGGCCCCTGATGTTGAACAGGAGGTGATGGAACACCTCCGCGACCTGGTCAACGGCACGATAGATATGGATTTCACCTTCAGCGATGAATATATGGAGGGTTCCCTAAGCGGTGTCAGTAAAAATATAATGAGACGACTTAAAAGGGGTCAGATCCCAGTCCAGGACCACATGGATCTCCATGGCCTTACGCAAAAGGATGCGGAGACAAGGGTCAGGGAGTTCCTTATCAGGAGCCAGGGCCGCGGTCTGCAATGTGTGCTCATAGTCCACGGAAGGGGCCTTAATTCCCCGGACAACATCCCGGTGTTGAAGGAAAGGCTGCCTGTCTGGCTGAACCGCGGACCGGCCAGAAGGATAGTCTCTGCCTTTGCCTCAGCCAGGCCCTATGACGGAGGGACAGGGGCGATTTATGTGTTGCTCAGGAAGAGGAGATTGTAACGTTTTTTAAGATTCGCCGGCCCGATCACGAACTGTGGTTGAACGGGATGGCGCAAGGCATAAGGCTCAAGGCGCAAGGTGAATACAAATCTATTAACTTCGATTTCTGATAATAGTACGGTTTGGATTATTATATTTGACAGATGAATTGAGAAGGCACAAGGTACAAGGGAAAAACAAGAATTAATTTTCTTTACCCTGCGCCTTGTGCCTTATGCCTTGCGCCGGCTGGCTGCTAGATAATAGCTGGCAGTCACAGATAATAAAGTTCAAAGCATAAATCAATATACATTTCTTCCAACCTTACGCCCTATGCCTTGCGCCCTGCGCCATCTCCTATTTCGATTAAACCTTGTTTGAAATGACTGAATTCCGAATTAGCTCCGATATCTCGCCCCTTGCATCCTCAATCCATCCGCTTCCTGAAAAGACTCACCGCGCCTGTAAACACAACTGTACCAAGAATTCCTAAGGCCATAAACTGCGGCCACAGGACACTCAGACCTACACCCTTTAGAAAGACGCCCCTTATTATGACGAGGAAATATCTTAAGGGATTAAGATATGTGAACCACTGGATAACCACAGGCATATTGTCTATGGGGAAGATGAGCCCGCTCAGCATAAAGAAGGGGAGGATAAAAAAGAATGTGGTCATCATGGCCTGCTGTTGTGTGCTGGACACGGTTGATATGAAAAGTCCGATCCCTATGGTGCTGATAAGGAACAGGCAAACACCGGCAAAAAGAACGAGGATGCTCCCGTTGAAGGGGACCCCGAACCATAAGACGGCAAAGATTGTCACCATGATCATCTGACCTATAGCGATCATGATATAGGGTATGGTCTTGCCCATGATCAATTCATAGGACTTAAGGGGTGTTACTATAAGCTGCTCAATAGTGCCTGCCTCCTTCTCCCTGATTATCGCGAGCGATGTAAAAAGGAGTGAGATAAGCATAATCAGGAAGGCCACGATGCCGGGGACAAAGGTATTCCGGCTTTCCATGTTCGGGTTATACCAGGCCCTTATCCTTCCGTCTATCCTGCCGTATTTAAGGCTCCGGCCATGGATCTCCTTCAGAAGGTTCTGATTGTAGGTGTTTATGACCGATGACAGGTATGCCAGACTCTTTGCCGTTATATTGCTCATGCTCCCGTCGGCCAGGACCTGTACGATTGCGGAATCGCCCCGCCTTATGCGCCCGCTGAAATCAGGCCCTATCTTGATAACCATATCTACCTTCCTTTTAAGCAGGACATCTTCCAGGTCATTGGTGTTGCCCGCGAAATATGTAATGCGGAATGTCCTGTTGGCGTCAACGGCATCTGTCAGCATGCGGCTCTCACGGGTCATGGCCTGATCCAGCACCCCCACCTTTACATCATTTACATCAGTGCTGACTACATAACCGAATATTATCAACTGCAGAAACGGCGAGATTATAAGCATGGGGAGGTTCTTCTTTTCCCTGAAGAGCTGAATGAACTCCTTTCTTATCACTTCCCTGATCCTGATCCGGTTCATATCATAACCCCTCTTTCCTGAGCTTCCTGAAGGCAAGATTCGCAAGGACTACGCACATGACAGCAAGGACAAGATAGTCCGGCCACAGATAGGCAAGGCCCAGGTTCCGCAGATACAGCCCGTTTAATATATCTATGAAATATCTTGCAGGCACAAGATAGGAGATCAACTGAAGGACGAGCGGCATATTGTCAATTGGAAAGACAAAGTCCGACAGCATCAGGGAAGGAAGATATGAGACCAGGATGGCCATCTGGTTGGCAACAAGCTGTGATTTGACTGTAACGGATAACAGGAGGCCCAGCCCCAACGCGGCCCATAGATAGATGGTGGATGCAAGGATCATCAGCCAGAAGCTCCCCTTCATGACAACCCCGAAGAGGACCTGTCCCATAAGGACTGCTATAAGGGTGTCCACGATCCCTATGAAAAAATACGGCAGGGCCTTGCCGATAAAAAAATCACCGGCGCTTATGGGAAGAGACAGTATGGTCTCCATGGTCCCGTTTTCATACTCACGGGCTATCACAAGGGATGTGAGGATAACGCCCACGATCATTATTATAAGGGCTATTATGCCGGGCACAATAAAATTGCGGCTCTCCATGTCTTCATTAAACCATAGACGAACCCTTGCATCGACAGGCATCTTCATCTCCTGCATCCCCTTGCGGTTGATGTAATCGACCATGAGCTTGTTGTTATAATCCCCGATGAAGGCGGTGATATATCCGCTTGCAATGCCCGCAAAATTTGTGTCAGTCCCGTCAAGGATGATTTGTATTGCCGATTCACGATCCGCCCTTATATCGGATGTCCACCCGGGAGGGATGATGACTGCCAGGGTCGCTGAGCCCTTATCAAGATATTCGGATGCTGATTCGCTGTCAGGAAGGCGGGCTATGACATTAAAGTACTTTGAGGCGTTAAGCCTGTTGATCAGGTCCCTTGACAGATCGGTCCTGTCCTGATCCACCGTAACGACCTTTACATCCTCCACGTCAAGGCTCAGGGCGTAACCGAACATGAGGATCAGGAGAAGGGGGATAAAGAAGGCAAGGTACAGACTCCTGAAGTCCCTGATCAGGTGGTAATATTCTTTTCGCGCTATAGCCTTGATGTTTATTGGATTCAATATCTTCTCCTGAATAAAAATCATAAACATGGGGAGCGGCGCAGGGCGCAAGGCGCAAGGAAAGAAAAGATTTCAAATTTGAAATTTCAGATTTGAAATTATCCATCTTGCACCCTATGCCCTGCGCCTTACACCGTAGACCTTATACCTTAAACCTTATACCCTGTGCCCTGAGCCTTGCGCCCACTTGTCACACCTTACTTCTCGCCATTAACCTGACAAACACGTCATTCAGATTCGCGTTATCTTTCTCCGGAAAGACCTCCCTTATAATCGATGCAGGGCTTCCTGAGGCGACTATCCTTCCGTTGTTTATCATCACAACACGACCGCAGTTGCGGGCCTCATCCATGTAATGGGTAGTTACAAAGACCGTTATACCCTGTCCGGCCAGATGATTGATAAACTCCCAGAAATGCCTTCTTGTAATCGGATCTACACCCGAGGTCGGCTCGTCCAGAAAGAGTATCTCCGGCCTGTGTATCAGGGCGCAGCCAAGGGCGAGTCTCTGGCGCCACCCGGCAGGAAGGGTTCCGGTTATACGATCCTTGACATCCTTAAGACGGGCCATGTCCAGGACCCATTCAATCCTCTCCTCCCAATCCTTTTCAGGCACGCTGTAGATCCCCAGATAGAAACGGATATTCTCAAAGGGCGTCATGTCTTCATAAAGCGAGAACTTCTGGGACATATATCCTATGGAATGCTTGACCTCTTCAGACTCTGTGAAGACATCATGTCCGGCCACCTTCCCCTCTCCGGATGTAGGCGTAATGATGCCGCACAGCATGCGTATGGTGGTGGATTTGCCGGCCCCGTTAGGTCCCAGAAAACCGAATATCTCGCCTCGTTTCACAGAAAAAGATATCCCGTCCACTGCTGTGAAATTTCCGAAGACCTTCTTTAAATCCTTTACATAAACAATATCATAGTCCGAATCTGTCATGCACCAATCCTGTGTCTATCTCATTAATACTGTTTATCACCGCATCCTCAAGACTCCCAAACCCCGACATAATAGTTGCAGGGTCAGAGGACGTGATGACCCTGGACTTATGCATGAGCGCCAGGCGGTCGCACTTCTCCCCCTCATCCAGGTATGCGGTTGATATAAGGATAGTCATGCCCTCTTTCTTCATGGTAAACAGTATGTCCCAAAACTCGCCGCGCGAGACAGGATCAACCCCGTTTGTCGGTTCATCAAGAATAAGAAGCTTAGGCTCGTGGGAAAGGACGCATGCAAGGCCCAGCTTCTGTTTCATGCCGCCTGAAAGCTTGCCTGCGAGCCTATCCGTAAAGGGCAGGAGATTTGAAAAACCGAGATATCGTTCCATCCTCTTCTTCCTCTCCGCCCCGAAGACCTTGAAGATATCCATGAAGAAATAGAGATTTTCCAGGACAGTGAGGTCTTTGTAAAGGCCGAATCGCTGGGGCATATAACCTATGAGGGGCTTCATCTTTGCCCTGTCCTTCACCGTGTCAAACCCGTCAATGGAGATGCGGCCTGAAAAAGGTTTGATCATGCCCGCAACCATGCGCAGGAGTGTGGACTTCCCTGCCCCGTCAGACCCGACAAGACCGAATATGCATCCCCTTTCAACAGCAAGAGTCACATTGCTTACTGCATTGACAGAACCATAAGACATGGAGACGTCTTCTATTCTGACAATGGGATTATTTGATGATAAATTTGGGTTCATATTACAGTCTTTTGTGTTACTTCAATAAAAATGGCGCAGGGCACAAGGCTCAGGGCGCATGGTAAAGATGTAAAGGCCGAGAAGTCCGCCCGGCGGTCGGACCCTACAATATTCATACTTCTCATTCGACGTTGGACGTTGGATGTTGAATGTTCAACGTTCATTTTTATATTTATCGTCATTCAAGATTCTTACTTTATCAAACTGGCCGATTTGATTTTTTCCGTTATAAAAAAATCCTATCTCAGCGTTGCATCCGCAGGCATGCCGGGCTTAAGATCAAGATCACCATTCGGTATTAGCACCTTTACAAGATACACGAGTTTCACCCTTTCCTTATGGGTCTGGATGATCTTGGGCGTGAACTCTCCCTCAGGAGAAATAAAAGATACCTTCCCCTTAAAGACCTTTTCAGGAAATGTATCCACGCTGACATCCGCATCCTGTCCCGGCTTGACCTTCCCTATCTCTGTCTCATCCACATATATCTTAAGCTCAATGGAAGACAGGTCCGCAAGGGAAAAAACCTCCTGTCCAAGGGAGACCACTTCGCCCGGTTCTATATTCCGGTTTGTGATAATCCCCTTGAAGGGGGCCTTAAGTTCCATATAACCCAGTTGTGTCTCAGCCAGTTTGAAGGACGCATCAGCCGCCTGGACCTTTGCCCCTGCCGCCTCAACCTCCTTTTGGGTCATGTCGATCTTTGCAAGATTGCTCTTTGCCTGCTTAAGGATTGCCTCGCCTTCAACAAGCTTTGCCTTTGCAACCCTGACATCCTCATTTCTGTAACCTTCCTTCATCTGTCCGGCGTTCGCCCTTGCGCTCTCATATGCCCTGAGGGCCGTATCATAACGCAGGTTCGCGCTGTCATGTTCCATTTCAGAGACAATATTTTCGCTGAATAATTTATCATACCTCTCCTTATCTTTCCTAGCCATCTCCATGGACGACTGAAGGGATGAAAGGGAGAAATCGGCCTTCTCAACATCCTGTACGCGATATCCTGCCTCCATCTGATCCGTCTGGGCCTTCAGGGCATTGACGCTTGCCTCATAACGCTCCACATCAGCCGGCAGGGTCTTTTTATAGACCTCAAGGCTCATTTCAAGCCTCTCAAGATCCGCCTTTGCAGCATCCACGTTGGCCTTGGCCTGATCATAACGGGCCTGGTATTCGGACCGGTCAAGCACCGCGAGGGTTTGATCCTTCTCAACCGATTGACCCTCATCAACCGGAAGATCCGTAACCCTGCCGCTGAGCTGGAAGGAAAGTTCAGCCTGTGTTGCCTCCAATGTGCCTGAATAATCAAGCTCCTTTAGCCTTGAACTCCTCTGCCCGAAATAGACAAGGAGAATCACCAGGAGAAGCAAAACAAAAAAGGCAATTATTATGATCCGTTTTTTCACGGCAATACCTCCAAATAAATGATGTCTTATGATATGAACAAGTTAAGATTCCTCACATACGTTCGGAATGACAATTTTTACGACACAGCCTCTATGCCTTCAGGGCGCGAAGCATCATCCTTTGAATCTCAGGGACTATATCCTCAAAGGAGCCGCTATCGGACACCTTTATCTTCCCTGTCAGAAGATGTTGAAAATTTTTCCTCATGGGCGTGGATAGATTGAATAATAACATCGTCCCTATTGTCATCAGATGCACCACAAGCGGATTCATATCAATAAACACGCCTTTTTTAACCCCCTCATCAATGATATCCCTTACTATAACAAGGATGCTGGCGATATCTTTTGCAACCCCTTCGCTGAAATGGACCCATCCCGATGCGACCTCCCTCATCATAATCCTGGGAAAAGAAGGATGTTGAGACATGGTTGTTGCCAAATTGGCAATATAGGTCTTAAGCTTCTCCTCAGGGGAGACCTCATCCTTGATATTTTCGCTGATACGTTCAACAATATCACCGAAGACATCGCGAATGACATCCTCATGGAGCGTCTTTTTGTCGCCGATCCTGTAGTAGATCATGGCCTTGTTGACCCCGGCCCTTTTTGCAATCTCGTCAACCCTGGCGCCTTCATAACCGACCTCGGCAAAGACCTCCATTGCCGCATCCAGTATCCGGCGGACGGATTCATCGCGTTTTTCTTTTAATATTTTATTTCTCATTTTATTCTTCTTGTCGGCCTGTAACTTATTTAATCCAAGAGTTTAACCATTTAGTTAATACATTCGGTTAAACTTTATTGTCAAGTTATTTTTTCTTAGAAGACTATTGATTCCCCGCTAAAAAACGAATATCCTCTGAATATTATTTTAATCAAAAGGATTCAATTATGAAACTTGGAATAATAGGCATGCCTGATTCAGGCAGATCCACAATATTCGCGGCTCTTTCCGGGGCAAGGGGAGAGGCGTCCAAAAAGGACCAGAGGGTAAGCACCATAAAGGTCATGGATGAGAGGATAGATTTTCTGAGCGGGATGTTTAAACCCAAAAAGACCACCTACACACAGGTGGAATATCTCCTTCCCTCTGAATCACAGGCGGGCGGCTCGGAAAACGCCATATGGAACCAGGCAAGGGTCTGCGACGCCCTCATACATGTTGTGCGCAACTTTACCGATGCCATGGGTACCGCCCCCGATGTAAAGGCGGACTTCCGTCATCTTGAGGATGAGATGATCTTAAGCGACCTCGTGGTAGTCGATAAAAGGATGGAGAGGATAGAGCTTGACCTTAAAAGGGGAAAGACCCCGGACGAACACGAACATAGCCTGCTCAAGACCTGCAAGGAATTATTGGAAAACGGTCAACCCCTGCGCTCGTCATCCGAAGTGGCCGCAGCGCCGCTATTAAGGGGTTTCACAATCCTGTCCTCAAAACCGCCGTTGGTAATCGTCAATAACGATGACGACAATGAATCCCTGCCTGAACTCGCGACCGGCCCAGGCAATATCGAGGTATGCATGATCAGGGGGAGGCTTGAGATGGATATAGCATCCATGTCCCCTGAAGAGGCAAAGGAGTTCCTCGCAGAATATCACATTGAAAAGTCCGCACTGGACAGAGTCATCCAAAGCTCCTACAAGATCCTCAACCTTATGTCCTTCTTTACTGTAGGCGAGGACGAGGTTAAGGCATGGACAATAAAAAGGGGAACGCCGGCCCTTGAGGCGGCAGGCGAGATACACACCGACATACAGAAGGGCTTCATAAGGGCAGAGGTCCTCTCCTACGCCGACCTCCTGCAATACGGCAGTCACAAAGAGGCCAAGAAGGTAGGCCGCGTAAGGCTGGAGGGCAAGGAATATATTGTCGAGGACGGGGATATTATAAATTTCAGGTTTAATGTGTGAGAGAAGGCACAAGGTACAAGGCACAAGGCGCAAGGTAATGTCAAAAGATAAATAAAGAAGGCGCAGGGCGCAAGGCCCAAGGCTCAAGGTTAAAAACAATAAAAAGACCTAATGCGTAAGGTTAATGATTTTTAAATTTTGATTTTACCTTATGCCTTGCGCCCTGAGCCTTGCGCCAGCAGGCTGAATTGAGATATACAACAAAAAACAATAATTCATTTCATGAGGATATCTATGAATAAAAAAAAGCTCGGCATTATCGGGGCAGGCGGTTACGGCGGCTGCGGGGCCATTGAGCTCCTCCTTGATCACCCCAATGTGGAGATCACCGGACTCTTTGCAAAACAGGATACGGGAAGGCCGATCAGCGATATCTTTCCACACCTTAAGGGATTCTGCGATCTGATGGTTTTTGATCCTGATGATCCTGCGGCCCCGTCTGATTTTGATGTGGTCTTTTATTCAACCCCTGACGGCGTGGGTCAGAACTGGGCGCGCCTCTGGCTGGACAGGGGCGTTAAGGTTCTGGACTACAGCGGCGATTTCAGGTTTAACGACCCTGCTACATACAGCGGTTATGCCTCAAGGATAGGCAAGAACCCGGAACACTCATCCCCTGATCTCCTTTCACGCACGGTCTATGGTCTCGCGGAACTGCACAGGGCAGAGATCGCAAAGGCAGACCTTGTGGGCAATCCTGGGTGTTTTGCCGTGAGCTGCATACTGGGGCTTTCCCCTGCTGTTCGGTCCGGGATCATTGATGAGGATTCCATCATATGCGACGCCAAGTCAGGTGTGTCAGGCGCGGGCAAGAAGCCTAATCCGGGCTTTCATTATCCTGCCAGGTATGACTCTGTTAATGCCTATAAGATCTCAGGCCATCAGCATGTCTATGAGGTGGAAAGGGAACTGGGACTTTTAGCTAAAAAGGATATTAAGATCACCTTCACGCCCCATGTCCTGCCCATGACCAGGGGCATCCTTTCCACGATCTACTGCAACCTTAAAAAAGGAGAGGACCTAAAGTCGGCCCTTGATGTCTACAGGACTTTTTACAAGGATGAGAAATTCGTAAGGGTCTTCGGACCTGAAAGAGCGCAAAGCACCTCAGACGTAAGGGAGAGCAATTTCTGCAACCTCTCCGTCAACGTGGATGAAAGGACCGGCAAGCTCATAGTGGTAAGCATGATAGACAACCTTATGAAAGGCCAGGCCGGAAGCGCCGTCCAGAACATGAACATCATGTTTGGCTTTGAAGAGACAACAGGCCTTTTAAGGCCCGGAAGATTCCCGTGATGACCGGCATAAACAAATAAAATTAATTTCTCTGCGCCCTCTGCGTCTCTGCGGTGAAATCGATTTTGGACAAGCATGACATGGACTATCCGTACAATGATAATTGACGCCCACGCCCATATATTTAATCCAGGAATCATTGAGAACGTAGCCCAACGAGCTGAGATGGCCAAGCATCTGCATCTGGAGCTGAAGGAAGCCATGATAAGGACCGGCGTAAAATCGCTGGAAGACTGCATGAAGACCGCTGGTGTTGATGCCTGTCTTCTGCTTCCCACTGCAGGCCCTGAAAAGATCCATAAAACCAACAGCTCCTTTATTAACACCGCGGCAGGTTCAAAACACATATATACCGCAGGCACATTACATCCCGATTATGTTAATAACAGGGATGAGCTCTCCCGTTTTAAAAACGTGGGCATAAGGGCAATAAAGCTGTGCTCCTTTTCCCAGGGATTCGCACTTGACGGGACTAAAACCATTGATCTTTTTAATTTGATAA
>Ga0153915_10001733_pt1 | contig 20075 bp, 13 predicted proteins | sample Opewatmetagenome_2_FD_107003 | JGI IMG/M metagenome (GOLD analysis project Ga0153915, IMG submission 107003) | Freshwater wetland microbial communities from Ohio, USA - Open water 3 Core 3 Depth 3 metaG | ecosystem: Environmental > Aquatic > Freshwater > Wetlands | place: USA: Ohio, Lake Erie...
AAGGGTTATTTTATATGCCTCTTCCTGATCATCGCTGATTGTCTCGCCGATGGGATCGGCATCGCCGAAATACCTTTTGGAAAAGGATTCACTTATTGCAACGGATGCAGGGTCCTTCAAGGCTGTTTTCGGATCGCCGTAAATAATATCATGGGTAAAGACATCAAAGATATTATCGTCGGCAATATAGGTCTCTTTCCAATAAAAGGCCTTATCTTCATGATGATATAACTGCTCTCCGGTAGGCATCAGTCTGACGAATCCCTTTATCTCAGGGTATTCCTCGGCGAGCATGGGGCCTAATACCATGGATGTTGCAGCAAAGGACCCCGATTTGTTGTTCATGTTTACTTCGTTCACGACCCTGAAGATTTCCTTGTATCTCCTATTATGCCGGTCATATGTGAGTTCGCTCTTCAAAAAGAGCCCGGTGATCAGGCAACAGGCAATAGCCAGCGCCAGGCCGGCTATGTTAATTGCCGCATACATCTTTTCCCGATATAGATTACGCAGGGTAACCTTAAGGAAGTTGGCAAGCATGGGAGATCCTCCTTTAAAAAAAGAGTGAACGTCTAACTTTCAACTTCAAACATCGAATCAAAAGACGAAGATCCATCACGTGTCGCGTCGTAGCCCTGATTTGCAGGACAAGAGCGGATTCAACGTACATCTTCCAACCTCGAACAAAACGGCGAACGGACATCAAGTGATCTTAATGAAAGGGATTAACAAACTCCTTTTTACTTTCATGTTTGTACCATGCCTCTACGATAATCGTTCCTGATATTTTGTGTTTCTATAGGTGACATGTAAATCCACTTTTTCAAGTTTGCACGATTTCGACTGATATTTTATGCTATTAATCTTCAAATTGAATGGTTAAACGACGAAAAGACGCATGATGCGACGAAACGTATAATTACAGCGGCAAAACGTGTGAATTTTTGACCCTGCGCCCGGCGCAGAAAATCGTTGATCTTTTAGCCTGTTTGTGCAAATTTTTACAGTATAGAAAATCGCGCCTTGAAACAGGCTATTAAGTGAAATCCAGCGAGGTTTCCGGATGATTTTTTGTCTCAGCTAAAAGACAGTGAGATCGAATTGCTATTAGTTTTTATTGATGCGTATTTTCTCTGAAATTTCAGACTATCGAAATATTTACAGGAGAGTTAATTGATCATAGCCATTTTTGATTCAGGGATCGGCGGCATTACGGTTTTAAAAAAGGCATTGGAATTTCTGCCGGACGCCGAATATATCTATTATGCAGATACAAAGAATGTTCCATACGGCGTGAAACAAAAACAAGAAGTAATAGATTATGTCATCAGGGCCTTTGATTTCCTGTCGAAAAATGATATCCGGATTGCAGTAGTCGCATGCAACACAGCGACCTCAGTAGCTATTTTTGAGTTAAGGAAAAAATATGCGTTTCCCATAATCGGAATGGAGCCGGCTATAAAGCCTGCAATTTCCATTAATTCAGGGAAAAAGATATTGGTCCTGGCAACATCATTAACCTTGAGAGAGAGTAAGCTTGAGGAGCTTATAAGTTCATTAGACAAGAAACAAAGGATTCGGAAACTTGCAATGGATAAATTGGTCATGTATGCCGAACAGTTCAATTTTAACTCGGATGAAGTAGCGGTTTACATAAAAGAACGATTATCCAACATAGACTTTGCAGAGTACGAGACAATCGTCCTGGGCTGTACGCATTTTATATACTATTCAGAGATCATTCAGAAAATAGTCGGGAGGCATATTTCTATTGTTGATGGAAATGAAGGAACCGTCAGGAACCTGATCAGGACGATTCAAGGAAAGCTGAACGTCTGTGAGAAGACTACCGGGAAAGGAAGTATAACCTTCTATTCTTCCGGTATAGAAGATCCCATTGATCGTGTTAATAAGCTGCTTGAGATATTAAAGCCGGAGATAAAAGCATACCGGCTATGAACCGTTAAACGCCAGATACAGGTTGACCAGGCTCTCACACCCTGAAGCGGAACAGGATTCAAGATTATGCAAGTCGGCATTGATGCCCGAATGGTAGAGGCTGTCGTAACGGCTATACTTATTATGTTAATAATCAGTATTATCTAATTTCTTCATTTTATCTGTTATTGTTAATAATCTTGATAGATTATCCATGAAATTTACAGTGATTATTTCTTGACAAATTACAGTGCCTTATGCATAAATTTCTTTAAAGAAAGCAGGTTCATTATCCGGTTTTTTCAGAAACGGCGTATCCATTATTTTAAAAGAAGGAGTAATAAAATATGAAAAAAAGATTCTTTAAGATGTTACTAGCCATAAGCGCAGCTACAATGTTTATGATGACTTTCAGCGCATGCGGCGGAAGCAAAAACCTTGGTGCAGGCTCTACCTGGGAGATCGCGGAGATCACCAATCTGAAAAGCCTGACCATCTCCGAGGGCGCCGTCATCAAGGCCCCTGAAGGCAAAGATATAACCATGACTGTTGACGGTGTTGAGACGCCAATCAAGCCGGGGGCATATAAGGGTAACATTGTGCTCACGCCCACTGAAGAGATCTTAGTGAATGTTACCGGCATGGCCACACAGACATATCATTACAGGGCAGCCGTTTATATAAGCGACGGCAAATATGTAGCAGGGAAATCCGTTGCAGCAGCGGTTGTAGGCGGATCGGTTACAGACACTGAGGCAAAGGACATCAGCCTTACTTCGATCGGAGAGAACTTCAACGGCATCATTGTATCCGGCGATAATCCTTCCTCCTATTCCATTATAAATCCTGTAATCAGCTTTACGGGAAACGGGATGAATGACTTTGCCGGTTTCGGGGCTTCAATAATGACTGAAGGAAAGGCTACGGTTACCATAGAGAACGCCAAGATCAATAACGCCGGAGCCGTAAGGACCGCGGTCTGGGTCGGAGGCGACAGCGTCACGAATATCAATAATTCCGAAATTGAAGTGCATAATGGCACACTGCCGGCAGACTATGGATGGTCGTGGACAGCCAGCAAAAGTGTAAATGGCCGTGATGTCATGATGGAAGTACCCTGGATGCTGGGGCTTATCGGCAACAACCGGGCCACCAATTGTCTAGCAAACGGGACCGCTAATTATAACAACACACACGTCAAGGCCCAGGCATGGGGCGCTATGTCGACCGATGCATGCCGGAATACGACGCTTAATGTAACCAACTGCACGGTAGAGACAGTTGAGAGCGGTTACGGCTCCTACGCGGACGGTTCTACCAACACATTCAGCGGTACCACATTTAACGTCAATGATTACGGTCTGATTATGACAAACGGCAAAGGGACCTTTACCGACAAATGCGTTGTGAATTCCGGAAGGTTCGGCGTTATGTCGCATCGGGGTTCCGGCACTGTGACCATTGATAAAGGCACCGTGTTTAATACCAAAAAGGCCGTACTTCAAGTAAAAGGCGGCACCCCCACATTCATCATTGACAACGCTCAACTGAATTCTGAAAGCGGCATCATACTCCAGTCGATGGTAAACGATGATCCCAATACGAACTTTGGGGGCGGAGGCGCAACGACAACCGGAGATGGCGTTACCTCCGGCGGTATGGGAGGTCCCTCCGGCGGCGCTCCGGCCGGCGGCGATAAAGGCGGTGCAGGCGGCCCTCCCCAAGGTGCGGGCGGAATGCCCGGCGGTGATAGGGGTGGCGCTCCTCAGGGTGCTGCAGGCGGAATGCCTGGAGGTGCTCCAGGCGGCGCTCCGGCCGGCGGTCAAGGCGGCATGGGCGGCGCCGGTGGAAACACCGCAGTCACGGCAACATTCAAGAACATGACCCTGAATGGAGATATCGTGAACTCTAATACAGTTGAGAGTGATGTGGCCGTTAATTTTGAAAAGGCCGCCATTACAGGCGCTATAACAACGGCCGTCGGTGAACATGCGGTTGGAAAGAACGGTGAGAAGCTTTTAATGCAGGACAAGACGGATCTTTATTACCTGATCGGCGAGGAAACCCACACCTATTGCGTGACGGACGAAAAGCATGGAGTCACAGTATCGCTTGATGCAGAATCCCAATGGGTCGTTGATAAGACCTCATATCTGACCGGTCTTAAAGTAGCCGACGGCGCTTCGATTACCGCTCCTGAAGGAAAGAAGGTGATCATGACGGTTAACGGCGCGGCAAAGCCGATCAAGGCCGGCGAATACAAGGGCAAGATCGTGCTTACGGTCAATTAAAGATCAGCACGCAATAAAAGGAAGTTAAAACCAAGGGGCCGTCTCGCAGTATGAGGCGGTCCCTTTTAATCTGGACATAAAATGCCTTTCATTTATCAGGCCAATGGAGTATGAAATGTTTATCGTGCAGGATGCGGCTCCATGAAATTATTTATGTAAAACGGAGAATAAAGGGTTGAAAAAGACAATCAGAATATTTTATTTCTTCATAGTTATGGTGCTTATTGCCTCACTCTGCCGGGGCGCAGGCAGCGATGCTTCTTTATCTAATAAGGAAGGTAAAAGTCCCGGTGCGGCAAAGACGGTTGAGACGGCCAATGTTGCATCTTCAAAAGACAGAGGATTAACAATCGGGACGCTGATTTTGACCGTCGGTTCTTCTTCCGTGTACTGGCCGGAATTCCTGTTCTGGCTTAATTATATTGAAAAATATTATAGGAGTTATCACAACCTTGATAAGATAACAGACTGGAGTGCAACCCAGAACGGCATGGGCCTGAAGGAATTTTTTCTTTCCAATGCCGTCGCTTACGCATGTAAGGACAGGGCGATAGAGGCCAAGGCAAAGGAACTGGGCATCGAACTCTCTGTGCGCGATCTGGCGGAAATTGAACAAATGCGGAAGAAAAATATCCAGATATACGGCAGCGAGTCGGAGTATCTCCATATCATCAGATCGATGTATATATCTGAGGATGTATTTAATTATTTGTCGAAGATGGATTATCTCGGCAATCATCTGTTTGCGCATCTTTACGGTGAAAAGGGGGAAAAATGCACTGACGAGGAGGTTTCATCATACGTCAACAAGCAGGGCTATGTGTGCGCCAAGTATATCTTCATTTCCAACACCGACTCTGAAGGCAAGGAACTGGGGGAGGAGAAACGCGCGAAAAACTATAAGCTCCTGGAGGGCATCCTCGGACGCCTGAAGACAAGCAGCACGCCTTTGATCCTTTTTAATACGCTTATGAAGGAACATAGTAATGACAGGGAGATCTTAAACTACCCCGACGGCCGCCTGGTCTCATCCGGAGGAATAAGCAAGGAATTTGGGAGCTCATGCATGAAATTAAAGGAAAAAGAATACAGCGGGATCGTAAAGGCCGATGAGGGATATTATATCATCCTGCGGATGCCCATCTTTCCGGATATGACGGCGGATTCCGGAGGCAACACCCTGAGATACCGGACGGCCTATGATTATCTGTTCAAGAACCAGATCGAAGACCTGGCCTCGAAAATGAAGGTCAAGTATGAAGACGCTTACTATAAAATAGATGTTGAGGGGCTTGCGAATAATTGACGTCTTTTTTAAAGATCAAGCGGAGCTTTCCCGGCGCGCCCTCTGAGCCAGTTAATGGAACGAAGAAGAGAGGGACGTGTTACTATCCATCTCTCGAAACGAAATTTGCCCGGCAGGTCAAGAAAGATAATTCCTATAAGTATTGTCAACATCCCCTGGCCGGGGGTCAACAGCATAATAATGCCTATTAAAATCAAGACATATCCTGTCAGGTTTTTTATTGTCAGAAGCACTGCCCTTACTGCCGGATGATGATCGGCCCACAGTTTTTTGATTCTCCTTTTATGTGAGAAATAATCGGATGGAAGCCTTACAATCAACCATGGGACAGCCATCAAGGTTGCGACAAATGTTATGCCGGATAGCCCGGTCATCCACCAGATTAACATCTCATGTTCCTTAATTAATTCGAGCATGCAGGTTCCCTCATGATTGCAATATACAGGATCATTTAAATTTCAGATATATTTATTTGAATCCTAAAAAAAATCAATTACCCCGCCTGGCTGTGGCGGGATAATTGATTTAAATAAATTTATAATATCAAAAGGCTGAGAACATTATTTTGATTGCTGCACCGGATTTTCTGCCGGGTCGGCGCTCTCATCGGATCTTTTCTGCGTGGCCTTTTGCAGCACTTTCCCTTTTTTAGCTGCAGATCCGGGGCCTTCCACATTAGTGGAATTATCAGTGCCTTTCTGACTTGTCGTCCCCTGGGCCGGGATGCCTCCGGGTTGTGCGGCACGTTCCGCCGGAGCGTTTTGTTGACCCTGCGTCATGACGCGGTTAGACTGTACGGAGGGCGTCTCCGGTGCATTAGGTTTAGCAGGCGTCACAACCTTCGGCTGTGTAACGGATCTTTCCTGTCGGCCTGATCCCGAAGGCGTCGTCTGTCCCGGCTGTGCGCTTGATTTCTCCTGTTGGCCGGGCTTTGCAGGCATTACAATGCGGTCGGGTTGAACAGCCGGCTTTTGCAGTTCACTGGATTTTGATGGCGTTGCACTCTTAGGCTGCGCAGCAGAATTTTCCATCTGGCCTGATTTTGTTGATGTTGTTTGCCCGGATCGGTCAATGGACTTTTCCTGCTGACCCGGCTTTGTCGGCATTACAGCGCGGTCAGGCTGTACGGCAGGCTTTTGCATTTCGCCGGACTTTGATGATGTTACACCCTTAGGAGTCGTAACCGGCTGCCCGGCGGTTTGATCGGGCTGTTTCCCGGACTTGTCTGTCCCTCCGGCGCTCACTGCCCGGGTCGGCTCATTCCTGTTCTTTATCTCCCTCTGTTGAAGCCCTACTTCCGATTTCGGACGGTTCACATCCTCGGACGGGACAAGGTAATTGGCAGCCTTAGGCGCTTCTATCCGTGCATCACGGTTGATCCTGCCTTCCTTAACAGCCTTTACCTGCTGCTTGAGCGTTTCGGCGTTTTCTTTCCTAGCCTGACGAATTATCGTTTCATTCTGTCTGATACGATTGAGCACGGTATTATGGGGCTTCTCTTGCGCCGTTGCTTTGCCGTAGTTGTATCTCTGCCTATCTGATTCGTAATTGTTTATCACCCTGTTGTTGACCACCGGGGCAGTTTGATATTTATCGATGATTGTCGGATGTATGTTACCTATTCGTACATCCCTGTAATTGTCTACGCCGTGGAAATTGTTGCGGTTGACTATGACGGCGTGGTTTACATAGGTATAATTGCGGACATTAATATTGGCATGTTCAACGGCTTCGTTAACCACAACGCCGTGATGAGGCCCGCCCCATTTGCGATGGCTGTAATATGTCTCATGAGGCGCAAGGGGAACCCACCCGACATAGATGCCTCTATGAATCCATGAAACCCTGCCGGGATACCAGAAGAAACCTATGTCGAGGAGAGGTAATCCGACGCGGGCACTGATAACAGGCGGGGCCCAATACCATAGATCCCCTATAAAGATCCAGTTTCCGTAATGGTGTGTGACGTATCCGAAGGGTTCTCCAGGTATCCATGTCTGGTCCCCGCACCATTCGGTCCATATGCCTAATGTAAAAGGCGACCAGCCGACAGATACGCCGGTGGGTCTCCAGAACCAGCACTCCCTGCCGTCATAGGGCAGCAGTTCCCATCTCCCATGCTCGTCAAGGCAGTCGGCCTCGTATTTCAGGTTCGGCGGGAGATACTCGGTTGAACGGCCTTTGGGATTTAATTTTGCCGACCAGACATTGTCTCTTTCTTCGTTCCATCGGTTCCATGCGGGGTCGGCAGTCCCATCACCCGACGAGACCTTGTCCTGATCTGCAAGTATGGAGGGCGATCCCGCAGTCACATCATATTTGGCGTTGCCTGCAGAGTGAAGAAAATTTACAGTGCCTTTTATCGAGACCACCTCGACGGAATTTTCTCCTACATAAAAATCAAAGGCAGTTCCGGGATCGGCCATTACATACCCGAATGGGCTTGTAACCTTAATAACAGTGTCCGAGCCTTTATTGTAAAAACGCCCTGTGCCTGAAGCCACATCTATCTCGGTCAGATCAGGGTCAAGCGCTATGAACTGTACCTGGGTGTTGCTTCCTATCCTTATCCAGCTTCCGTTTGGGGCTATCAACTCGGCCATACCCTTGTTTCCTGAAAAAAGCGTATCTTCAACGCCAAAGGGAGCGTCTTTTACTACCGCTACCCAGTCGTTTGTCTCAGAGACATAACGCAGTAATTCGCCATCAATGTGATATATACGGCCCACCTGGATGGACTGTGTGTCCGAGGCCGAAGGCGTGGCGGCAACAGCCGACATTGTAAAAAACATACATGCCAGGAAGCCGGTCATCCATTTTATTGTTTTCATTTTGTAATTCCTCCGTTATGATTCCCATAATTATCTGTTTGTCACAAATTTCACTAAGAGACGTTCTTATATTATAAACGTTTTAGATACAGAAACGTGACACTTCAATACAGGCGAGCCGACCGGTATGATTTTACTCAAAATAAAAGGAAAAAACAAGTTGCCCGATCTTTATTATAGGATGTGCCTTTCCCAGGTCATTAGATTGTCAGATATTGACATGGGTAAAGGATTTTAATATATGTTGGTTTTTATGATTTATCTTATCAGATAAAAAGGTTTATATAAATTCAGATAGTGACAGTGCCTTTTATTTAACAACATCAGGGTTTGCATAAACAAGGTAATGAAGAAATTTGGAACCGTACTTTTTGCAGGCCTGTAATAATAAGATAATTTAAAGCTGTTAATAAAAACAATTTAAATTGGAGGGATATTCATGGGTAAATCACGCATAAAATTTTTTTCTTTTATTATAGCAGCAGCGATAACAGCAATCTCTTTCACCTTTGTTTGTGCCCAGAATCCGGCAAGTGCGCCTCCCGGACAACCCGGCGGAGCGGCAATGAACACATCCTCCGGCGGCTCTCAGGCAAAAACAGAAGGCTCATATGAGGCGGTCCTGAAATTTCCCAAGGCATCCCCTACAGCCATCCTGACATTTTGCCCCGGCAGTGACGGCGTGCCGTTTACAGGCGCCTGGCATGAAAATGGAGGTGAAAAGTTTGTGAACGAAATGACCAAACAAAAAATCAATGGCAACGAATTATCCTTCACGATTCAGGCAGGCCCGGGGATATGGGCCTTTGTTTGCACTATTGACGGCAAGACGATAAAGGGGACTGTAACGGGTGATGGAGCCACCTCGAACTTCGAGGGGCCCCGGAAAAAATACGAAAAAGACCTATGTGCAAAATGAAGTCTTTTTTAACCGGTCTTGATCCATAAGCTAAATTCCAAAACAATTCAGCTTCATGTCTGGAGGAAAATTATTCAATATTGACCAAATTATTATATTCAACAAATGTTTTTGATTCTGGTTCCAGTGGCAACCCTGGAACCAGAACAATCTTACAATGTCCACATTCAAAGAGTCCTTCTCCATATTCCGCCTTACATTTTGGACAAAACATAACACACCCAATATGCTGATGTTTATCGGCCATGCATATCTCCGTTATTGATATTTATGACTAAGACATGAATAGGGGCATAATCGGGCAAATGAAATATAATGTCAACATGCAAGAATGGCGCATCTTCCTTCGCTGAAGCTTCGGCGGACAGGGTGGAAAAAAGACCGGAGACGGACCCTCCTTCGCCCCCATGGGGCTATGGCGCGGCAAAGGTAAAGTCATGAAGGAAGGTCTCCCTTTAATGGGAGGCTGCGTTGTTTACTGTTGAATGATGTCTTCGCTGTCCAGTATCAGGCACTGGTTTTCTTCCATTCCGCTTATCAGATTTTCAGAGATTTCAAAGTCTCCGGCATATTGCATAAAAATCCCATTACGCATATGACCGGTTGCGGCATTTTTTATCGTATTACCGCTAATTATTCCATTTTTACAATGGGTCAGTGATATTCCATTAGTGGATGGGTTATCTGTGCTATTGCCGTCGATAAGTGTATTGTCTGTAATTGAAATGTTATTAATGCTGAGGTTATTGCTGAGGTCAGTGCCGAAGATCGCTATCCCATTATATCCGAATCCTTCAATGCGGTTATTGGATATATCCACGCTTGTAAAATAACTTTTTTCGGGAGTGCTGATCGGGTCTGACGCGAGGGCCAGTCCCAGGGCCGCGTCTCCTCGTGTCGGGTCATAAAATGAGCCGTTTAATGTATTGTTAAAAAATGAAAAGTCAATGTTATGTGTAAAACTTATCAAGGAACAATTGGTGAAGGCGTTATTATAAATAGACCATTTTCTTATTCTGCCGTTTTTTGAAAATCCACCGGGATTTAAATAAATAAGGCCATTGACATCAACGGTGTTCCTTGTAAATGTAAAATTTTCCAGATACTCCACCTCAAAAAGTCCGGGCGTGTAAGTAACCCCGTCAATGCTGTACATATAATTATCAGTAACAGTACAGTTATATGAATTGCCCGCTACAACGAATGTGTTATATTTTACGGGCGATGGGATATTATTTATGAACGTATTATTTTCAACTACAAGGGTGTCATTCCAGCCGTCGCTTGAATATACTGCATTGCCCATTGTGGCAAAGGGATCTAAGGTGCCGTCCGACACACAGTTTCTGAAATCGCAGCTTCTAACGATTACATTATCGGCGAATTGTATATATACTGCCACGCTGCACCCTGTAAACGGCTCGGTATTTTCAAAGTAACAGTTCTCAATCAACACGTCCCGGCATGGTTTGAACGCCGACACCTCCGCGCCTATCTGAGCGTTCAGCCCTTCAGGGATCGGATAAAAGATATCTATCATTCCGTCTTCCCCAACCTGTGTTATTTTACTCGCGTGATTAACTCCATCATCAAGTCTTACCAATACATCAAAAGAGTCAGTAAGAGGAGAATTGTCCGCTACATAAAATCTGCTTGAACCGGCCTCAGCTGCACTTGTTAGGGATGTGGAAAACTCAAAATCATCCTGCTTGTAAAAATAGAGCATGTTTCCCCCATCGATAAACTCCGAATTTTGAATGATTATATCACTGCATCCTGAGAACCATAAGCCATAGCCGTGTCTCTGGTTTCCATTAAACTTGATGTGGTCAAGATGGATGTGATCTGTATTCTTCAAATAACCGCCCAGGCAGACATCGTGTTCTTCGGCGATATTGATTATTGTAATATTTTTTAAACTGAACCCATGCCTGTTTACAACAAAAAATCCGGAATAATACTTTTCCTGTTCATCCGGGCCGCATCCGGTCTGTATAATGGTTTCTGAAGAGCCTTCGACCTTGATATCGTCTGTTAAAATATTGATATACCCCAGACTGGCGTTATATGTTCCGTTTTTTAAGAAAACGGTCCCGCCGTTCGTGAGGGAATTAATCGCGGCTTCAATGGCCTTTCTGGTTTCATTCGGGTGCGTACCGTCAGAATAGGCCCCCCACCATTCGGGCGAGAGGATTGCGCCATTGTCAGCAACCGAGACAGAGGATGTCTCATCTGCATAATAAAATATTTTTTCCGGATCTGCGGATAACGTCCCGTTAACAACAAACTGTACTTCCTCGCCGAGTGTCATAAACGATCCTGTATTGAAGATAAGAGAAATATTGGACGGAACAATCAAATTTGAACTGACGATCCATTCGCCTTTAGCAAGGTGCAGTTCAGTTTCAGTATTTTGAATTGAGGCAATGGCTTCATGGATGCTTGTCTCTTCAGGATAGATTGTAACAGACCCAGGAGCCTGTTTCTTGCTATTATCCTTCTGACATCCTGAACAGAAAAAATTTAAACTGATTATAGCCGGTATTAAACTCAATAAAATATTTTTTGTCATCTCATCTTTTTTCAACCATTTTTATCCAACACATCCCGAATAGTGTCTGCAATCTGGCCAATAACGATGGGTTTCATGACGAATGCTTTGATGCCCATCTCCTTAGATCTTTTTTCATCGATCTGTTCGCTGAAGCCCGTACATAAAATTACCGGGATGTCAGAGCGGATGGTCATCAGGGCTTTGGCCAGATTTTTACCTGTCATATTCGGCATTGTCTGGTCTGTGATGACAAGATCAAATCCTTTCGGATTATGTCGGAACGCCTCCAGCGCCTCAATACTGCTGGTCCGGCCCGTCACTTTATATCCAAGCCATTCCAGCATCGATTGAATTGCATCAAGCGAAACCTTGTCATCATCAATGATAAGGATCCGTTCTTTGCCTGTCTTAAATTGAACCTTGTCTCTTACTGTTTCATGGACACCTGAATCATCTTCAATTAATGGGAGATAAATATGAAAGGAGGTCCCTTTGCTAACCTCGCTTTGAACGGTGATTTCTCCTCCATAGTTTTTCACAATGCCATGAACAATAGAAAGACCTATCCCTGTGCCTTTGCCGGTTGTTTTAGTAGTAAAGTATGGCTCAAAAATTTTATCCATGATTTGAGGTTTAATGCCATGTCCGGTGTCCTTTACGGATAATTTTACATATTGACCCGGTTCCAGTTCTGAGAAATCTTTTGCCGATTCAGTATCCAGGTCTTCATTCATAAGAATTATTTCAAGAGTTCCGCCTTCATCCTCCATGGCATGCACTGCATTAGTGCTCAAGTTCATGATGATTTGACTAAGTTGGGTAGGGTCAGCAAGGACCGTATCCTTCTCCGTGTTGATGTCACATCTTATGTTAATGGTACTCGGGATGGATGATCTAAGCAGTTTTATGGTTTCTTTTAATATTTGGCTAATTTTTATCGGAATCCGCTCCCTTTCTTGCTGCCGGGCGAACGTGAGAATTTGCCGGACTATATCCTTGGCACGCGCCGCCGCTTTTTGGATTTGTTGAATATTATATTGAAGTGGACTATCCGGTGGAAGAGTCATCATTGTCAACTCGGAAAATGCCAGAATAGGCATCAGAATGTTATTAAAATCATGCGCTATCCCGCCTGCCAGGGTTCCTATGGCCTCCATTTTCTGGGCTTGCTGCAGACGTTGGTACAGCATTGTCTTTTCTTCTTCCGCCCGATTCCGTTCCGTAATATCCAGCATGACGCCTACGATACCGGCAATTTCGCCTTCCGCATTTGGGAATGTGGATTTATAAAATATAAAATCATGATCTTTCTCGTCATTGTATTTTACTATCGACTCATATACCTGTGTCCCGCCGGTTTTAATCAATTCCAAGTCTTTGCGGTTATGTTCATCAGCGAAATCTTTAGAAATCTTTTTGCATAATTCATCAATAGTATGACCAATAATTTCTTCGGTCTTCAACCCAATGATGCCGTCAGTCCATGCGCTATTTCCCCCCTGATATCGGCCTTCCTTGTCTGTGTAAAAAATTGGACTGGGGATTGTATTCAGAAGCGTTTCTAAGAACGCAACATTGCTCTCAATCTTCTCTTTTGTTTTTTTTCGCTCTGTAATATCCAATGTGTAACCGGCAAGATATTTTGCTTTACCCCCGATAAGGATCGGGAATATTATTGTTTCATAAAACCGCCCGTTTAATTCTTCTTCAACGGTTATCTGTTTACCTTCTTCTAAAATCCGTTTATCGTTGGCAATCATACTTTTTGCCAGGTCAGACGGAAAAACCTCATCCAATCTTTTGCCAAGTATTTCATCGATAGGCATTCCCAACATCTGCTCATAATTACTGCTTAACCGGATGGGCCTGATATTTTTATCCTTGATAAACACATAGATGGGGTTATGCTTCATAAAACAACTGAAGATTTCCTCACTCTCCTGAAGGGCGATTGTGCGTTTCTGCACGAGTATTTCCAGGTCCTCCCTCCTGTGGACAATAAAAACAATCACGATCACGATAGCTGTTGTTATTAATAGCCCTGCCAAGCTGAAAATCCAGACATATCTGGCGGGATGCAATGCCGCAAGCTCAGATCCGGGTCGTGCAACAAGAGTAAAGGTGCGACCGAAGATGAAGATGGGCCGGATGATGGAAAAAGATTCGTTCTTTTTTTTGTCAACTTCTCCAGCTGATATGGACGCGATACGTATAGCAGGTTCACTCTTATGGAGCATAAACAAGTCCATAGATACCGGGGTGTTATCAATGCCTGATGCGGCGGCCGTTTTCAATAATGTCCCCATTCGAACTGTGGCCGCGGCAAATCCGAGCAGCAGGTCTGGCTCATCGCGGGAAAAAACTGGTCGCAAAACCAGGATTCCATCTTGTTTTCCCGATTCATCCTCCAGTGGGATTGGGTCGGTGCATAAAGTAAGACCGGTGCGTCTTGCATCTTCCAGCGCCTTTGCCTTGTCTGGCTCAGAACCCAGATCAAAACCAGGAACAGGTTCATTGCCGACAAATGATGTCATAAAATAAATCGGATAGTAAAAGGGGCGTCCTTTCGCCGGGACCCTGTTTCCACTGGAGTCTTTTTCCCATATTTCGTAATCCGATGACAGTTCCTTTCGGCCCCATTGTTCAAGTTCCGCCTTTTTTACCTCCGGGACAACCGGGACCCATTCCATGGCCTGTATGGCCGAATTTTTAGCCAGGTATTTAGTGTAATCATAGAATGACTCATTCGTAACGTGCTGTCTTAATGAAAAAATGCTTGACAGGGCCTCCAGTTCGACATTTTTAAGTGTCTCCAGGACAGATGTAACATGCATGGTTTTAGTGTTTAGGAGATGATAATACGTCTCCTTATAACTGTTGGCCTCGTACTTATCGGCTGTTAAGGCAGAAAAAAAGGTAAGCGTAAGCCCGATGGCGCAGGCAATGCCAGGTTCAATATAACGCAGGACACGGGGATTCCCTGTTCCTCTGTTCTTTCTCCAAGCCAGCATAGCAGAGCCGATAAGTATAATAACGACCAGGATAATTGTAACTAAAATGGGGGCAAGCCCTTCATGCAGTGCCTCCCATTTCCAGTCCCTGCCGTCGATATCCATGCCCAGAACAGCAATAAGTTCTCCAGTCACATCATCTTCAATCGGAATCAAGGCAGATACCCATGTTCCCCAGCGATCGGTGGCAGGGCCTATGATGTCTTCTTTTCTGTTAACAAAAATATTGATAACATCCTGCGATGCCTCCTCATAAATCTGACCTGCCGGAGATTCATCCTTTGAACCGACAGGCTCAGAATCAATATAAAAGAATACTTTGCCGTCATCTCTGCGTCCCATCAGATACAGGAACCTGCATTTAGGATAGGCCGTTCGCGCAGCGATGAACTGATCTTTAATCTGTAGATATTCGTATGAGGCAAGATCGGCCTGGGTGCCTAACAAATTTTTGACACAATTTCGGTCAATTGTCTGAGCAATAAGGCGGGTACTCTGCAGAAAATCATTCCTCATAAACCTTTCAGCATGATTTATTGTCCACCATGTTAAAAAACCGCCGGTGATCAGGACCGCCGATAAAGAAATGACTATCCATAAAATCTTACCCCGAAACAAGCCTATCCCCTTTTTATCATTCATAATTAATAAATCCTGAATTTTCCGACAATTGTCATGATCCAAATATAATTGATAGAAAACATTTTTTTCACACTTCATTATGAGTTCACCCTGTCTTAATCATGCAAATCATAAGCCATATATAAACAGCAGACCGAAAAGACCACGAACCTGCCCCGTTAATTCTTATTTTTTTACAAAATCTTCCGTTTAATATGCAATAGTTTAAAGCAATAGCGCGGCGCAGGGCAGGTAAGCCGCTTGCTCCTATCGCGGCCAGTTTAATCAAATATAAAACTTGAACATCCAACATTGTGAACGTTCAACGTGGAATGATGGATATGAAAAGGCGATATGTACGATTACATGGCTAAGGTTCATGCAAGCGAGATGACGGAGGACCGATGACGGAAGACAGACGGAGAAAAAAAGCTGAATCAAGGAAGGGGAGAAACGGTGAACCGGAGTAGAGGATAAAAGACAGCCGCTGTCGCTAAGGCATCGCGTCCCGGCGCGATCACCCAGCAAAAGATTGGATGGCAGCATAGATTTCTGGAATGTGGCCATCAAGATGCCTGAGTATAACCCTGTAATCCGATAAGTCACTCCCCCTGGCATCTATAAATTGCCTTTTGACAAGCGCCCTTACCTGGTCGGCATCAAACGATTTCAGGCTTTGAAGGACGTCTGCAGCAGACAAGCCGCTCATCTCGCCCCGCGCCTCTTTAACCCTCAACGCCTGAAAAAAGCCCTGGAGCGCCGCTTCAAGCACAAATGGGTCCGCCCATGTACTCTTTCCCATGCCTTCCCATTTGTCGAGTCGCATTTTCGTAATGGTCTCCATGCAGAAGGCGCAGATCGCCGTCAAAAGGCCTTCATCATCAGAGGAGCGTATGGGTTCATAACCGCGGGCCGTGATGAGCTTCAGGTCAACACCCGCTTCCGACGCCCTGACAATGAAATCACCTCCCCCGTGATGCCAGGGAGTAATGCGTCTCGTCGATTCAACGTCATAATAAAGCGTAAGGATACGCGAGGCCTGAGACGCCGTATCGAAGGTTTGCGTCTTCGAGAGGAAGCGATACCCCTTTCTCATATCCCACAGAAAGGCGCGTGTGGAACCATCGCGTCTCTGGAAGTGCCACTCTTCATAACCTTGAAACCATTCAAGGAGAACTACAAGCAGGGTCTCTACCCGACCCGCTTTGTCCACTTCAATCAGGTCCTTTTTGTACACCTTGGGAAGAAAGCCAAGTTCTTTCTTCTCCTCAAGCAGGGTAAGAAGTTCAAACTCCCGTTCAAGGGTTTGCCCGGCCGGCCCTGAAAACGCGACGTTCGCGCATATCTTGGCGGAGGTTCCGCCCGCAGACACATCTATGCTGCAAATCTGGCAAAGCGTCCCATACTTCTCATAACGGATCACAATCCCTTCGATCTCCTCAGACTTCACAGGGCGATGCCATATCCGGGAAAGAACCTCAGGGAGACATGACCCCTTTTCGGGCAGCAGAAATCGTTTTATGCAGTCAAAGAAGTCCCCAAGGGTGATGAATTGGTGGCATTCTGAGGGACCAATCGCGAATTTTCGCGCGAGCATGCTGTCATCGGCAAGAATGTCGCCCCGGGACGATGAGAATCGGTATGATAACTTAGACATGCAGAACTCTTGTATCCTTAAAGAGGAGGAGACAAACCTGATATTCTCCTTATTTCATCTATCTCTTCCCTGTAATCGCCGGATAAAATAATTCCCAGGGAAAGGGGCTCGTGACAGCAGCCATTTCTTCGCTGTAATCACTGTAAACTGTATTTTGATTATACGGATGGGCATAGGTGAGCGTCTTTACGACGAAATAGTATGCGGTGTCAGATTGTAATCCTGTAACTTTCATTTGAGAGCTGGATTTATCACCTGCAGTACCGAACAAAGTATAAGGCCCGCCAGGGGTCCTGCTGTAATAAACAATATAGCTGCCGGGATCGGTCGTGTAAGTAACAGGGGTCCATTGAACCAAAATTGAATTGTCAGTAATAGAGACGGCAGTCACATTTTCAGATGCAACCGTCTGGGTGCTTTCCCAATCGGAATCCTTACTGTTTAAAAATGTGATCAAGGTTTCATCATTGGCATATAAAGCATTGTACCCGATATCTAGATATAATATATTGCTCAAGTTCGTTAAACTTGCAGGGATTTCACCTGTCAGCTGGTTGCCTTGTAACCAAATATATTGCAGGCTGGTCAGATTCCCCAGCTCTGACGGTATGGCGCCGCTTAGCAGGTTGTTGGATAACAAAATATATTGCAGACTGGTCAGATTTCCCAGCTCTGACGGTATGGCGCCGCTTAGTAGGTTGTCTTCTAATTCAAGATCTTGCAGGCTGGTAAGATTCCCCAACGCTGACGGGATGGCGCTGCTTAGTTTATTATTGTATAAGTAAAGATATCCCAGGCTGGTCAGATTTCCCAGCTCTGACGGTATGGTGCCGGTTAACTGGTTGTTCTCCAGACCAAGCCCCCTTACATGACCTTCCTCACACGTGACCCCATACCATGAGCATGGCGTATAGGTCACCAACCAGTCAGTATTATTCGTCCAGTTCGCACCGCCGGTGGCATTATGCACCGCCACAAGGTCCTCGCACTCAGTCTGGGGAATCTCGGTAACATTGCTGCAATTAAAGTCAGTTTCCGCCAAGGCATGCCGCATGTTCATTCCATCCAGTAAAAGCAGAGTTAATAAAACAACCGTACTCAATAATTTATGCATCGTAATATTCCTTTCGATTGATATCGCATAATTCAGAACTCGATCGTAACAGCAATCATGTGTATGCTATATAAAGCATAATAAACAACAAAATGATTATACTAATGTTATAATCATACATTGAAAATAATATAAGATCAATAAATTTTTAGAACAGGGATTGGTAACACAGGAAGCAATAAGACACTGTATTGTGGATGTTTTTTAAAGTCCGGATTTTAAAGTACCTGTCGCCAACGAGATCACGGTCCTCATTTAGTTGCGATCTATAATATATCGATTCATTACAGTGTAGACTTCACAAATATTCATTTCATCTTATGTACAGTGCAACAAGATATGATCCATCCTGACCGGCATATATAAACGGACACTTCAACCCCAGCTCTTTCACTCCCCTTTCGAGTTCCCTAGCTGATGCATCCGGGTCCGGCATTGGGAGAGAAATATACCCGGCAAACCTTTTCGGGTATTTCTCGACCACCCTGGAAACGTTTTCATTTATCCTCTTAAATAAGGCTGGGCGAATTCTGCTGGGGCAGGACCCTGCATTTCTCCCCTGTAAGAGAGTACCTGTATATCAATGCCTGCTTCGTCCATATCCCTTAGCCTTTTATCTAGGTTTTCAAGTTCTTGTCCATTAGCGTGCTCTTCAAGTGCAATCTTTTTTAGCCTGATACCGGCATCCATAGCCTGTGCCTCTGAAGAGCCCATATTGATCAATTCGGTTCTATTTTCTTTGTATGACAAAACAGATCCAGCGCTGAAAGCCGTTAATGATAATAAATATTTTTAAAAAGACCTTCTTTTATTGTCCCTATCCATAATTATTTACCTCCTTTACGCCAACAAGGCCGCTGATAGGGGATAGACAAAGGCCAAGAACAGCGTTAAAAGATTGAGACCCCCGAGAGTTTCTTTGGCAAGTCGTAGCACCATGGTGAGGTGTTGTTGTCATTCTCTCCGTGATTATTGCACCGATCACGCTGCCAAGGCAGCCTGAAGCCAGCAAGGGAATGCCCATAATCAATATGACTTTCCTCATAAAGGCGACAACCACCAGAAATGGGGCTATGGAGGCGACCAAGGTGGGCAATTTTGCTCTGAATCCGCTGTTCATACTGGCTGGGAACCAGAATTGACAAAACGCAAGATACAGAGTTGCATGTGACACATGCAGCACTGACTTCCCGGAGTGAGGTTGTTCCGAGGGTTTGGAAAGCTGACCCTGCCAGGAATATAACCGGCAGTGCAGCCCTCCATAAAAATGGGGAAACGAGAACCATTCCGAGGGATCGATATTCTTTGTTCATAGCGGCACGATGACAAAGTGTTGGGCATAGACGACCGCAGTTAACATATATGATGCTGCATTTTGAAGGAATCATTATTAATCCTCAAATTGATCTAATTTGATTATAAAAAACTGAATTTGTCAATTTCAATTGTTTACATCTTGATCCCTTAACTTTTCTTTCAATAAGGTTATGACTTGCCCATATCTATACGTCCGAAGAGTTCAGTACAACTTTATGTAACGGCAATTTCAAAATCCGTGATATCCGCTATCTCGGGCCCTTCAATTTCTATTGCAAGAAAATTATCAACAACCTTTCTCGCAAACTGGACATTTTATAACCTTATAGAACTTGCTTGACATTTGAATGCCTTGTGTCTATGAGACATTACCATGAGAAATATAATAAATCTTCTATTTGAAGTGGGCATGCTTAAGAAGACGCCTCGGACCGGTTATCAGTTTCTAGGATCAGGACAGGAATCCGTTGCCGAACACTCCTTCCGTGCAGCCATCATAGGATATATCCTCTCAAA
>Ga0153915_10001734_pt1 | contig 20069 bp, 15 predicted proteins | sample Opewatmetagenome_2_FD_107003 | JGI IMG/M metagenome (GOLD analysis project Ga0153915, IMG submission 107003) | Freshwater wetland microbial communities from Ohio, USA - Open water 3 Core 3 Depth 3 metaG | ecosystem: Environmental > Aquatic > Freshwater > Wetlands | place: USA: Ohio, Lake Erie...
TCCTCGACGAGGAGAGCGCGGTGGGTCTTGCGGACGGAGGCGAGGATGGCGGCCTCGTCGAGCGGGCGGATGGAGCGCAGGTCGAGAACCTCGACGTCGATGTCGTGTTCGGCCTCGAGGATCTGGGCTGCCTTCAGGGAATTGATGACGGCGCGGCCGTGGGCGATGAGGGTGAGGTCGGCGCCGGGGCGGCTCACGGCGGCCTGGCCTATCGGAACGAGGTGGTCGCCCTCGGGGACCTCGCCCCGGTCGTTGTAGAGGATGGTGTTCTCGAGCACCATGACCGGATCGTTGTCGCGGATGGCCGACTTGAGGAGGCCCTTGGCGTCGGCCGCGGTGGCCGGGCAGACGACCTTGATGCCGGGATGGCTGGCGAGGATGTTCTCGGGGGTATGGCTGTGGGTGGCGCCGACGCCGGTGCCGCCGTTGGCCGGGCCGCGGATGACGATGGGGACGTTGATGAGCCCGCCGGACATGTAGCGGATGTTGGCGGCGTTGTTGAGAATCTGGTCGAAGGCGACGGAGTAGAAGCTCCAGAACATGAGCTCGATCACCGGGCGCACTCCGAGCATCGAGGCGCCGACGCCCAAGCCGATGAACCCGGCCTCGCTGATTGGCGTGTCGACCACGCGCTTCGGCCCGAAGCGGGCGAGCAGGCCCTCGGTGACCTTGTAGGCGCCGTTGAACTGGCCGACCTCCTCGCCCATGACGACGACGTTGGGATCGCGTTCGAGCTCCTCGGCCAACGCCTGGTTGATCGCTTCGCGGTAGGTGATGACGGGCATCGCGGTGGAAAGTGGGTGGCGGATGGCGGCGCCGCGGCTCAGTCGAAGAAGAGGCTGCCCTGGGATTGCCTCGCCTCGGGGTGATCGGCCTCCCAATAGACGTCCTTCTGGATATCGGAGACATCCGGGAAGGGGCTCTCCTCGGCGTAGCGGGCTGCGCGATCGGCCTCGGCGCGCGCGGCGGCGTCGATCTCCTTGGCGAGGTCGGGCGTCAGGGCGCCTTCCGCGGCGAGGGTGTCGTGGAAAAGGGAGAGGGGATCCCTGGTTTTGCGGTAGTTCTCGATCTCGTCCTTGGTGCGGTAGGTGGAATCGGGGTCGGCCACCGAGTGGCCCCGGTAGCGATAGGTGATGAGCTCCAGGATCCCGGGGAGCGATTGTTCGCGCGCCTGGCGCAGCAGGGCATCGGCCTTTTCGCGGACCTCGTAGACGTCGTGTCCGTTCCCCACGCTCCACGCCATGCCGTAGCCCTCGGCCCGCCGGGCCAGGCCGGAGCCCGCCGAGGAGCGGCGCTGGCTCGTGCCCATGGAGTAGCCGTTGTTCTCGATGACGAAGACGACGGGCAGGCCCCAGAGTGCGGCGAGGTTGTAGGCCTCGTGGACGGCGCCCTGGTTGACGGCGCCGTCGCCCATGAAAGTGAGGCAGGCTCCCTTGATGCCCCGGTATTTCAGGGCGTAGGCGATTCCCGTGCCGAGCGGCACCTGGCCGCCCACGATCCCGTGTCCTCCCCAGAAATGCTTCGACGGATCGAAGTAGTGCATCGAGCCGCCCTTGCCTTTCGAGCAGCCGGTGGCCTTGCCGAAAAGCTCGGCCATGAGTTCATTGGGATTCATCCTGACGGCCAGGGCGTGCCCGTGGTCGCGGTAGGCCGTGATGACGTGGTCCTCGGACTGCATCACCGAGCAGCAGCCGACGGCGACGGCCTCCTGGCCGATGTAGAGGTGGAGGAAGCCTCCGATGCGGCCCTGCTGGTAGGCGCGCAGGCAGCGCTCCTCGAAGCGACGGATGCGGAGCATGAGCCGGTAGAGGTCGACGCGCTCGGAGGCGGACAGACGGGCGTTCACCGGAGCGCCGGCCGCCGCAGTTGGGGACGGGGGAGCGGAGAGGGCTCCCTCGCTGGGTTCGATATTGGCGGTTGGTTGGCTGCTCACGGGAATGCGTCTGCCGCTTACGGTCAGTATAAGTTCGCATTTATCAAGTGCGAGCATCGGTTTGTCCCTCCCCGTTGGAAAGGGATTCGAAGCCGCCCGGCGAAACGGGACAACCGCCTGTCAGGCGCCGGTTTGGACTTCCTCGATGATGGCCGCGACGGGCCGGCCGGGGGCGCAGTCGGCGCGCAGGGCGACGAAGCCGTCCCGGTAGCGGTCGTAGATCGGCCAGAGGGCGGCCCGATCGGTCTCGGGAATGGGCAGGCGGTCGATCGCGGCCCGGCTGTGGAAGGCGAAGGCGCCCTCCTCGATCTCCGGAGGGAGCGCGGGGATGGGCCTGCGGCAGCGGAAGAGGAACATGAGCCAGTGGGACTGCCCCTCGTAGGCCTTCTCGGCGATCATCGAGAAGAGATGCAGGTCGTCCGTCGAAATTGCGAAGCCGGTCTCCTCGCGGGTCTCGCGCACGGCGCACTCGAACGGCGACTCGCCGACCATCATCTCCAGCTTCCCGCCGATCGGGCTCCAGTTGCCTTTGTTCGGGGACTTGCGGCGGAGGATGAGGAGCTGGTCGCCGGCAGGATTCTCGAGGAAGACGAGGACGCTGATCTTGTATGGCAGTGTTGAGGACATGGCGCGGCGCTGTCGCCGTGGCAGCGGAGCGTGGCAGCCGCCGGGAGGCGGGCAACGCTAATCAACAGAAAGAGGGAAATCATGGCTTGCGGATAGAGCTAGATTCCAAAAAACAGAAATCTGCCATGCCCATGTCCGAAATTCTCGCGGTGAATTGCGGCGCCGCCCATGTGGCCGGCGGCCGGTTGACAGCGGGGCCCGGCGGACGCCTAGCGCTCGAGCGTTTCGCGATGGAACCGGTGCCGGTGACCGCGGGCGACGACGGGTGGCTTGCCGCCGCAGGGGAGGCCGTGGCCCGGATGGCGCCCCGGGGGGGATTTCGCGGACCGTGCGCGGTCGGCCTTCCGGGGCACCTCACGGTTCACCGCCTGTTCCCGGTCCCGCGGGCGCCGGAGCGGAGCGTGCGGAAGCTTCTCGGGTTCGAGGTTGGCAAGGCGGTGCCGTTCCCTGCGGCGGAGGTTGTCTGGAGCGAGGGGGATGCTCCGAGCGGCAGCGGTGGGCAACGGGTGGTGACGGCGGGCCGGGCGCCAATTCTCGAAAAGCTCGCCGAGCGTTTGCGCGCGGCGGGACTGTTTCCGACGAAGTTCATCCCTGCGTGGGCGCCGCTGGGCTGGGCGTGGGCTAACGGAGCTCGGCAGGTTCCGGCGTTGGTGTTGTCAGTCGGGGCCAGAACAGCGCTGCTGATGAGCTTTGGCACGGGCCGTCCGCACGTGCGCGCCTTGCTCCTCGGGGGAAGCACCGTCACCTGGAAGCTCAGCGAGGACTTGGGCATTGCCGCATCCGAAGCGGAGGCGCTGAAGATCCGGCTACTCGGGAACGGGATTGAGCCGCCGGCGGGTTGCCCCGAGCGGATGGCGCTCCAGATCGCGACCGAGCAGTTCGCGAGGCGGCTCGGCGGAGAGATCAACCGGTCGCCGGGACTTTCGGCGGAGACTGCTGACGGGCCGCGTCCGGAGGTTTTGTGGGTGACGGGAGGAGGTTCGCTCGGGCCGGATTTCGAAAGGCAGTTGGCGGAGCGCATTCCCCTCCCGGTGCGGCGCTGGGAGCCATGGAGGGAATGCGCCGGGAACGAAGCCGCCGCCGCCGGGGCGGATGAGATCACGCGCAGCCGCCTGGCAGATCTTGCCGCGCTGGCCGGATTCGCGGCGCAGGAAAGGGCGATGTGCGCCCGCGTGAATCTCCTGCCGGCTGCGGTGCGCCGGGAGCGGTTTTTCCGGAGGCACGGGCCGCTGGCTCTGGGCATCAGCGCCGCGCTGGCCGCGATCCTCGCGTTCTCGGCCGCGCGCCAGAACAAAGCCGCCCACCATGCGGAGGAGGGTTTGGCGAGGGCCGAGAGGACGCTGGACGAACTCCGCCGGAAGGATGCGCGCGAACGGGAGGCGCAGGTGAAGCTGTCGGAGGTCGGTCGCCGCATTGAGGTCCTGGAGCGTGTGGCGGGCTCCCAGCGCCAATGGGCGGCATTTCTTGGCGCATTGGAGGAGGTGCTGGGCAGGACGGGGGATGCGTGGCTTGAGGGGCTTGAACCCGCATCCGCCGGCGAGCCGGCGAAAGAGGCGCGGAATCCCCGGAAGAGCTCCGCCGGAGCCGGAAACGGCGAAGCAGGGAGGAGCGGGGAGAGACCGCCGCGGGTGCGAATCACCGGAGTGCTGTTCGATCCGGAGAACCCCGCTGGGCGCGTCGGCGAGGGAGTGCGGAGGAGAATCCGCCAGATGCTCGCGGACCTGAGGGCTTCTCCGCTGGTGGCCTCGATCGACGGCGAGCGCTTCGATGGGAGCGGGGCGGGCATGCTCCGGTTTGAGCTCATCATCGTGCCTGCGGCGCGCGCCCTTCCGTGAAGGATTTCCCATGGGGCTGCGCAGGCACGACTTGATTGCGGGAGGTCTGGCGCTGCTGGCGGCGGGCGCGGTCGCCGCAGCGGCCTGGGGGGCCGTGGCGGAGGCGGGAAGGACGCGGCAGCTTGTCCGAAGCCTGGCTCGGAAGGAGCGCGAGGCACGGCGGGCGGAGCGACTGGCCGTTGCGGCGGCAGCCGGAGGGGAGGGCGGCAAGCTTGCGGCGGCGGAAGGCAGGCTTGCATTGCTCGAGGGAGGGCTCTGCCCGCGGAGGCAGATCGAGGCCGCAGCGCCGGCCTCGCAGGCTGAGGCTTTCTTCGAACTGGCGGAATTCGTCCGCAGCCGCCGCGAGCTGGCTGAAAGGGCGGGGGTGGCGATTCGCAGCGACGAGGCGTTCGGATTCTCGGCTTATGCGCACGAGGGGCCGGCGCCCGGGCAGATCGCCGGCGTCGCGCGCCAGAAGAGAATGCTGGGCGCGATCCTCGACGCCCTGTTCGCCACAGGTCCGCAGGAGCTTGTCGCCGTCCAGCGCTTGCCTCCAGAGGGAGCCTCGGCGCCGGCCGGCGATCCGCGCCCAGGCGGCGCAAGCCAGGCGGGCGACCTCTTTGCGATCGAACGGCGGCGGTCGGCGGCGGAGCCGGGCATCGTAAGGACGGAGGCGTTCCGGCTGACATTCCTTGGGCGCACGGCGGCATTGCGGCGTTTTCTCAACAGCATGGCGAGCGGCGAACTCCCGGTGTCGGTGCGGCAGGTGACGGCGCAGGCCGCGAAGCAGCCGGCCGCGGCGGGCCGGAAAGGCGAGCCGCTTGCGCTGATCGCCAGGCCCGTGCCGTCGCGGTTCTCAGTGGTCCTGGAGTGGTGCGAACCCGCCGGGAATGGGAGCCAGGCCGCAGCTGCGAGCGAGCAGCCTCCTTCGCAGGCGGTGGCCTGGCGGGAGCCCGGGGCGCAGGCGCACGGCCCGGGCTGGGCGTACGGGCTTTTCACGCCTCCCTCGATCTACCTGGACCGCCGCACGGGCGAACTCACTGCGGCGCCGGCCCCTGAATCGGAGGGGGCCGGCGGCGATAGCCAGTCCGGAGACCTGGCGTTGCTCGCCGTCGGGCGCGAATTGTACCGGGTGCAGCTTGTCGGCTATGCTGGCGGCCCGGGCGGCTGGCGTGGGATCTTCGCTCGCGCCGACACCGGCGAGATCATCATCGGCGGCGAAGGAGAGCGGCTGGGTTCGACCGGACTGACGCTGAGAAGGCTGGGATTTGACGGCGACGCCGGGGCTGTCGCCACCGTCGCCGAGGACGAGGGTGGCGGCGAGGTGGTGCTCACGACAAGGGCACCCTGCCGGCTGGGTGCTCCGTATGGGGTCTTCGAAGGGGGCGCCGAGCCGCGATTGCGATGGGAGCTCCGCGCGGGGCAGTCGGTCGTCTGGCAGGGCAGGCGATACTGCGTCGAGCAGGTCGCGTGCAACCCACCCCGGGCGACGGTCGCCTGCCTGGCGCCCGGCGGCGCGGCGCCCGTGATCCGGACGCTGGTTGTCCGCGCCGCCGCGGGGGGGGAGGCTCCGCGGCCTTTCTCAAAACAATCACCATGAAAACGATTCTGATCGCTGGGATAGTTGTGCTCGCGGCGGCGGGGACTTTGCGTGGAGACGAGAAAGGCGGCGGCCCTCCCGGGGCCGCGGCGGAGCAGGAGAGGGTTCGCGAGGAGATGCTTGAGGCCCTCGGGCAGGGGTGGCGCCCCTTCCGCACCGACTGGCGGGAACCGCCGGCGGCACCGGAGGATGCCGGGTCTTCCCTCAGAAGGAAGATCGAGACCATCGTGATCCCGGTCGTGAGTTTCAGCAACGTGGAGCTCGGCCGCGCGCTCGCCGCCCTGGGCGCCCTGGCCGAGGAATACGACGCGACGGGCCTCGCGCCGAAGGGGGCGAACATCGTCCTGCTGGATCCGGCGAACGCCAATCCCGCGCTGTCGATCACGCTGCGGAACCTCACGCTGAAGCGGATCCTCGATTTCGTCACCGACGCCGCCGGCTACCAGTACTCGCTCGATCCCGACGCGATTGTGGTCCGCCCGGGAGGGGAGCGCACGGCGCTGGTCACCGAGGTGTTTCCGGTGACGCGATCGACGCTCATCCGGATGGTGGGCCGGCGGAACGCAGAGGGAGGCGGTCGCGAGAGCCGCGGCGCGGGAGCCGCCGATGCGGTGGCGGAGCGCGGGCTCCGCGCGGAGGAGGCGCAGCTGTTGCGCCAGTTCTGGCAGCGCGCCGGGGTGAACTTCGACGGTGTGGCGGGAAGCGCGCTCGCGTTCGACGGATCGGCGGTGATCGTCACCCAGACTCCGCGGAACCTGGAGCGCATCCGCACGGTGCTCCGGCGGTACCGGGAGGTGAGGCAGGTGGAGATCGAGGCGAGGTTCATCGACGTGCAGGAGGGGGCGCTCAACGAAATCGGCGTGCAGTGGGATGTCGGCCGGCGGTCGGGAACGGTGCTTGATGCGGCGACCGGCCTGCCGCTGCTCGACTCGGACGGCACGCCGGTCATCAAGTACCGGGAGCGCTACCGTACGGCGGACGCGAGCGCAGGAACGGTGGTGACGCGGACGCTCGCCGACGCGTTCCGGAGCGCGCAGCAGTCGAGCGACATCATCATCGACGGCGAGGCGGTGGGCTCGCTCGCGCCGCCGACGATGCCGGGGACGAACAACCTAGGGCAGGGGGCGGGAAACCTGGCGGCGATCAGCGGCTCGATCGGGGAGTTCGACGTGAACGCGGTGGTGCGCGCTTTGGAGCAGAAGAACGGCGCGGATCTGTTGAGCGCGCCGCGGGTGACGGTGCTCTCGGGCAGCGAGGCGGTCATCATGGTGGCCCAGGAGATGCGTTATCCGCAGTCATTCGGGGAGATTCAGAGCCAGGTGGGCGCCGGGCACACGTCGTCGGACAGCAGCAGCGGGTCGGCGGGAGTCACGATAACGGCGGGAACCCCGAAGGATTTTACGACGCGCAATGTCGGAGTGGAGCTGCGGGTGACGCCGACGGTGGAGGACGACGGGAGGAGCATCAGCCTGGAGCTGAATCCCAAGGTGACGGAGTTCGAGGGCTTCGTGGAGTTCGGGGGGCCGAGCATCGCGATCTCGAGCGGCCACACGGTCACGGTGCCCGCGGGCTTTTACCAGCCCGTTTTTGCGGTGAGGGAGGTGAGCACGCGGGTGACGCTATGGGACGGGGCGACGATCGTGATGGGCGGACTGACGCGGGAGGAGGTGAAGAAGGTCCGGGACAAGGTCCCTATTCTCGGCGATATTCCCCTGATCGGCCGGGCGTTCAGATCGGAGGGCAGGAGCACGCAGAAGCGCAGCCTGCTGATTTTCCTGACGGCCAGGCTGGTGAATCCGGCCGGGGCGGCGAGCGCCTTGACGGAAGCCGGAAAGGCGGCGGGCGCGCCGGCTCCGTCGGCGACGCCGGAGCGGAGTGCGGAGGCGGAGGGGGCAACGGGGAGTTGAGGCGGCCCCGCCGCGGCTTTCCCCGGGGGGGGGGCCGGACGCTCGGAGGCAAGGCCGAAACATGCGTTTTCCGCAGAATTGCGATTTACGAAAGCGCAAGTTCCCGCTTGGCTCCGCGCATGGCCAAATGGCTGCTCGTCGACGGATTCAACCTCGCCTATCGGTGCTTCTTCGCGATCCCCGAACTGACGCGCGGGGACGGCCTGCCGACCAATGCCATTCACGGGTGGGTGAAGTCGCTCTGGCGGCTGGCGGACCTCGAGAAACCGCACGCGACGCTGGTGTTCTTCGACCTCGGCGGAGCCCAGGACCGGCTGGCGTTGCTTCCTGAGTACAAGGCGCAGCGCGAGGAGATGCCGGAGGCGCTGGCGAAGCAGCTGCCGCACCTGAAGGCGGTGACGCGGGCGATGGGGCTGGCCGGCGTGGAGAAGGCGGGAGTCGAGTCGGATGATCTCCTGGCCTCGCAGGCGGTGCACCTCGCGGCCCAGGGGCACGAGGTCGTCATCGTCAGCTCGGACAAGGATTTCGCGCAGATCGTGGGCGACCGGATCACGATCATGCTGCCGCCCCCATCGTCGAATCCGAAGCTGGGCTGGCGGCAGCTGGACCGCGCCGGGGTCCGGGAGAAGTTCGGGGTGCCGCCGGAGCGGATCCCCGACTACCTCGCGCTCGTCGGCGACGCGTCGGACAACATCCCGGGCATCGAGGGAGTCGGGCCGAAGACGGCCGCAAAATGGCTGCAGGAGTTCGGGGACGCCGAGGCGGTGATCGCGCACGCGAAGGAGCTGAGGCCGGAGCGTTTCAGGGATTCGGTTGCCGCGCTCGCCGACCTGATCCGGCGGAACCTGAAACTGACAACCCTGAACCTGGGGCTGCCGACGATCGCTGCCGAGAAACCGGCCGCGGATGCGCCGCTGCTCTTCAGCCTCCTTGAGGAGCTGGAGATGCGGTCCGCCCTCGCCGAGGCCCGGCAGCGCTACGCGCAGGCCGAGCTGTTCTAGCGGCCTTCCTGGGAGACTCCCTGCGGGTCGAAGATGTAGCCGACCCCGTGGATCGTGCGGAAGGAGGAGAGATCGACGGCGTGTTTCTTGAAAAGCTCGCGGATCTTGACGATGTACTGGTCGAGCGAGCGGCTGCGGATGTCGGCGTGGATGCCCCACACCGCGTGGATGAGGGCCTTGCGTGTGACGACCACAGCCTGGTTTTCAGAGAGGCAGGTGAGGATGCCGAGTTCCTTGCGGCCGAGCGGCTCGGTGGCTCCGTCGGGGAACGCGGCCTCGAGGCGCACCGGGTTGACCTTCACCCCGAGGAAGGTGAACGGCTCGTCCATCACGCGCGCGTTCTTGGTGATGTTGAAGTCGGCGCTGGATTCGGCGCGGCGGAGGACGGCGCGGATGCGGGCGATCAGCTCGGCGTAGCCGAAGGGCTTCGTGATGTAGTCGTCGCCGCCCATCTCCAGGGCCTTGACCTTGCTGACCTCCTGGCTGTTGCCGGTGAGGAAGATGGTGGGCAACGCGAGGTCGTTGTCGCGGAGCTCCTCCATCAGGCTGAACCCCGACCTGTCGGGCAGGGTGAGGTCGAGGAGCATCAGGTTGGCGAAATTGTGCTGGAGGAAGCGCAGCGCCGGCGCGCAGCGGTTGTACACCTGCGTCTGCATGCCGGCCTCCTCGAGATGCCGTGCGACCAGGCTGGCGAGCTCCTGTTCATCCTCGACGACCAGGACGAGGGGTTTCGGAGCAGAGCGCACCAGCCGTGCGGGATGGAGCGAATCTTGATTTGATTCAGGCATCGGATGCGGTTCGGAGCTCCAGACCCGATCGACTCAAATCGCCCCGAACTGGAGCGTTTTTTTACAAATGAAGGCGGAAATGTCAAAAGAAACCAAGGCCCCATTCCCCTCCGGGGCAAAAAAACGGCGGACCTTTCGGTCCGCCGGCAAAAGGCAGAAGGAGGGGATTACTTTCCGAGCATCGCACGGAGGCCGGGGATCTGGCCTGCGCTGCCGAGCAACTGGTTACGGCTCGCGATGAACTTGGCGTATTCCTCCATGAAGATCTTCCCCGGAGGACGGAAATCGAACTCGGCGGGCTTGTCGCGGAAGAACTCGCGGTGGACGCGGGTCCAGACCAGGCGGCCATCGGTGTCGATGTTGATCTTGGTGACGCCAAGCTTGGCGGCGGGGAGGTACTCGTTCACGTCGACGCCGACCGCAGTGCCGAGCTGGCCGCCGGCGGCGTTGATCCGCTTGACCTCGTCCTGGGGCACGCTGGAGCTGCCGTGCATGACGACCGGGAAGCCGGGGACGCGCTTGCGGATGCCCTCAAGCACCTCGAAATGGAGGGACTGCCGGCCCTTGAACTTGTAGGCGCCATGGCTGGTGCCGATCGCGGCGGCGAGGGAGTCGCAGCCGGTGAGCTTGATGAAGTTCTCGGCCTCCTCGGGCTTGGTCAGGCAGGCGTTGTTGGCGTCGACCTTGATGTCCTCCTCGACGCCGCCGAGCATTCCGAGCTCGGCCTCGACGGAAATGCCGACCTTGTGGGCGGCCTCGACCACGCGCTTGGTGATCGCGACATTCTTGTCGAACGGCTCGTGGGAGGCGTCGATCATCACCGAGCTGTAGAAGCCCGACTTGATGCAGTCATAGCAGGTCTCCTCGTCGCCGTGGTCCAGATGGACCGCGTAGATCGCCTCGGGGAAAATCTGGTCCGCGGCGCGGATGATCGCCTCGAGCATGCGCTTCTCGGTGTATTTGCGCGCGCCCTTCGAGATCTGGATGATGAAGGGGGCCTGCGACTGGATGCAGCCGCGGAACAGACCCATGGTCTGCTCGGCGTTGTTGATGTTGTAAGCGCCGACAGCGTACTTGCCATAGGCGTGTTTGAATAGCTGGGCAGTTGTGACGATCATGGTTACAACGGGTTAAAGGCGAAGGGACAGGTTACTGTGCCGCCGAAAGCGCGCACAAGCGTATTCTTGCGGCTCAGCCTACGCCTATCGCCTACGTCTTCGGCTTTCCTCCCTTGCATCGTCGCCGTCACCCGCGATTGCGTCCATGGCCTCGGCCAGTCCGCCCGAGGCGGCGATGCGCCGGCGCAGGTCGACGATTTCAGCCTCGAGCTCCGCTTTGCGCTTCAGAAGCGCGGCGGCGCGCGCTTCCGCGGCGGAATCGCCAGAGGCCGCAATCCGCAGCCGTGCGATCCCCCTGTGCTGCCGCCACGCGAAGGCAGCCGTGGCAACAAAGGCCGCGCCTAGAACTCACGTCAGAAGGATCCGAAGGCTTCGAGGCATCGCCGGGGTGGATGCGTGCCATGCGTCGGGCGCGAGGCGGATCGATCATCCTCCCGTGCTCTTCGAGCGCGTGCTCGAGGACGAGGTGCTGCCCTGGTCGGTGGATCCCGACGAGCGAGCCGCCTGCCGCATCATCTGGTTGATCTGTTGCTGGGCCTGTTGCTGGGCCTGCATCTGCTGGAGGGCCTGGAGCTGGGTGGTCGTGAGCACCGATTGCGCCTGGGCGATGGCGGCGTCGGTGATGATCGTGCTGCGCCCCTGATTGGCGTTGCCTCCCATCATCGCAAAGAGACCGCCCCGCTCGTTTCCGGTCTGGGTGCCGGAGGAGGAGTTCGCGGCCAGGATGCTCACGAGCTGCTCGATCTGGCTGCTTTGCAGGGGAGAATCGCTGTAGCTCAGGGTCTGGACGAGCTGGTTGACCAGGCTGCGCTGCGAGAGGGTCTGCTCGTAGTTCTGGTACTGGGTGAAGCCGGCGTCGCCGAGAAGCTGCTTCAGGGTGGCGTCGGCCTGGGCCTCGGCGTTCTTGAGCAGATCCGAGATTTCCTGCCGGCTGGCCTGGTCGCGGGGATCGAGGCCTCCCTCGCGCGCCGCGGCCATCACGTCGATGATGGAGTTCTGCTTTTCGAGGAGGAGATTCTTGAGCTTGTCGAGATCGGCTGGGCTGAGGTTGAGGCTCTTGAACAGCGCGCCGTAACGGGCGTCGAGGCCGGCCTTCTGCTGGGAGGTCCAGAGCTTGTTGAATTCGGGGTTCTGGAGAAGGGTGGCCAGATCGAAGCCGCCGCGGCCGCCGAAGCGCATGCCGGGACCGCGGGGGCCGTTCTCCTCGGATTGGGCGTTCTGCTCTGCGGAGGCCGCGCGCGCGCCGGTGCGCCCGCGGAGGCCGGCCAGTTCGGTTTCGAGCTCGCGGTTGCGCTTTTCCAGCGCCCAGATGCGCTTCTGGAGATCGGACTTGGCGCTCTCGTCGAGGCCCTCCGCGTGCAGCTTGGCGAGCTCGTGATAGGCGTTCCAGGCGATCACGCCTGCGGCGATCGTCGTGATCGCGAGCAAGACCACCATGAAGTTCGTGAGTTTGTGATTCGGAGCATTCATGGGGGACAGGGCTGTTTCGCGGGGAGATTCTATTGCGGCGCGGCCTCGGAGGGCTTCGCCGGAGGCTCGGGTTGAGCCTTCTCCCCCTTTTTGGGCTTCGGCGCCCGGGGTGCAAACTCAAAGCCGGTGCCGCCGTCGGGTTTGAGGACCAGAAAAGCGCTGAACGGCCGGCGAGTGCGCTGGCTCCAGAATTTGTCGAGCAGGTCGGTGCGGCCCGTCTCGATCATCTTCAGGAACTGCTCGCGGGGGATGTCGCGCGCGAGGATGCGGCGCGAGCACTTGGCGAGGATCTTGTCCTCGCCGTTCTCGACACGGCGCACGACGTAGCTTTGCGCGGTCTCAAAAACCTCGGCGCCGGGCCCGAACCTGGCCGGGGCCGGGGCGACGGGCTGCAGGCCCGTGAAATCGATCTTGACCGCGCCGTTGCCGTCGCGCTGTCCGTCGAAGACGAAGGCCACTTTCTTCTCGGCGGCGTCGTACTTGAGTGCGGCGCTGTAGGCCTTGCCCGTCTTGGCGGAGCGGAAGCCGTCAAGGGGCCCGATCTGCCCCTTCTGGAGAAGCTCGCGGATCTCCGACTCCTCCATGCGCCGGTTGCCGATGACCTTGTAGACCATGAGCTGGCCGTCCTGCGACTTGTAGCCGCGGAGGGTCTCGCGCAGAGGCAGGTTGTCGGTCGGCGAAAGGATGTCGGTGACGCGCGCGACGGAGTCGTCCTCCTCGAAGCCCTTGACGCGTTTCACGATGCCCTTGGTGAGATCGACGATCTCCGCCATGAACTTCGCGCGGGTGAACTTGCCGTGCTCGATCTGGCGGAGCTTGAACTCCCATTCGCCGGTGAGGTCGGGCTTGGTGAGCTCCTCGGCCTGGACGGCGGCGAGGAACTGCAGGAGGCTTTCGGCCTTGGCGGTGGGCACGAGCTCGCGCTGTGCCCGCTCGATGTACTTCTGGTTGATGAGCCCGTCGATCGTGTCGGCGCGGGTCGCCGGGGTGCCGAGCCCGCGCTCCTTCATGGCCTCGGCGAGATCCTCGTCGTCGACGAGCTTGCCGGCGCCTTCCATCGCGGAGAGCAGGGTCGCTTCGGTGTAGCGCGGGGGCGGCCGGGTGGCCTCGCCGTGGAGCTCGGCGGAAAGGGTCAGGGCGGTCGGCGGCACGCCGTCGGCGGCGCCGAGGGCGGGCAGGGCCTTCGAATCGGGGGAGTCGTCGTCGACGGTCGTCTTGCCGTACACGGCGAGCCAGCCGGGGAAGGTGAGCACTTTGCCCTCGGTGCGGAAGTCGTGGCCGGCGACGTTGCTCGTGCGCGTGGTGATGTCGAACTCCGCCGGCGGGTGGAAGGCCGCGACGAAGCGGCGGGCGATCATGTCGAAGATCTTCGCCTCCAGATCCTCGAGGTTCTTGGCCTAATGGGTGGTGGGGATGATCGCGAAGTGGTCGGAGACCTGGGCGTTGTTGAAGATGCGCTTGTTGGGGCGCACCCAGCCAGCCTCGAGCACTTTCTGCGCGTGGGGCGCGAGCGAGCCGTGCAGGTTCGCGAGCGTCTCCTTGACGGTCGCGATGTAGTCCTCCGGCAGCGCGCGCGAATCGGTGCGCGGGTAGGTGATCATCTTGTGCCGCTCGTAGAGCGCCTGGGCGATCTGGAGTGTGCGCCGGGCAGAGATGCCGAACCGGTTGTTGGCTTCGCGCTGGAGCGTGGTGAGGTCGTAGAGGCGTGGGGCCGACTGCGACGAGGATTTTTTCTCTTCGGAGACGGAGGCGCTCGGCCGGCCCTGGCAGGCGGCGACGACGGCCTCGGCGGCGCTCTTCTCCCAGAGGCGGTCGACACGGTCGTGCTCGTCGGTGTCGGATTTCTTGAAGCCGGGACGCTGGTAGACGCCCTCGTAGGTGCCGTTGGCGATCTGGAAGGTGGCGGTGATGCGCCAGAAGGCGCGGGGGACGAAGTTGCGGATCTCGAGCTCGCGTGCGACGACGATCGCGAGGGTGGGAGTCTGGACGCGGCCGACCGAGGCGACGTTGCCGCCGCGCGACCCGAACATGCGCTTGGTGATCGCGCGGGTACCGTTGATCCCGATCAGCCAGTCGCTCTCGCTGCGGCACCGGGCGGCTTCGGCGAGGGGCACCATCTGGGCGCCGTCACGGAGGTTCGCGAAGGCCTCGCGGAGGCCCTCGGTGGTCATCGTCTGCATCCAGGCGCGCTTCACCGGCAGCTTGCACTTGGTGAACTGGTACAGATAGGTGAAGATCAGCTCGCCCTCGCGCCCGGCGTCGCAGGCGTTCACGACCAGGTCGACGTCCTTCCGGGCGAGGAGCTTCTTCAGGTGGGTGAGGCGCTCCTTCGAGTCTTCGATCGGCTTCAGCCCGAAGGTCTTCGGGATGATCGGAAGGGTCTCGAGCCTCCAGAAACCGTAGAGCTTCTTGTCGATGTCCTCCGGCATCTCAAGCTCCACGATGTGCCCCACCGCCGACGAGACGACGTATTCGTCGTTCTCAAAGTGATCGCCTTGCTTGGGGACTTTGCCGAGCGCCCGGGCGAGATCGGCCGCCACGCTGGGCTTTTCGGCGATGATGAGGGACTTCATGGGTGGGGCGGATTGCGTTAGCCACCCGGCGGAGGATTTCAAGCTCTAGTTTGCATATTCGCATTTTATCGAGCCGCGCGCGCCCGCGCGCGCCCCCGCGCACGCGCGAGGCATCCTCATGGACATCTGTCCTTGCTCGGGGGCCCGGCGTCGGCACTCAGTCCGGTAGGGCCTGCGCCTGCGCCGAGCCATTCGTAGTGCGGTGCTTCAGCTCGCGCTCATCCGCGACGGATACCTTGCCGCCGCGGCTTTCTCCACGCGACCAGAGAAGGATCCCTTTCGTGGTATTCGTGACTTTCGTGGTGAAGTCCGAGAAATCCCCGTGATCCGCGGTCGAATTCCGCCATCGCCCCATATATATCCGGCAAAAGGCGCGCTACGGCTTCAACGGCGACGAACGCATAGCGCTTTGGGCGCCCTATGCCCTTTGCCCTATGCCCTTGGCTCTGGAAGCCCTTGGCGTCCCACCATCGAAGATCACCGATCACGTCGCAGCGGTATCGGCCAGGATTTCTTCCAATAGGGGATCCTGAAGCTCCGTGATGATCTTTCTCACGGTCTGGAGGGCCTGCCAGGCGAACATCAGCCAATTGCCGATGGTCAGCACGAGGCGCAGGAGCTGGATTCCGATCTCCAGCATGACGTCCAGGCTGCGCCGCATCCAATCGAGGGTTTGGGAATGTTTGGCGACGAGATCAGCGGGGCAGTCCTTTTGGACGAACTGAACGGTGTCGAAGTCATGCTGCCAGACGGTCAGGACTTCTACGGGCTTCTCCGCGGTTCCAGTCGCGACGGGCGTCGTGGTCAGCCATGCCCGTAGCCGCTGCACGCCCAAGGTCACGATGCGAACCGCCGAACGGCTGGAATCGACGATGTAGCGGATGATGTTCCGCACAAAACCGAGTCCCTTACTGATGGCTTCGGCGATGCCCTTGAGAAATGCGATGACCCGATCTTTCAGGGAAGTGATGACGTCATGGATGAACTGCTTGAACGAGGCAAAGATGCCGCGCCATCCGAAGTACCGTTTTCGGAGCAGATTGTCTGATCCGGCAACCTCGAAGTTCAGTCCCGCATAGGCAGCGCGGGGACGCGTCGTTCCCCCCGAGGCCGCATAGGTCGCCTGGGCGCTGGCCAGTTGTCCCCAGAAACCGGCATCCTGAACGACCTCCGGCTGGGCGAGGATATCGTCGATATCGCGGCGCTCAAGCGACGCCACGGGTCCATCGACCATGGTCGCGAAATCCGAGAGGACTTGGATGATATCGAGCACGACGCGGTCATCACGGATCCGTCCCCAGAGCCTGGAGGGATGCTCCACGCGATAGTCGCGGAAATAGGCATTCAGGCCCCGGGCGCTCAGCACCCCCCACCGGCCGTCAACCTCACCTCGATAATAGCCGAGCATCCAGAGGCGCACCTGGAGCAGGCGAATCGCGAAATTGTTCCAATCAGCGGCCGCGGCGTCATTCAGGTCGAGAATGTTCACGATGCCCGCCGTCGGCGTGAGCAACGGAGTCTCGTCGGCCTCCTCCGGAGGGAATGGACGGTCCTTGGGACGATAGAGCACAATGAACCCGCCGGAGAGATGGCCTTGCATCGTCTTTGTCAGATTCTCGATGTCTCCCAGTTGATTGATCATCTCCACTGCGGACAGCAGAGGGATCTTTGCGGTGATCCTTCCTGCCTGATGGAGAAACCGCGCTTCGGAGTCGGCGGCGAGTCCGGCGCCTGCCGAGTTGTCAGACAGGCCGTACAGCCGCAGGCGCATCGTCAGGATGCGCGAAGCCAGGGTCACGGCATCGGGCGCCGGCCAATGGGCGAGGGTGACCTCGCCCTCCAGGCTGGCGCAGGCCTTCAGATCCCGCCGCAGGGCATCGTCGGTCAATGGCGAGCTGGGCGGCCTTTCCGTCTTGATCGTCAGGTCGGGATCGCCTGCGCGTTCGAGCGCCAGGCGATCCTGCCGCCAATCGGACCATGCGATGGTGATTTCGGCGGAACTCCAGACGCACCGTCTTGCCGCCACCTCGGCCGCTGTCGGCTCACGCAGGTAGCCCAGCAGTTGGAGCAGGGTGACCGTCTGCTCCGCCCGCTGGTCATCCCAGTCCGCCAGGTCCTCGCGCGGGTCGGCCTGGACGGGCTCGAGCCCGCCGCCGAAATGGGGCAATACTTTACCTGCGAGGTCTCCTACGGCCCGATCGAGATCGGCAACGGAGACCTGCGACAGATAATCCAATTGACTATCCGCCATGTGGACTGCGGGTGCCCGACGGATTACTTGAACTCGATCTTCAGGAGGTCGCCGACGAGCTTCACCGCTTCGAGGCGGCTCTTCTGGGCTGCTTCGACCGCCGAGTTGTGGAAGGCAACCAGGGTCTTCTGCTCATCCGTCAGATCCTTGCGGACGAAGTTCACCGAGTCCTTGTCCCATTCGACGTGCGTGAACGCAACGATCTCAAGTTGGGAGCCTGTGACCGGCTTCATCTGCTTGGCGACATTCTCGAGGACGGCATCCCAACTGAAATTCTGCTCGGCCTGGTTGAAGTTGTCGGCAATCAGCTTGATGTCGCCGGTGAGCGTAAGGACATCGAGGGTGAAGGCATCCGTGACGAAGTCTTTGATCTTGCTGACGAGGGTGGAGGTATCGACTGCCATATTGATATGGGTTTGGGGTTATGGATTGTCCCGATGGACGGAGCTTGCATATGCGGGGAACAGGAGGGTGCGCCGTATGAGGTGTTCGATGAGCGGTGCGGCTTCCCCCGGCGCGAAAGGCTGGCCGATCGGGGGAAGAGGCTCTTGCCAGATCTCAAAGAGGAGCTTCAGGCGGCGCTGGAGTTCCAGGGGAACCATGCTTCGATGGCTGAGGATGAACGCTAGTGGGGAGGAGTCGACGGCCGATGGTTCCCGGGGCTACTTCGCTGCTCCCGCGGTGGCGGCAACGGAGGTCTCGGCCGTCTTCGTCGTCTGCTTTCCATCCGAGGCTGAGACGGTGTGTGTGCCGGGAATGCCCACGACGATGCGGGCATTGGTGTAGTCGGTCACGAAGACCGGATCCTTGCCCGCCAGCTGCTGGACGAGGTTGTCCAGGCGGTCACGGAGAAGATCGTCGGCCGCCTTTATCTCGGCAAGGAGGTTGCCGGTAACCGTCTTGCCGACGACACGGCTTTCGCGGGGGTTCGTGATCGCCGTGGCATAGCCCTCGATCGCCGCGAGGAATTTCGCGAGGCTATCGCTGGTAATGCCGTAATCGGGAAGCACGGCGATGTTCTCCTGGGCCGCAGCATAGATGTCGCGGCAGCGATCGGCGCTCACGGTGTCGCGTGCCGCCCCGAGCTCGGTGCGGCTGTAGCTCACGCGCTTGAGCAAATCGAGGTTCTTGACCTCGCCTGCGTAGACCTTGACCGCTGCCGCCACCGAGACGGCGAGCTCGCACATGTCATTGCGCAGTCGTTGCTTGTCCTCGGTGAGGCCGGTCTTGCGCCTCGCCTGATGCTGGGCGAAGGACTGGATCGTCGCGACCCGCGCCTTGAACTCCTGATACGATTTGACGAACGCCGGTAGAGCCTGCCAGACCGCCTGCTTCTTCTCGCAGACGACCTGGACGGCGAGATACATGCCTAACCTGTTCTCTTGTGACGCATTCATGGGGAAGCTGGAAGAACGGATACCTTATATCCAAAAAGAAGAAATACCACAAGCCGGAATTCGAAAAAGTGAAACGTGCTTTGTAATAAAACCATACGCAATGAGATCCAACGGAAATTGGCCGATCAGATCGGTGGTTTTCCCAGGGAACCCCCGCCATTGCGGCGTCCCCACCCGCCATGAAGAACCGATGCGGGAATCCTCAGCTCGTGCTCACCCGGGGAATCTGATGACCAAACCCGCGGCAGACTCCATCCATCCGGCCGCAGCGACGTCCCTGACCGATCAAATCGGAATCCACGCGGAAAGAGGGACCATCTTTTCCGGGAAAGAGAGAATCTTTTCGCCGTGAGCGATCATCTTTGGCGATCGAGCGATCATCTTTGACGCCAAAATCATCATCAATTCCGCTGGAGCATCATCTTTTGCGCCAAATTCGGCGTCAAAGACGCCGCATGCATCATCTTTGACGCTGAATTCGGAATCTTTGACGCCGAGATTGTCATCTTTTGGACCAAATTCGGAATCTTTGACGTTTGAGAGACGATCTTTTCGGCCAAAATCGCGATCTTTTCGTCCAAAGAGACGATCTTTTTCCCCGAAGAGACAGTCTTTTCCGGCCGAGCGGCATTCCATCTGGGGAAAGAAGGGATCTTTTCGACTTCAGCGACGATCCATCCGTGCGAATCGGCAGGAGCCTGCGGGAGGGCAGGAGTCCGATTCCAGCGAAGCGGGGGCCATAACCCATTGAAAAACCCGATATTGGGGTTCTGCGGCATCGCGGTTGATGGCCTCCACCCCTCAATGGGCCTCCTGGCAAGAAAAGAGTGCGTTTTCGAATTGCGGAGGACGAGCCTGCCAGGTACAGAAAATGGGAAACTACCCTGGAATGCCCAAGAACATTGTCATCTGTTGCGATGGCACGGGCAACGAGTTCGGTCCCACGAACACGAACGTGGTGAAGCTGTTCGAATTGCTGCGCAAGGATCCGAAGGTCCAGGCCGCCTACTATGATCCCGGCGTTGGCACCATGAGCGCGCCATGGGTGATCTCGGCGCCGATGAAGGAATTCACGAAACTCCTTGGGCTGGCCTTCGCCTTCGGCCTGACGGCGAACATCGAGGATGCCTATCGATACCTGATGGAGCGCTACGAGGAGGGAGACAAGGTCTTCCTGTTCGGATTCAGCCGCGGGGCATTCACCGCGCGCGTCCTGGCCGGGATGGTCTGGAAATGCGGACTTCTCCAGCGAGGCAGTGAGAACTTGATCCCGTATGCGTCGAAGATGTACCGCCATGGATCGAAGACCCTGGCGGCGGATTTCAAGCGGACCTTCTCCAGAGAGTGTCCGATCCATTTTGTAGGAGTCTGGGACACGGTGAAATCGGTGGGGCTCATCCGGCGGCGGAAGTTCCCCAACTCGGCGCTGAATCCGGATATCGACCACGCGCGGCATGCGATCTCGATCGACGAGGAGAGCAGCCATTACCGACCGAACTTTTTCGCCCACAAACCCGGGCAGGATGTGAAGCAGGTATGGTTTGCCGGGGTGCACAGCGATGTCGGGGGAGGGTACCAGGAGGCGGGCCA
>Ga0153915_10001735_pt1 | contig 20062 bp, 19 predicted proteins | sample Opewatmetagenome_2_FD_107003 | JGI IMG/M metagenome (GOLD analysis project Ga0153915, IMG submission 107003) | Freshwater wetland microbial communities from Ohio, USA - Open water 3 Core 3 Depth 3 metaG | ecosystem: Environmental > Aquatic > Freshwater > Wetlands | place: USA: Ohio, Lake Erie...
ACTCTTCGCAGAAATGATTATATTTTATATAGGAGGTGTAAGGAGATGAAAAGGATACGAATTTTGACAATGGCAAACATAATTGTTTTAAGCCTCTTCTTGGTAACTCAGAGCATGGCTTTAGCTGAAAGCTTTCAAATTCCACGCTTGTTCCCAACTCCCCGAATGATCATGATTTCCGACAAAGGGCTGGATACCCAAATCTTATCCATTGACAGGTTCACCGAAGTCACATGGATTAACGACTCCGATAGCGCAGTGAAGATAGAATTTGGGAAAGGCCCGAATTGTAGCCAGGTTTCTGCCGCCGCATTCCCAGCTTTAGGCATAAGAATGCAACCGGACAAATGCTTTATAACCAGTCCCATCCCTCCGAAGGGAACTCTACGGTTCCGCTTCCAAGATTTTGGGGATTATAATTACAAAGTAGAATTTGTGGGTAAAAATCAGATGGACCATGGAGAACTTAAGGTATTCTAGACATGGTCGGCTAATATTTCCGGTGAACCTGGAACAAAAAGAACTGCTAGAGGGTATCCAATACCAAATGCTCGAAGGGCCCCTATATACCCCTATCCAGTCTTGGTTTAGGTAGGAGGCTAGGGTTTGGAGGGATATATAGGGGCGTTAGCTTATCTCCAAGAAGAAAAAAACCATTTATTAATATGACAATAGAGATCAGAATCGGTCACGGTTGCTCGATGAATTTTCGATTCCAGTATGAAACATACCGCTTAATTCTCTCCTGTGCAAACTGAAATCTAACAAATACTGGCGACTAGAAGATCACCTCGGCCTGAGTCTCCCTCATTTCGAAGAGAACGCCTTAATTCTCTTGACCGTCGTGATACTTCCATTTCCTATTGCACAAAAACGGTTTAAAAGGAAGTTGAGTGTGCTGGAGAACCTGTACAGTGGTACCTTTGAAAATTTTACTACTGAATTTCCAAACCTATCGCAGAGGTCACCTTAGGTAACCTTTCATGTTAGCCATGAAACGTAGTAAAAAAACGCTCGGTAAAGGTTTGAAAGCACACCCAACTTCCTTTTCAATACAACATCCGGGTTAATTTAAAGGATTCAATTTCATTCTACAATTATAGTTCCAGATTTTGCGACGCCAATTCTGGCTGCCCCTAAGGGTGAACCGGTAGGCTTGAATTCAACTTCGTATTTGAACGTACCAGCCTGGTCAAATAGCAAACTGGAGGTCCTTCCAAAGTCTAGATAGTCTGTGATATAGCAACTATTCCAATCCATTTTAAATCCCACAGAAGATTTCGTCATATCTTGGCATCTCTTGCCTTCTTTGAAGATAATTTTGACATCTTCAGCACGTGTCCAATTAATCCATACCACGCAATCCCCTTTTTTAATACGTAAAGTTTCGGGTGAAATCCCCTCATGGCTTTGGATGGTCACAATGGCACATTTTTCTGCTGCACTTATTATTCCCGAATTTCCCAGTAAGATTGTCATGATTAAAGCTAAAGCAGCCACTGTTCCGATTAACAAACGTTGCATTTTGTTCATAGATACACCCTCCTTTGAATTGGTTTTAAATCTTTCATAATTAATCACAATCATTTAAAACAAAATGAAAAGATATTTGGATCACCTCCCAATTAGTTCCTAAAAGCTTGAATGACCTTCATTGAGAAGTATCCGAAATCATGGTAGCCATAAGCTTTGCGTTTAATGAGTTTATTTTTGTTATTCACCCCTTCCAGTCTTCCAGTATAGATCGGATGGTCACGGTGGATGAATTTTGGATTTCAGCATGAAATGTGCCACTTAAATTTCTCCTGAGCGACCTTAATCTAATAAATACTAAGGACCAGAAAATAACCTGGTTTTTTTGTGATTGAATACCGATCTCCATCCTTATCCCTTCCGCTTTTCACCTCCTCTCTTAGTTCATAGAATAGGTTTAAAGCAAGCACGAATATAGGAAGTTGCCGAATATTTCATCTTAGGTAGAAAGACATGGTTTAATATACAGATATCCACACTGTTTCCTCAATACTTTCTATGAATTCTACAGTCTTTTTTAAACCTTCTCTACCCTGTCCGGAGTCGAACATCTTTTCACGCAACTCCATGAATCTGTCCCAATGGGAAAGATCGTCAAATTCAAAAAGTCGAATGATTTGACTCTTCGGCCCTCCAAGGTAATTCACAAATGATCCGATATGCTTGGCTCCATGTTCCAACCAAAAGGGTAGATTCTCCTTTTCCCAGAATTTGTTGAATTCCTCAAGGGAACTCCATATTGCATTGACCTTTGTCATCATCAACACCCGTTTCCCTGCCATTTTTCACTTCCTTTCTTCTTTATTCGATCACCAAATTTTGACACCTTACCATGTAACATTATTTCTGATGAACTTGGCAACTTCTTCAATTGGCGTCCCCGGCCCAAACACCGCGCTTATCCCTTTTTCTTTAAGTAATGGGACATCTTCTTCTGGTATAATTCCGCCACCGATTACCAAGACCCTGTCCATACCTTTTTGAGCAAGCATTTCTGCCACTTTGGGGAAATGATAAAGATGTCCCCCCGAAAGGGAGCTCAAAGCCACCACATCCACATCTTCTTGAATGCAAGTCTGAACGATGCCTTCAGCCGTCTCCCTGATTCCAGTATAAATAACTTCCATGCCCTCATCCCGTAATCCAAAGGTCAAGACCTTAGCTCCTCGATCATGCCCATCTAACCCCGGCTTCGCAATCAGAACTCTTATTCTTCGTTGTCCCTCCTTCATTCGATTACCTCCAACCTCTTTTTCGTGTCTAATACGCGGGCCTTCTATATTCTCCATAGACTTCTCGAAAAGAATTACATATCTCGCCAATTGTGCTGTAGACTTTTACTGCGCTTAGGATAGTTGGAACCAGATTGGTTTCTTCGATCGCCGCTTCTTTCAAGTCCTTTAAGGCAGCCTCTACTTTTTTGTTGTCCCTTTCTTTCCTTAACCTTTTGACTTTCTCTATTTGCCTTTCTTCTTCTTTCTGATCCACTCTCATAAGTTTGATGGATAGCTTCTCATCCATTTGAAATTGGTTGACACCTACCCACACTCTTCCTCCTGTCTTTACCTGTTTGTACTGTTCATAAGCTTCCTTGGCAATCTCTGCCTCTTGAAATCCCTGCTCAATGCAAGCCACCGCGCCACCCAACGACTGCACCTTTTCAAAAAGCCTAGTTGCTCTCTCTTCTAACTCATCGGTTAATGTTTCGACGTAGTAAGATCCCGCCAGCGGGTCTATCGTATTCGGAATGCCGGTCTCATGGGTGATGATCTGCATGGTTCTTAAAACAAGCGTGGCTGATTCTTCCGTAGGTATTGAAAGAGCCTCATCCATTGCAGCAATGTTTATGGTTTGAACCCCCGAAAGGGCCTGAACAAGACCTGAGATAGTTCCACGAACAATATTGTTCATCGGCTGTTGAGCGGTATACAGGCTCGATTGGGAGCCGCACGTATAACCGAGGGCCATGACTCGCGGGTTCTTCGCCTTGAATCTCTCTTTCATCATTTTGGCCCACAACCGTCTAAAGGCCCTGTGTTTACACACTTCTTCAAAAAGGTCCAGACCGGCTACGAAGAGCGCCCTTTGTTGAGGAAGTTCGTCTATATTTATGCCTCGACTGAGGACCTCCTCGATATACGCCACTGCATTGGCCATTGTAAAAGCCATCTCTTGAACTGTATTAGCTCCTGCCTCTCTCATGTGGTAACCACAGTATATGATCGGGCACATCCATTCGGAAAGGTTGTTTCGAGCAACGTATTCGATGATATCACAGGAAAACTTCAATGCTGGTTTTGGCGGAAAGATATAAGTCCCCCGGGCAATATACTCTTTAAGGACATCATTCTGGACGACAAACTTTATCTGTTGAGGGGACACTCCTTGTTTTTCAGCGGCGGCTATGACAAAAGCCAAGAGGATCGGACTATTAGCATTCGCCTGCGCCCCAACAAAAACCTCGTCCAAGCGTATTCCATCAAAAATCACCTCCACGTCTGCCAACGAATTAATAGCTACTCCTATTTTGCCAACCTCTCCCCTGGATAAAGGATTATCAATATCATAACCTAACTGAGTGTGTAGGTCCGATGCGATGATTAATTCTTTCGCCCCCTGGGAAAGAAGATATTTGTAGCGTTGATTTGTTGCCTCGGCAGACCCGTATCCTGAATATACAAACATCCGTGGTGGAACACCTCTATACATGTTCGGGGTAATCCCCCGGGTGAAAGGATAGTCACCGGGAAAACCAAGTTTTTCGGGATAACTCCATTCCTTCTCATTCAAATCCAGAGGAGTATAGAGCCTCTCAATGGGAATCCCCGAGTTTGTCTTAAACTCCTTCTTCCATTCCCCCCTCTTTTCTATTTCTCCTTTGAGCAAGGTATTTTCCCATATTTTCCTTCTCTGTTTGATTTCGTCTAACTCCTCTTTGTCATAAATAGCCATTACATAACCTCCTATCTAAATCACCGTAGAGTGGCATTGCATTGTCCTGAAAATATCTTCTTGATATCAAACCTGAGCCATTTTCTATTTGAGCATCAAAAACCTCCGCAAATTTGTTTATCAAAATATCCGCCACTTCCGTCACTGACACTTTGCGATTAAGGAGTTTGGAAATCGATGTGGCCCTTCTATCCAAGAAACCGCAGGGATTGATGAGTGAAAAATGATTCAACTTTGTATGGACGTTTAGGGCAAACCCATGCATACTAATCCATTTATGTATGCTAAGTCCTAAGGCAGCAACCTCTTCGCCTTTTACCCAGACCCCGGCATGGCTGGTATCTCGGTAAGCTTCTATCGAAAAACTGTTTATTGTCTTTAGCAGTACTTCTTCAAGGTCGTACATATATCTATGAACGTCTCTTCCTCTATTTCTCAAGTCAAGAATCGGGTATCCGACTAATTGACCAGGGCCATGATAAGTTACATCACCCCCTCTATTGACGATAAAAAGAGATATACCTTCTTCAAAAAGTTCCTCTTTGGAAATCAGGATATTTTCTATTTTGCCTGATTTGCCGATGGTGAAGGTAGGGGGGTGTTCCAGGAGGAGAACTGTATCCGGAATTTCCCCTTGCAATCTCTGGTGGAGAAGCTTCCTTTGAAGAGCATAAGCTTCAAAGTATTCAATTAACCCCAACTGATAAATAATAAGTTGCATTGAATGAACATTTTCTTAAGACCAAATATTTATGAGTATAACAAAATTCTGAAACTCAGACCTTGCAAACGCTCCTTGCTGCTTCTCCAAAGACTTCTGAAAGAGTGGGATGGATGTGTAAAACTGTGGCAACATCCTCTGGAGTTGTCTCTAATTTCATGGCTAAGGTAGCCTCTGCTATGAGATCATTGGCCCGTGGGCCCATCATATGAACACCCAATATCTGACCATACCTTGCTTCGGTGATTATTTTAATCAAGCCCGTTCTTTGGCCTAAAATCGTGGCCAAACCGTTACTTGCGAAAGGGACCCTTCCCACCCGAATGTCATAATCCTTCGAAGCGGCTTCCTCCTCAGTTATCCCCACTCCTGCAACCTCAGGAATGGTATTTGTCCCATAGGGTATTGCGGTATAATTGATTCTTGAATCTCTCCCCATAGCATTTTCTGCTGCAATAATTCCCTCCGCGTAGGCCACATGAGTCAACATTTGCTGCATCGTTACATCACCTGCGGCAAGTATTGTAGGAAAGTTTGTTTCCATCTTACTGTTTACAGCAATACCTCCTCTTTCATTCAGTTTGACACCCACCTCATTCAAGCAAAGCCCTTCAATGCCAGCTTCTCTCTCTTCTGCTACTAAAATATATTGAGCAAAGAATTTTATTTCCTTCCCTTTAACGTCTAAGACAATTTCCCTTTCTTCCCCCCCTTTCTCCTCAACATTCCTCACCCGGGTTTCGGTGTGAACTTGGATCTTCGAATTCTCCAACTCCTTTTCAAAGAGGGAAACGATCTCTTTATCGACTTCAGGAAGTATTCGTGGTGATGCTTCAACAATACATACGTTGCTCCCAAGTCTGGAAAAGATCGTCGCAAGAGACGTCCCTACGAATCTTCCCCCTATGATAAGCATCGATGATGGAATCACCTTCAGCTCCAACGCTTCCACTGGAGTAATCACAATTGAAGCTCCCGGAATGGATACCTTTTTAGGTCTCGAACCTGTCGTTATGATTATTCTCCGTGCCTTTACCTCTTTCTTGTTTCCATCTCTTGATTGAATCTCAATTTGCGATGGTGATAAAAGTTTTCCTGTCCCTTCAATAACTTCTACCCCATTTCCGCTTAAAGCCTGTTTCACGCCCGAGACCAGAGTTCTAACAATGATATTCTTCCGCGATATGATTTTTGCCATGTCAATTTGAGCTTCTTTGAAATCCACCCCGTAATCTTTGCCTGTTCTTACCAAATCGACAATTTCAGCTGATCTCAACAAAGATCTAACGGGGATGCAACCACGATTGATGCAGGTTCCTCCCAGACTATCGTTATCGATAAGTGTTGCTTTTCCTCCAAGTTGGGAGACCCTTATGGCCGCCCTATAACCAGCAGGTCCACCACCAATAATGACAACATCTCTCTCTTCCATCTCAATTGTCCTATTTCAAAGTAAGAAGACACCCAGATTTTCTAACAACTCCCGAACCCAGACCATGAGCTCATTATTGCCAGAAAGCACTGCCAAGCATAGATGGGTTATTCACGTGTTCAACTACTATAGAGATCAATAATTGTGATTCCTCCCGATAAATAACCCAATAATAACTTTACGCCACATGGATGGCACCTTGTCTCACTTATTTACCCTTCTCCTTCATTATTCCCCCTACTTCTAACAATTCAACTAAGCTAGAGGTAGGCCCTTTGACCTCGACAGGACCGACGTCACGGCCCAAAACCCTCTGAATGGCAACAATTATGTCCTTTGGGTAAGGTAAAACATATTGTTCCAAGAACCATCCAGCGGGAATGGGGCAATTGGCCGCGGCCACTCTCTGTATCGGCGCATCGAGCTCATCAAAGGCTTTCTCCATAATCTGTACTGCGATCTCGGCAGTAACACCACAACGTAATGTGTCCTCGTCAACGATCACCACTCGCCTCGTCTTTCTTACAGAATCAACAATGGTATCAATGTCAAGGGGCTCAAGAGTTCGTGGATCAATGACCTCTATGCTAACGCCTTTTTCCTGCAACTGGTTTGCCACGTCCAAAGCCATTTGCACCATATACCCTGTAGCGACAACAGTGACATCTTTACCCTCTCTTTTAATGTCAGCGACACCGAATGGAATAGTATATTCTTCCTCGGGCACTTTTCCCTTCATTGGCATCAGCAACTTGTGGTAAAGATAAACTACTGGATTATCATCCCTGATCGCTGTCTTTAAAAGCCCCTTTGCATCATACGGTGTGCTGGGGATAACAAGTTTCAATCCTGGACAATGCATGATGATAGACTCTAAAGTCTGGGAATGTTCTGCATCAGAGCGAACATAGCCGCCGATTGAAGACATATAGACGATAGGTAACTTTTTGGGTTTCCCACCGTGGCGAAAGCGCCACTTGGCTGCTTTATTACACATTTCGTCTGCAACGATGTAAAAAAAATCGCTGCACAATATGTCCCCAATTGGACGATAACCAGCCAATGCTGCCCCTAAACAAGAACCGGCAATAGCACACTCACTTATGTTAGTATCGAGTACCCTATTATTTCCAAATTTATCTGCCAAACCTGCCGAGATTCCCAGCGATCCCATCCTCACACACTCACCAAGGATGAAAACCTTCTCATCCCTACTCATCTCTTCTCTTAGAGCTTCCTGCATTGCCTCTAGACCCCTAATTTCTCGCATTTCTGAACACCTCCCCTCCATTACTCGGTATAAAGAGCCCTCTTTAATATCTGAGGATCAGGCGGTGGGCTCTCGTCAGCAAATCGCTCTGCCTCTTCCATTTCTTTTTGTGCCTCACTATCAATCCTCTCGATATCGGTTTGGGTCAGGATGTTCTCTTTTACTAACCTTTCCCGACAGAGGTCGATTGGATCTCTTTTTAGCCACGGTTCAATCTCCTCTCTTGACCGGACTTTTGTCCCTCTAATATCCGCCATGCCAATACACATGGGTTCAATACGGTAAGTCTTACACTCGATAAGACTAGCTCCTTGTCCTACTCGAGCCCGCTCTACGGCCGTCTGAAATGCCTCACAGACGGCAAATACATCCTGTCCGTCAACCACAATGCCTGGTATTCCATAGCCAAAAGCCAAGTCCGCCATATTCTCCTTCGGGTAATATTCGCTTATATGGGTGGATATCAGGTACTGGTTGTTCTCGACACCCCAAACAATGGGAAGTTTCCAATTCGCCGCCATCAACGCAGCTTCATGAAAAGTTCCCCGGCCGTATGTTCCATCTCCCTGGATACAGACCACCACTTTACCCTTCCCCTCCATTTTGCTCCCAATACCCAATCCAGCAGCGATGACGAAGTCCCCCCCCAAGGCAGTGCCTATTCCAGGGATGCCGATATCTATGTCGTACACACTGAAATAAGCCATACCACATGCCCCTCCAGTCGCTTTACTGTAGTGCTCAGCAATAAATACCCCAGGTGAGAGACCCTTCGGTATAAAAGTAGTAATACCGTGTCCACGGTGACTGCAAAAAATATAGTCATCCTTCCTTAAGAAGGTAGAAGCACCAACACCCACAGCCTCCTGCCCCTTTGGGCTAGTCCAATGTCCGGGAAGCTTACCCGATAATAGAGCCCGCCTCATCATCTCATCCAGCTTTCGACACCGCACTAAATTCGTGTAGAGCTTTAGCTTTTGTCCTTTATTCAGTTTCATCTATATACCTCCTGATATTTGACCGACACCAACAATTATCTTACCTCAAAGCAATAGAAGGCCTGGTGTCTCTACCAGTTCCTGAAGTGTAATCAAGAAATATTCCGCCACTGCACCGTCTATAACTCTATGATCAAAGGTTAAGCTGAAGGGTATCATCGGTGCGATCACAATCTGCCCATCCTTAGCTACAGGCTTAGTGTTAATCTGTCCTGTTCCTAATATGGCTGTCTCCGGCTGATTAATGATAGGGGTCTGGAAATAGCTGACCCCCTTTGATCCCATACTGGTGAGGGTAAAAGTCCCTCCTGTCACATCGTCAAGCATGAGCTTACCCGCTTGCGCCTTCTCCACCATCTCTTTTATCAATTTCGATATTTCGACAAGAGATTTCTGACTGGCATTCTTTAACACCGGTACAATTAAACCTTTATCCCCTTTTTCACCAAGGCTGACAGCCACCCCAATGTTGATATCTTCCCATAGCTTAATTTCGTTATCGATTAAACTGCTATTTAACAAGGGATGATCTTTGAGGGCTTTAACGATTGCAAAGACAAGTAAATCAGTATAGGTGATTCTCGTCCCAATGGTTCTTTCTTGACTCAATAAATTTTCTCGAAGTTTTACAAAATCCGTCGCATTGAACTCACCCATCACTGTAAGCTGTGCAGAAACGGATAGACTGCGATGCATGTGTTCAGCAATTGTTTTCCTCATTCCTTTGAGAGGAATGCTGGCTTTTACTCTTTTACCCTGGTAGGCTTCAGAAGCTATTTCAGTAATTTTCATCCTTTTCGGTGCTTCTATCTCCTTCTCAATATCCTCCTTTACGATCCTCCCATCTGGACCTGTCCCCACTACTTTCGATATATCTATCATGTGCTCTTCTGCCATTTTGCGGGCGACTGGAGATATTCGAATTCGCTCTCCGATTGCGGCAGCCTTAGATACTGTTTCAGCAGCAACTTGAGTCGCTGCCACTGGAGGAGCCTCTTTAACCTCGGCCATCGTAGTAAATATTTCTCTAGGCGGTTCTTTTTGCAGAGCATCTAACTCTTCCTTGGTCTCGGCGATGAAGCCAACGACCCTGCTCACAGGGACTTCAGCTCCCTCTTCAACCAAAATATGCAAAAAACCTGAAGCCTCAGCCATTATCTCCCACCCTGTTTTTTCCGTTTCAATTGTTAAGACAACACTTCCCCTCTCCACACAGTCCCCCTCTTTCGCCTTCCATTCAATCAGTGTTGCCCGGGTCATATTCATTCCGAGCTTTGGTATGGGTATGTAAACAGCCATTTCTCACCTCCAAAATTTTTAAAATCAAGTCCTAATCACTATTTCTGTTCAAGGTGAAGTTTTTCAGAAGCATGAAATGTTTGTCGTTCGGGGGCCATCACTGACAAACGCTCTTTTAACCCCAAAACTTTCCCTGTGGCATCCGCGATGTCTTGAGGCTGAGGTAGCACGTATCGCTCAAAGAAACCGCCAGGTATTGGAAGATTGGCCGAACCAACCCTCTGGATAGGAGCATCAAGGTAGTCAAAGGCTCTCTCCACAATCTGCATGCCAATCTCACCCGTTACGCCACACTGCAATGTATCTTCGTCAACGATTACTACCCGTTTTGTCTTTTTCACCGAAGCGACAATGGTGTCGATATCCAGGGGCTCAAGAGTCCTCGGATCTATAACCTCTATATTGATGCCCCTCTCCTGCAACTGGTTTGCCACACCTAAAGCCATTTGCACCATATACCCTGTGGCGACCACAGTGACATCCTTCCCTTGTCTTTTAATGTCAGCCACACCAAAGGGAATCGTGTATTCCTCTTCAGGAACCTCCCCTTTTGTTCCTATAAATAATTTATGAAAAAAGTAGACTACTGGATTGTTATCCCTGATCGCTGTCTTCAGAAGCCCTTTGGCATCATAAGGTGTTGTTGGAATAGCAAGTTTCAATCCTGGGGTATGCATGATGATAGATTCTAGACACTGGGAGTGTTCCGGCCCAGCGCCTATATAGCCCCCTATTGCAGCTATGATGACTAAGGGTATCTTTTGTTTTCCACCGTGACCAAACCGCCACTTCGCTGCTTTATGTATCACCTCATCAAGAGCAGGAATAATGAAATCACTAAATCGCATGTTAGCAATCGGACGGTACCCACCCAATGCTGCCCCGACACAGGAACCAATGATAGCTGGTTCACTTAGTGCTGCATCTTTAACTCTGTCTTTACCGAACTTCTCGACCAGACCCTTGTGGGCTCCCATGGGTTCGGCAGTCGCACACTCACCAATGATATAAACAGTCTCATCCCTTGACATCTCCTCCATGAGAGCCTCATTTATGGCTTCGGTATATCGAATTTGTCTCATTTCAGCACCACCTTTCACTCAGTTAGAATATAAAGCTCTCTTCAGGAATGTCTCAGGATCGGCAGCCATCGGGTCTGCAGTGGCCAACCGTTCTGCTTCCTCCATCTCCTCTGTGGCTTCACGATCAATCTGGTCTGCATCAGCTTGTTTTAAGGCACCCTCTTTTAGCAGTCTCTCCCGAAAGAGGTTAACCGGGTCCCTTTTCTTCCATATCTCGATCTCTTCTTGTGGTCTTAACTCAGTCCCTTTGATATCGGGGATCCCTTCTGCATGGGACCTGAATCGATATGTCTTGCATTCAATCAGGCTTGGACCTTCTCCATCTCTGGCTCTCTCTACAGCGGTCTGGACTGCTTCATAAACAGCAATAACGTCCTGTCCGTCGACAACAATACCTGGCATGCCATAGCCAAAAGCTAAGTCGGCTATATTCTCCATGGGGTAATACTCACATATAGGCGTGAAGGTCATGTACTGGTTATTCTCTATGACCCATACAATGGGGAGTTTCCAGTTCGCGGTCATGATCGCAGCCTCATGAAACGTACCTCGACAATAAGTCCCATCGCCTTCGATACAAACCACCACCTGTCCTTTACCTTTCATCATAGCTGCAATACCCATCCCAGCAGAGAGAACAAACCCTCCTCCAAGCGTCCCACTGATGCCGGGAATTCCAAGTTCCATGTCGGCGGTATGAAAGCCAGACATACCACCACAGCTACCAGTTGATTTACCGTAATGTTCGGCAATGATTACCCTGGGAGAAACACCTTTTGGTAACGTTTTGCTTATGCCGTGTCCGCGGTGAGAGTAGTAGACGTAATCATCTTTCCTTAAGAAGGTACAAGCCCCGACACCAACCGCCTCCTGTCCTTGTTGACTATGAAAGAAAGATGGAATTTTCCCCGCAAAAAGGGCTTTTACCATCACCTCATCCAGCTTTCGAACTCGCACCAGATTTATGTAGAGCTTAACCTTTTGTTCCTTTTTTAATTTCATCCTTCAACCTCCTGGTACAGGTTATTCATGGAATTCTGTCTACATTAATAAACCTCGCCTCGTGAAGGGGAACAACGATATCTGCCATCTTCTTAACCTTGATGAGGTTTTGATATGCAGGGATAACCTCTTCAAAAATGGCCATGAGCGTATAACTTAGCTTTGGGTCTGACGGAAAAAAATTCTCATCACAGCAACAGAACCCTGTTACGACAACTGTCTTATCCCCTGCCTGCAGGAGAACAGATTGCCCTCCTGCACTATGACCGGGAGTCAACATTAGCGTAATTCCAGGCTCTATTTCTACATCCCCGTCCACGAGTTCGAATCGATTTGCTTCAAAAAGAGGCTTGATAATCTCCTGGGGATAGATCCACTGTAAAACAGGACAAGGATTTAAGGCTCCGATAAGTTCCCTTTTCTGGACAATAATCTTTGCTCTTGGAAAATTTTTTGCCGAAACGATGTGCTCTGCATGAAGATGAGTGGCAATGATGATGTCGATATCCTTTGGAGAAAGGCCTTCTATTTTCAAGCTCTCTTCAATATTGCCCAATACCTCCGCCTCGAGCCCGTGCGATTTCATCCTCTCCATATCTATCATTCCTGCACAATCTATCAAGATGTTCTTCTGACTACCCAAGACAAGCCAGGCATATTGAGCAGCATCCATCATCTCATTAGAGTTGCTCATATAGAGTCCCATTCGCTTTGGGACAGAGGCTTTGCCAGTGGGTATTGGCTTAAGAGAGAGAGCCGATGTTCTCTTAGATTGCTTAGAGTCCATATCAATTCCTCCTTACGATTTCTCTTTTTCTAATTCCATTATCTTTACTCTGTTGCCTCCTCTTTAGTTATTAACGAATTAATATATATCCTTCGAGCTTTATTTAGGGCTTTTCATATGTTCCATATCAAATTTAAAGCGCCCTAAGGGCCTCACCGTCAAACGCTCTTTTAGACCCAAAACCTCTCCTATTGCATCAGCGATGTCCTGAGGCTGAGGCAGGACGTATTTCTCCATGATACCCCCAGGTATAGGAAGATTAGCCGCAGCAACCCTTCGGATAGGTGCATCAAGATCATCAAAAGCCTTCTCAAGAACTTGCATACCGATTTCACCTGTTACACCACATCGCATTGTATCTTCATCAACGATGACCACTCGTCTCGTTTTTCTTACCGAAGAAACGATCGTCTCAATATCAAGGGGCTCAAGAGTCCTTGGATCAAGAACCTCTACACTAATACCTCTTTCCTGTAGTTGGTTTGCCACGTCCATCGTCAATTGCACCATATACCCTGTGGCTACTACAGTGATATCTTTCCCTTCCCTCTTGATGTCAGCAACACCAAAGGGGATTGTATATTCCTCATCAGGCACTTCTCCCTTCACTCCCAATAAAAGCCGATGCTCAAGGAAGACAACTGGATTATTATCTCTGATCGCCGTCTTCAAAAGGCCCTTGGCATCATAAGGTGTTGCCGGAATGGCAAGTTTCAATCCTGGGGTATGCATGATGATGGATTCTAGACACTGGGAGTGTTCTACGCTGCCTCCTATATAACCCCCTATTCCAATTCGGTAAACGATAGGGATTGCTTGCTTCCCACCGTGGCAAAAACGCCATTTTGCCGCTTTATGCAATACCTCATCAGCCGCAATGATAAGGAATTCCATAAAATCCAAACGAGCAATCGGGCGGTAGCCGGCCAATGCCGCTCCAACACATGAACCAACAATAGCCGCTTCACTTATGGCCGTGTCTCTTACTCTCTTCTTACCGAACTTCGCATATAATCCTTTATGAGTTCCAAACGGTTCATTGCTCACAAACTCACCGATGATGAAAACGGTTTCATCCCGGGTCATCTCTTCCTCGAGAGCCTCATTGATGGCTTCTCGGTAGGTAATCTGTCTCATTTCCTCACCTCTTTGTAATTAGTCGGCATAGAGAGCCTTTTGTAATACTGCCTTATCAGGCAACGGATCTTCGGTGGCCACTCGTTCTGCCTCCTCCATTTCCTTTGTTGCCTCACGATCAATCCATTCTACATTCACCGGGGTTAAAATACCTTCTTTTAGCAACTTCTCCTGAAATAGATTGATTGGGTCCCTTTTCTTCCAGGCTTCGATCTCCTCTTGAGGACGCGGTTCTGTTATTCTGAGATCGGGAATCCCCTCGGCATGGGATCTGATACGGTAAGTCTTGCATTCTATCATGCTAGGACCTTCTCCCGCTCTCGCCCGGTCTACAGCGGTCTGGAATGCCTCGTGGACAGCTATAACATCCTGCCCATCTACCACTAGCGCAGGTACACCATAGCCAACAGCTAAGTCGGCAAAATTTTCCTTAGGATGAATCTCACTTATAGGCGTGCACCCCATGTACAGGTTATTCTCAACACCCCATATAACCGGAAGTTTCCAATTTGCGGCCATAAGCATGGTTTCATGAAAAGTACCTCGACCATATGTCCCTTCCCCTTGAATACAGACCACAACCTGCCCTTTACCCCTCATTTTAGCCGCAATACCAAGGCCAGCAGCAATGACAAAGTCGCCCCCGAGCGTTCCACTAATACCCGGGATGCCGAGTTCCATATCGGATGTGTGGAAGCCGGAGATGCCCCCACAGGTTCCGGTTGCCTTACCGTAGTGTTCAGCGATGATTGCCCTGGAAGGGACGCCTTTTGGCAGGAGCTTACTGATGCCATGCCCACGATGGGAGTAAAAGATAAAATCATCCTTCCTTAAAAAAGTACATGCTCCAACACCAACTGCCTCTTGCCCCTGCTGACTGTGAAAAAATGCTAAAGTTTTACCCGCTAAAATGCCCTTCACCATCATCTCATCCAACTTCCGAACGCGTACCATATTTGTGTAAAGCTTTATTTTTTGTTCCTTTGTTAATTCCATTATTACCTCCTAGCTTGCTTTGTTGCTTTTTGCTCCTTAGAAAAAACTACTTACTGATGTGAAAAAAGCTCTAGTCCTTTTGCCAACCCGCGAAACTTAAAAACCCAGCCACCTTCTGTGCCTCCCAAAGTTATATACCCCTCTTCTGTACCTGGCTTAAAGGCCAAGTTGGTTATAAGAAGGTTTTTCCCCTCATCCCGACCTGGGACCAATACTTGAGCCACTGGAATTGCTGCTTTATTCAAAATAAGAATCCTTCCCTGCATCGCAATAGTCTGATATAAATTCCCCTCAGCATCAATGGCATTTGAGTCAGGTCCCACGTCCCCTAAAAAATAGTAGGCCACATTTGCCGGAGGATGAGAAGGCGTAATCCCGTCCTCCTGTAACCTTATATGAATCAACCTGTTCAAACATGATTCGGCTACCCAGAGTTCGTATGCCACAGGAAATGCAGAAGGTATCGAAACACCTTTCGGAGCAAGGGCAATTCCATTGGCAGCACCAAGGTTCTGAATGATTGGATGAACAGCTTTGAGATCTGCAGAAAACCGGTAGACTCCACCTGTCGGAGTGCCTACAGATGTCGCGAGATTTCCAAGATCGGTAACGTAGAAGTTCCCTCCAGAGTCAAATACTATTCCATCTGGCGCAAACGGCTTACCTTCGTATCTTGCCTTTATCTCAGTTAAGTTACTACCATCGGGATTTATGATTATGACTTGCCCTGATACACAAGCCAGGAACAATCTCCCATCTTTATGAATTGCACAGTCACCAGGCATGTAAGCGTTATTGTTGAAAATGATGCTCATTTTCTTGTTCGGAGTAATTTTATAGACACGTCCATCGATGACCGAAGTTACAAAAAGGTTTCCCTCCCGGTCAAATGCCGGCCCCTCAAGAACCACGTGTGGATCGGAAACAATCTGCAACCATTTTTCAGCCATAATAATAGGAAGACTTGCTTCTTGTGGTGGTATAAGAACTAAAGACTTCTTTGTCTTTTTATTCATTTTCTTCTGCCCTCCTCTGTTTTTAGACAGTAAACTTTCTCATTCTCGCTTTTTTTTGATTTAGCTTAGGCAATAAAACCCCCATCTTGGACAAAAGTTTGACCGGTGACGTAACTCGAGGCATCCGAGGCCAACCATACGGCTAAACCCTTAATCTCTTCTGGCCTTCCATTTCGCCCCATAGGACAAAACTTATTCAATTTTTCAATAAATGGTTGTATAACCTCCCGTGGAATAAAGGTCGACTTTGTATCATGACCGCCTGGAGCAATTGCATTTATCCGAATCCCATCCTTGGCATATGCTACCGCTGAATATCTGGTAAGATTAATAATGCCCGCTTTTGACGCACCATAAGCGTAAAGATTTGGAACAGACCATTCCCAACCTCCAGCCATTATTCCTGCAATCGATGCAGTACTGATGATAGAGCCCCTCTTCTGTTTCAGCATTATAGGCAAGACTGCCCGCATACAGAGGAATGTCCCTCTTAAGTTAAGGTTTATACAAGCGTCCCAGCTTTCCACTGGTAGTTCATGAAGTCTAACCAGAGGGTGATCCGTGCCAGCATTACAGAACAGAATATCAATCGTGCCGAATTCACTTACCGTCTGTTTTACCATACGCTCAATCTGGTCTTGTTTTGATACATCAGCTTGAATCGCTATCGCCCGATGTCCAAACTTCTTTAAAATCTCGACGGTTTCATCGGCAAACTTTTTATTGATATCAGCACAGGCGACATCTGCCCCAAACTCAGCCATTGCTTCGCAATACGCCCTTCCAAGCCCATGGCCTCCTGCAGTAACTAAAGCCACTCTTCCCGTAAGATCAAAGATATTCTTTTCCAACACTTAGACTCCTTTAACTCAGCAGAGTGTAAACCCTCCGTCCACAACCATGTGACATCCAATGACATAGGAAGCTGCATCCGAACACAGCCACATGACAGCCTCAGCAACCTCTTCTGGCCTCGCCATTCGCCCAATGGGTGCGGACATCCCTATTTTCTCCATCTCTGGTGAAACCCCTATAATACGTTCAACACCTGGCGTTAGGGTCGCACCCGGCTGTACGGCATTGATACGGATGCCATACTTGGCATATTCCAAAGCTGCTGTACGTGTCAGCTGCAGCACTCCCGCTTTTGACGCAGCATATGCAGAAATCCCATAAGCGGCTTTCGAAACAGCCCCCGATGTAGCATTAATAATTACTCCAGTTCCTTGCTTGACCATCTGTGGAATCTCATATTTCATGCATAACCATACTCCTTTAAGGTTAATGTTGATAAAACGATTCCAGGTTTCCTCACTCATCCCTGCTGTGGGAACTAAATCTTCTTTAAGACCCATATATGCAGCATTATTGTGGGCATAGTCGAGGCGACCATAGGCTTCAACAGTTTCCTTAACCATTTTATCAACATCTTCTACTTTTGAGACGTCACAATCGACGAAGAATGCGTTTCCTCCAGCTTCCTTTATAAGGCGGACTGTGTCTTCACCACCCTCCATAGCTATATCAACTACAACAACTTTTGCTCCTCCCCGGGCAAAGGCAAGTGCCGTAGCTCTTCCAATGCCCGATGCACTACCAGTCACTAGTGCAACTTTGCCTTCCAACTGTCCACTCATCCTGGCCCCTCAAGGACGAACAATATTATCAATTTATTTATATGACGAGCCCTGTGAGTCAGTTTACTCGTGTGAAAATGTCTTTAGACCGTCTGCTTTGGGTAACACTTAAGCGATTGTGAAAGATTTGCGTCGGTAACCAAGTAATAAAACCCCTATCTTGAAAGAATGTTCGACCGGTTTAATAACTGGGGTCATCTGAGGCTAGCTGTACAGCTAAACCTCCAATTACTACAGATTGTTCAACGCGCCTCCTACGACAAAACTTACGATCTCATTTCACTCAGCATATTGTATGGCCGCCGTCCACTACCATGTGACAGCCAATGACAAAAGAAGCCGCATCCGAGCAAAGCCATACAACGGCCTCAGCGAGCTCTTCTGGCATGGCCATCCTTCCGATCGGTGAAGCTTTTATCATCTGCTCAATCTCTGGGTGGTCAGCAATCAAGTGTTCCACAGTAGGTGTGCGAGTGGCCCCCGGGGCTACGGCATTTATCCGAATTCCAGCCTTAGCATATTCCAGAGCTGCAGTACGTGTCAGTTGCAACACGCCAGCCTTAGCTGCATTGTAAGCACAAGCCCCAAGAGCTGGCTTCACCGCAGCCCCCGATGTCATGTTGACAATGGCTCCTCTCCCCTGTTTGATCATCTGAGTAATTTCGTACTTCATACATAACCATACGCCTTTAAGATCAATATCAATCGTGCGATCCCAAAGCTCTTCAGTCAAATCAGCCGTCAGGCCCATGTCTTCAACTACAGCAGCATTGTTATGAGCATAGTCCAAACGACCATATGTCTCAATCGTCTTGTTAATTAGCGCTTCCACGTCCTGTGCGTTTGAAACATCACATTTGACAAAGATGCCCTCCCCATCAGCCTCTTTGATCATGCGCACTGTCTCCTTACCGCTCTCTTCGAATACATCTGCGATAACGCACTTCGCTCCTTCCCTGGCAAACAGCAACGCAGTGGCTCGACCTATTCCCGACCCTCCACCCGTTACCAAGGCTATTTTACCTTCAAATCGCCCTGCCATCTCGGCACCTCCTTGGAGGATTAAGTATGTATGGACTCAAAACCTAAATAAAATTTCCTTGCTCCTATGTCACTTTTGCTTCCCCGCAAAATTATATATATCGACGTCATCACGTCCTAACCAAGGCGTTGGGATGATATAAAATCTGTTATAAGTGGAATGCAAATCCACAAAATCTCGTTGAGTGGCATCGAACATAAAAGTTAACCCGATTTCAGGGAAAAAAGCCTGGTTTTGAAAATTGACACGGTATAGACGTCCCTTCCTGTCATAATTCTGAGAGTAGAGGAGATTGAAGGTTTCCTTGTCGAAGTAAAGGATTCGTTTGCTATAGATATAGTTCTTATCAAGCTGAGTCAATTGAACAACATACATAGGTCTCCTCTCAAACTCTAAATTTATAAATTCATAACCCTTTTTGGAGTTGATATATGGCGCACCATCGATTGTAACTGGTATAAGGTATTCCCTTTCAGCAATCAATTCGTATTTATATGGGTAATGGTCAGGAGATAACTTTGGATCAAATCCTTCGTTATCATCATAAATACCATCCTGTCCACCCACATTATCCTGCGTATCAGTTGCCGACATCTTTCTTGCCCGTCTTATTGCACTGATATACAATACGAAGTTGTCAAGTTTGTTTGCATCTAAGTAGTAATTGATTGAAAAAGCATTCCCATACAAATCTCGTGGTGATAGATAGGCGAATAAGGTTCCTTTATCTTCGCGCCTATCTTTAGCCCTTTTATCCAACCACCCATACGGCTCCAAAAATGCCCGCCCCTTGAATCGAATTTGAGTCATAAACCCCGCACCCTGACTATCTATCTTAAGACTCTTGTTAAATCCTATCGGTAAGGCATACATTGTCATAGAATCCCCATAAGAATAACGTTTCTTCCAATTGTAGATGATTTGTTGGGCTTTAAATTCTCCGGAGGGTCTTGGAAACGGATACCCGTTGATGTAACTGTCCTCAATAATATAGCCCTGATTGTCGAGTTTAGTCCTCCCCATGTTCTCTTTGGTAGCCCTAGCGACGGGTAGACTCCAGTATTGCTGTCTAGTTGGGACGAGTTTGAATTCACTGAAATTACCGACAAGAGGGGGCCCACCTGGTTTGAAATAGTGTTCCCATATTCCTGGCAACAT
>Ga0153915_10001736_pt1 | contig 20056 bp, 16 predicted proteins | sample Opewatmetagenome_2_FD_107003 | JGI IMG/M metagenome (GOLD analysis project Ga0153915, IMG submission 107003) | Freshwater wetland microbial communities from Ohio, USA - Open water 3 Core 3 Depth 3 metaG | ecosystem: Environmental > Aquatic > Freshwater > Wetlands | place: USA: Ohio, Lake Erie...
AACTAGGTGATAATGCTGGCATACTTGGTGTAGCCTCTTGGGCAGCACATTTAGGAGATCAATAACGGGGTTATTAACACAACTTATATAGGCAATCTCTAAATTTGCTTTTGGATTGTCAATATTCTTCTCATAAGCGGTGGTTATCAGAATACACACGAACCATCATAAACGCAGAGCGTTGCTTTAAATTTGACTGGAAATGATATGCATGCAGCTATAGTGTGTCGACAGATCGAGTAGTTTATAAAGCATTAGCTAATTTACAAGGGCAGTGTTTTAAACAACAATATATTTGTTTTTTCCCTTGAGACTCTTAATTAGGAAGCCTCCTTTTCTGAGCTTGGACCACCTAAACCAAGTTATCTGATCCATGGGGCTACCTTTTCAGAATTCACGTCTGAATATCCAAAACCTATTGACAACTACAATAAAATGAGTATAATATTAATGACAACGTTGTCGTCAACGATAACGCCAGCGATGACATCTCATTAAAATTATTTCCTGGTCTCTGTCAAAAAGGAAAGTATCTTTCCAAGATGGGTATAATTTCCAAGACAGGAGAATCGGTTCGTAAGGTCAATGGCTCCTTCCATACGACGTTGAAGGATGTAGCCAAATTAGCTGGTGTGTCGACGAAGACCGTCTCGCGGGTTGTCAATAATCAGGGGGAAATCAGTAAAGAGACACGAAAGCGAGTCCAGGTAGCCATTGAACAACTTGGCTATCGCCCCAATGTTATAGCACGTAGTTTAATCCACCAGCGGACCAATACCTTAGGGGTTGTCGCATGGGGAATTGACTATTTTGGGCCATCGCGTACAGTCGTTGGCATTGAACAGCAGGCTCACCAATTGGACTACTCCTTATTTCTTAACCTCATGGATCGACCAGATAATGGCAATAGCGAACAAGTATTGGACACATTGATCACCCATCGGGTGGATGGAATAATCTGGGCTGTGCCTGAGGTGGGAGATAACCGGGCTTGGCTGGAATCCAGTCACTTGGAACAGTTACCGCCTATTGTCTTCCTCAGTATGGAACCGCGACCTGGTTTGTCGGTAGTTGCGGTGGATAACTTTTCAGGAGCTAAACTGGCTACACAGCATTTAATCGATCAAGGTCGGCGAAAGATTGGAATAATAACAGGGCCATTAGCCTGGTGGGAAGCACGTGAGCGATATGCAGGCTGGGAAGCTGTGATGCATCAGGCCAACTTAGCGACACCCTCTTCTCTGGTAATTGAAGGAGAATGGTCGGCTACTGCCGGGGAACAAGGATTACACATGCTGTTGAATCAAGAGCCGGATATCGATGCAGTATTTGCCAGCAGCAATCAAATTGCTTTAGGTGCCCTAAGTACCGCCCATCGATTAAACCGGCAAATCCCGCAAGACCTAGCGATTGTTGGGTTTGATAATATCCCGGAATCTGCTTGTTTTTGGCCTCCCCTTACCACGGTTTATCAACGACTTATTGATGTTGGACGTATCGCTGTGCAAACCTTGCACAGGATGATCGAGGCAAACCGTCAATTAAAAACGCTTGACGAGGAAGCTGTAACACTGGTTCAACCGGAACTAATCATTCGTGCCAGTTCTTTACAATCCTGATGATATCTCTCCTCAAGTGGAATGGCTTTTAACAATTCAATAAAATATATGCCGGATTTTAAGATGAAAGGAGGTTGTCAGCCACCGAGAGACAATTTTTCAAGTAATTTCCAGAAAACACTACCAATCAAACTTTGTTAGAGATTTTAAGGAGGATGAAATGTTCAAGTTCGTGAAGACAAGTGTTATTCTTATTGCCCTGTTAGCTCTTGTGCTGACGGCATGTGGCCCAGCGGCAACAACAGCTCCAACCGAAGCGGTAACCCAGGCTCCGGCTGTACCAACCAGCACTGAAGGCGGTGCTCCTGCCGCGGGTACCGGTTGGTGCTCTGGCACTAAAATCGTCTTCTTCCCCGGTGGAGCTCCCGGTGGTGGATTTGAGACTGTAGTCTACAACGGTGCACTCGCCGCAGCTGCCGACACGGGTGCAGACGTGCAATACTTGTGGTCCAACTGGGATCCTGAAACGATGATCACCCAGTTCCAGCAGGCCGTAGCTACCAAGCCCGATGGGATTGCCATCATGGGCCACCCTGGCGATACTGCTTTTGATCCCCTCATTGATGATGCTGAATCACAGGGCATTATCGTGACCAGCATGAACACGCAACTGGCCACGGCGGAAGCTAAATACGCTCCTAATGGTTTCGGCTACGTCGGCGCAATTCTATATGACGCCGGGTATGCCCTGGGTCAGGAAGCAGTGAAGAGGTCGGGTGTAAAATCGGGTGACAAGGCTTTCCTGTGGGGATTATTGTCACAAGCGGGTCGTGGTGAGCGCACCAAAGGTGTAAAGGATGCTCTTGAAGCGGCTGGACTGACCGTGATCTACCAGGATATTGACAACGCCACCAACGCGGAAGCAGCTGCTGGTATACCAGTCTTTACCGGCATCATGTCTGCTAACCCGGACATTAAACTCATGGTAACCGATCATGGCAACCTGACGGGCACAGTACAGAGCTTTCTGGAAGCCGCCGGCAAGAAGCCGGGCGATATTTATGCCGCTGGATTCGATGCATCGGGTAATGCCGTTACTGCAATCCAAGGTGGCTGGCTGCAGCTGGTGATTGACCAGCAGCAGTACCTGCAAGGCTACTTCGGGGTTCTGCAGATTTGCCTCTCTCACAACTATGGTTTCTCGGGCTTACTTATTGATACTGGTGCAGGCTTTATCAGCAAAGACAATATCGATGCCATAGCTCCATTAGTAGCAAAGCAGATTCGCTAAAGAAATACCGATCTATGTTGATTGACAGACATATGTCACTAATAAGTCGGCAATAAAAAAATACAAGGGCTAAGTGGTGGGTGATGAATGACTGACCATTTAGCCCTTGCCATTCTAGTAGAAATATGTAATCCTTGAGTATGCTGGTAATCGAATAACATATCGGAGTCAATGTATGGAAGAATACCGCCTCGAGCTTAGAAATGTGTCCAAATCCTTTGGAGAAGTCAAGGCGCTGGAGGATATCAACTTCCAGCTGGGCCGAAATGAGATTGTGGGCTTGCTGGGTGATAACGGTGCTGGAAAGTCTACCTTGATCAAGATCATAACCGGCTACCATCAGCCCACCTCTGGGGAAGTTTACTTCAATGGCCAGAAAGTGGATCACCTCACGGTTCCCAAAGCCAGAGAATTAGGTGTGGAGACTGTGTATCAAGAACGGGCTCTGGCTGAATTGCAAACCTTGTGGCGTAATATCTTTCTGGGACGCGAACTGTGTAACTCGATGGGTTTCCTGGATATTCAGCGGATGAGAGACGAAACTCACCGCTTGATGACCGAATCCATGGGCTTTACCTCCCATGCTGTCAGTCCTGATTCTCGGGTCGGTAAATATTCTGGTGGCGAGAAACAAGGTGTTGCTATCGTCCGTGCCCTTTTCTTCGAAGCGGATATCATCGTTCTGGATGAGCCAACCATGGGTCTTTCGCTTAAAGAGGCAGCCAAACTGGTCAGCTTCGTAAAAAGCATTAAAAAAGCGGGTAAATCCGCTATTTTTATTGATCACAACATATTTCATGTCTATGATGTTGCCGACCGTGTGGTAGTGATCGACCGCGGTAAGGTTGCCGGTGAATTCTTAACTAAAAATATCGGCTTAAATGAGCTAATGGACAAGATGGTTCATGTTGCAGAAACTGGTAGTTTCGATTAGCGAAAATAAATGGATGGATACCATGAATTCTCAGACCAACGAAACCATACCAACAGTCACCCAACGCTATAAAGTACCCTTTAATTTTAGGAGATTTGTCCGCACGCACAGCGCCCAACTTGGAATTTTGGGTGTCTTTCTAGCCCTGTGGTTAATCTTTATCATTTCAGCCCCCAGCACTTTTTTATCCCCTCGGATCTACACTGCCTTCATGACCTCAACGCCCTTCTTCGCCATTATGGCCATTCCATTGACTGTAATAGTGATCGCAAAGGAAATTGATCTCTCGTTTCCATCCATTATGGCCATGGGCATGGTGGCGTTTTCATTTGTATACAACGAATCAGCCTTCATTGGTAGCACGACGGCAAGCACAACCGTACGCGTGTTCCTTGCCATCATCGCCGCTCTGATAGCCGGAACAATTATTGGCTGGATCAACGGCTTTATCGTCGTGAAGTTCGGCATTCCTTCACTGGTTGTCACCATCGGCACGCAATTCTTCTGGCGGGGTGCAGTACTAGTGCTTACCTCTGGGACAAATTTCCCCTTGGAATATATCAAACAAACCTTTTTTTACCCACTCCTGGTGGGCAAGATAGGTGGATTTTTACCCATGCAGATGATTTGGTTGGTCATCATCACGATTATTGTTTGGGTGTTGCTAAATCGTCATCGATTCGGCGCACACGTCTACCTGACTGGCGACAACGTCAACAGCGCCGAGCTGATGGGTGTCAATACCGGGCGAACCCGCATCCAAGCCTTTATGATGGTGGGTCTGGTCTCGGCCTTTGCAGGTCTCATCAGTAGTTTTTATATTGCCTACTTCTGGCCCAATATGGGAAGCGGTTATTTGCTGAATACCCTGGCGTCCGTCTTCCTGGGAGGAACGTCCGTCTTCGGCGGCACCGGCACCATCCTGGGAACCTTCCTCGGGACCTTTATCATTGGTTCCATCGATGCGGCGACTGTAGCCGTAGGCTTGACGGGTTTCTTGACCCAGCTGATTTATGGATTTATCATCGTGCTTTCGGTGATCATGCACGCATACCTTCGCAGACGCGGCGAATAATCATGTCTAACTCTCAAAAATCCGCCAGCTATATTTGTAAATCTATCAATATTGCTATTACTTCATCGACGCGGTAAGAGTACCAAGATAGATGGAGCTACTATCTAATGGCCCCCTTCGGCGACCAGTTCGATCTTCCACTCTCCATCTACACGAATGCTGGTGCTATTCCCCGGCCAGTAGAGATATGTCCAGTAGCTACCACCCCGCAGCACAGACGGGTTAACTCCCATCGTGACGATAATATGATCAGGGGTATAGTGGGCAAAATATGTCTCGTGGTTGGCTGGTATGCGTCCCAAAGTGGGATCCAATGCGACCCAACCGACTGGAGGCAGGTACACATCCGGCCAGGCATGTTCAATTTTAGCGGTAGCATCTGTTCCCTGGTCAAGGTAGAGCAATCCTTCGAAGTAGCGCACTGGAATACCTTGCGACCTGCTGAGCGCCACTATCAGATCAGTGTATTCAGTGCAGTCAGAACCCATGGGCCCGAGTGCCGCTTGGGCTCCCCAATTCTCTCCATTGGAGGTATAGGTCAAGTTTTTATCGATGTAATCATAAAATGCACGCACCTGCTGGCAAACAGTGTCTTTACCTTGCCTGAGCTTATTCGCCAGCTCCACAATTTGTGGGTTACCCGATTCGATGTGCAGCTCGGGTTGGGTGAAATCATCCATCAGTTCCCCCTGGCAGGTTGACAGATCATATGTTAATTCATTCACCACAACCCGATAATCGATTTTTACCGTCTGAGTTGTACCAGCGGGCTGCCCGGAAAAATCAAATTCGGCATAATGGTTGCCATATTCATCAACCACTAATTGGTATTTCTTGGGCGAAATCTCCATTGAAAGCACGCTTTGATAAGAAGGAAAGTCGCCAATCAGAGCGATCCAAATATTTTGCTTCTCTGGCTGACCATTTCCTTCGTTTACGAGTGCCACTTGTTGATGCACAGCATATTCGCGCGATCCCAGGAAGGTTGTGTGTGAACCAGGGGTCGTAGTTAAAGCAATCGATGAACCTGCCTCGGGTTGACATCCGAGCAGTGAGATTAATAAGATGAATAAAAACAAACTTCTGGGAAAGCTTTTTATACGGCCTCTATTCAGCCTAATTGTAAAGCACATTATCCGATTCGGCAAAAGAGCGAATGATGGGGCTCACCAAAACCACATTTACTTATATATCCGAGAGGCTTGATGTCAAGGCTAGCCAGTGAGGTGTCAGCCAGGTGAATATGAGCGAGATGACTTCCCGCGAAAGAGTGATGCAGTCCCTCAATCATAAAGAGCCTGATCGTGTCCCGATCGACCTGGGGGCGACGATCGTAAGCTCGATTGTTAAGAAATCTTACATCGAACTCAAACAGTACCTGGGCATGCCGGTTGAGCAGATCAAGATGCTGGATTACGTGCAGCAGCTGCCCTATGTGGATGATGGATTAATGGAGCGGTTCGGAGTTGATTTCCGCATGGTGCAAATCCCTACTGCGACGATGGCCAGGGTGGATATTTTCGAAGATGGAGAGTATTACGCTTTCGTTGATCGCTGGGGCTCGAAATTGCATATGCCCAAAAAAGACGGACTGTATTTTGACTGGGTCGACTTCCCGATCAAAGAAGCGACGATGGCTGCATTGGATAACTATCACTGGCCCCATCCGGATCCAGCAGAAGTCAACGCACAATTGGGTCTGCAAGCGAAAACCCTGTATGAAACCACTAACTACGCACTTGTGGGCAGCGCAGTGATCGGAGGAGGCATCTTTGAACAACCAGCCCGGGTTATGGGCTTGCAGAACTTTTTAATGACCTTGCTCACAGAACCAGCTTTTGCCGATCGTTTGATGGAGATCATCACCGATATTTATATTGAGTCTTGCAACACGTACCTCGAGCACGTTGGCCCGTATATTCAAGTTTTTACCTTTTGGGATGACCTGGCTGGGCAAAATGGTTGGCTGATCAACCCCGATTTATACCGGAAGGTGATTAAACCAAAGCACAAGCGTCTGGTTGAGGCGATTAAGAAAAATACGGACGCCAAGCTGTTCTACCACAGCTGTGGGGCAACCCGCGCTTTAATCCCTGACTTAATCGAGATAGGATTTGATATTCTTAATCCGATCCAGGTTTCAGCGAAAGATATGAATACCAAGGAGCTTAAACTCGAGTTCGGACGGGATATTGTTTTTTGGGGTGGTGGGGTTGATACTCAGCAAGTATTGCCATTTGGCAAGCCGCAAGAAGTTGTTGACGAGGTGAAACGCCGCATCGATGACCTCGCACCTGGTGGAGGCTTTGTATTTGCGGCGGTGCACAACATCCAGGCATTCGTTCCGCCGGAGAATATCGTCGCGGCTTTTGATACCGCGCTGCAATATGGTGGGTGTCACTCTTCATCCGTAGTGGGTGAAGATCATCGACCCGATAAGAAAGGAATTTAATGAAGCACCGTGACCGCGTCTTGACTGCGCTCAGCCATGAAGAACCCGATCGCTGCCCGATGCAGATCAGCTTCACACCGGAATTTGCTGCCCGTCTGGAGACTGACCTAAAACTCAAGGGACAGGGATTTCATAATCCTCACGGGGGTGGCAACACCTATGAACTTGAACGCGCCTTGGACGAAGATATGTTGTTGACCTCAGTGGGATGGGTGAATGGCTACTACCAAAACGGTTATCAAGATGTGGAACGTTATCAGGATGAATGGGGAGTTACCTGGAGGACGATCGAGTATCAGACGCGTTTCGGCAATGGAAAATATACCGAACCATTTGGCCATCCACTAGCGGATGACCGGGAATTGGAGACGTATTCAACACCCGATCCGAATCGCCTTACCTTATACACTGAAGCCAAGCGAGTGATCCATGACTATAAAAGCGAATATTGGATCGTTGGTGTTACTCCGACGACGATTTTTGAAACGGCTTGGGCTCTGCGTGGATATGAACAATTGATGGTAGACATGGCTAATGACCCCGCTAAGGCCAACCGGGTGCTGGATTTCCCTTTTCATTATCATATGGCCGTCACTCAGAACCTGGTCAGATTGGGTGTCGATATGATCTGGCTGGGCGATGATGTAGGTGGGCAGAATTCCATGTTGATGTCTCCAAAGATGTGGCGCACATATCTCAAACTGCGTATGGCTGAATTGATTACCTCGCTACGCGTAATCAATCCACAGATTAAGATTGCCTATCATACCGATGGTGTCGTGTACCCGATTATTCCTGAATTAATCGAAATTGGTATTGATGTGTTGAATCCCATTCAGCCGATAGCAATGGACCCGGAAAAATTAAAGGAAATGTACGATGACCGTCTATGTTTCTGGGGCTCGATAGACATTCAGCAGACCATGCCCTTTGGTACACCGGATGATGTGAAAAAGGAGGTAATGACCCGTATAAAGACCATCGGACGGGGTGGCGGTTTGCTCATCGGACCAACGCATAATCTACAACTGGATACGCCTCTAGAGAATTTCTGGGCGATGCTCGATACGATCCAGCAAACGCCTTATCAGGCGAGTTCATAAACACTTGAGATGATCACAACGGAAAACACTATTTTGCGATGATTAAACGGGAAGTCATTCACGCCGTACTTGAGGGGCAAGTACCACCCTATGTGCCTTGGGCATGTGGATTCACTCAAGAAGCCAGAGCAAAGCTGATAGAGCATTTCAAGCCTTTGGAAATAGAAGATGTTCTCCAGAATCACCTCCTCAAATTGGGCAGTGATATTGGCTTCTTTACCTATCTGGGAGACAATCACGTACAGGACGTTTTCGGTGTGGTATGGGACCGTAGCATTGATAAAGATATCGGCAATGTCGAAGGCTGCATGCTGTCTGAACCAACACTGAAGCATTATACATTTCCCGATCCACTCGACCAGCACTTTTTTGCCGATATCCCTGAGCGTATTGCTAAATATGGAGACCGCTTCCGGGTCTTCCAGATTGGTTTCTCGCTGTATGAGCGAGCGTGGACCCTGCGCGGCATGCAGAACCTGTTGATGGATTTTTATGATCACCCCAGGTTCGTTGAGGAGTTGTTAAATACGATTGCGGAATACAACATCGCTCAGGTGAAAGAAGCCTTGAAACATAACATCGATGCGGTGTATTTTGGAGATGATTGGGGTCAACAGCACGGTCTGCAGATGGGTCCGAAGTTATGGCGCAAATTTATCTATCCAGTCCTGGAGCGCATGTACCGCGCCGTACATGAGGGTGGCGGATATGTATTCATCCATTCATGCGGGGATGTCGATGAGTTGTTCGACGATCTCATCGCAATCGGCTTGAATTGCTTTAATCCATTCCAGCCTGAGGTAATGGATGTACCCGCTCTTCTCCGGAAGTATCGCGGCCGATTGATCTTTCACGGTGGCCTATCGACTCAAAAAACATTGCCGTATGGAACCAAGGAAAATGTTTGTGCGGAAACTATACGTCTGCTGGAGATGGGACAGGAGGGCGGTTACATCTTTGCACCCGCCCACGATGTGGAAGGTGATGTCTCGCTGGAAAATATACTGGCTTTTATCGAACTAATCCAAGGCCAGCCAGGGTATTTGAATAACTAAGAGGAGAAATCCAATGAGTATACTTGATGACCTGCGTCAAAGTGTGATCGATGGTGAAATGAATGTTACGCAGGAGCTTGTGCAGAAAACCCTTGCAGAGAAAATGTCACCCGGGCAGATCCTCAAAGAAGGCCTGATATCAGCGATGGCGGAAGTCGGTCGCAAGTTTGAGTGTGGTGAATTTTTCGTCCCTGAAATGCTAGTCGCGGCTCGTGCGATGAAAAGCGGTCTGGCGTTGTTGCGTCCGCATCTGATCGCTGCTAATGTTCAAGCGGTCGGGAAGGTCGTCATCGGTACGGTGCAGGGCGATCTGCACGACATCGGCAAGAATCTGGTCGGCATGATGCTTGAAGGAGCTGGCTTTGAAGTGGTCGATCTTGGTGCTGACGTATCCCCGGATAAATATGTGGCTGCTGTAAAAGAACACCGACCTGACCTCGTTGCCTGTTCTGCACTTCTGACGACGACCATGCCACGCATGAAAAATGTGATCCTCTCTCTCAAGGAGGCGGGGCTTCGCGATTGGGTAAAGGTGATGATCGGAGGCGCACCGGTCACGGCCAAATATGCAACCGATATTGGAGCAGATGGATATGCCCCGGATGCAGCCTTGGCTGCCTCGCTTGCCAAAGAGCTTATCCTCATTAAAGGCTTAATGAGGAATCGATTTTACTCGGACCAATCTGTGAGCATTTGATTGATTGAACATGACTTCTGGCATTATCTTTGACATCAAAGAATTCACCATTCATGACGGGCCTGGAATCCGTACGACCGTGTTTTTGAAGGGTTGTTCCATGTCTTGCATGTGGTGCCATAATCCTGAAGGGCAGTCGCGCCAACCTCAAGTCATTCGGGGTTTGGCTGGCGAAAGGATCGCTGGAAAGGAATACACGGCGGTAGAATTGGCTGATCTCTTGAACCAACAGGTTGATATCTTGCGAGCAAATGAAGGCGGTATCACCTTCTCTGGCGGCGAACCACTCATGCAAGCGGCCTTTGTGGCCGAAGTTATCGATTTACTCAACGATGTGCATGTTTTGATGGATACCTCGGGATACGGTCAGGAACAGGATTTTCGTCTTCTCGCTGATCGATCTGATCTCGTCTTTTTCGATCTTAAATTGATCGACGGTCCACAGCATCAACATTATACTGGTTGTGATAATGGTCTGATTTTGAGGAACCTTCATCTCCTGAATAAGATGGGCAAAGCCTTTGTGGTCAGAGTGCCGCTGGTACCGGGCGTTACCGATACAAGCCAGAACCTGGCTGACATTGTTCAAACACTAAGCGGATTGTCCGGCTTGCTGTGGGTGGATTTGTTGCCTTACAACAAAGCTGCCGGTGCAAAATATAGGTATGCTGGGATGGAATTCAAGCCGGATTATGACGAATCCCGTGAACTTAACCTGAACACAGCGCTCTTTGAGCAGGCAGGTATTAAGGTGACTGTCGTATGAATGAACGATTGACTACCATGATGAACCGGGTGCGGGATGGTGAACATCACTCACTGAGACAAGACGTTCCGATCGAGATCCTTGCAGAGTGTGAAGCCGGTCAGCTTTCCTGGCCTAAACGTGTGGCTTGCCTGGTTCGGCGGCAATGCGAAGCTGAGCGCGTCATCATCGAACCAGATGAGCGGATCGTGTTTACCCGGACATTACCCGGTGTACCCCCTGTTTATTCACCGGAGGAATGGGCTCAATTGACTGCTGGTCGGACGCTGCACGAATTTGGTCCAGTCAGTAATATTTGCGCTGACTGGAATTTGCTGTTGTCACAGGGCTTGTTAGGACGAAAGCAGGTGGCACTTGCAACGCGTGGGCGGCTGGTGGATGAGCACAAAACAGTCGAGTTTCTCAATAGTGCTGTCGAAACGATCGATGCGGTCTTGGGACTGGCAGCTCGCTATGCAGATAGCGCACGCGAGAAGGGTCGGGATGAGATTGCCGATATTCTCGACCATGTCCCGGCTTACCCATCCCGCACTTTCCATGAAGCTCTGCAGTCGCTAAGATTATGCCTGGCTGTGGTCTGGCTCAGTGGAAATTATCATGTTGGTCTGGGGCGTTTCGATCAGTATATGTGGCCGTTTCTATGTTCTGACCTCCAGGCAGGCCTCCTCACGGTCGACACAGCGGAAGAATTGCTGGCTGAGTTCTTCATTTCGCTGAACAAGGATAGTGATCTGTATCCTGGAGTGCAGCAAGGTGACAATGGACAGACGCTTACGATAGGCGGTGTCACGCCCAATGGGGATTCAGCCGTGAATGAGCTTACGCGAATGGTCCTGCGTGTCTCGCGTGACCTGGCAATAATCGACCCAAAGATTAACCTACGCATATCGGCTCAAACCGACCTTGATTTGCTGAGTTTAGCCACCGAGCTTACCCGCATCGGGTTAGGTTTTCCCCAATATAGTAATGACGATGTCGTTGTTCCGGCGCTGGTGTCTCACGGGTACACCCTCGAAGATGCGCGCGATTACGTCGTTGCTGCCTGCCGGGCGTTTACCATCCCCGGCCGCGGGATGGAAGTTGTCAACATCGGAGCAGTGTCATTCCCAGCGTCGGTAGATCATGCCATCCGGGTTGGTCTCACTGCCCAGGATGATTTTGAGGGCATTCTCAAGCGGGTTTCTGAAAATATCGATGATCAAGTTCATCAGCTCGGTGAAGCCTATTCGCGCTTGCTGTTGCCACCGGCTCCCTATTACTCAGTATTCATGGAAGGCAGTCTTGAACAGGGTAGGGATCTGTCTGACGGGCTGAAGTACATCAATTTCGGAATTCACGGTGCGTGTGCAGCCAATGCTGCGGATGCCTTGGCTGCTGTGAAGCAATTTATCTTTGATGACTTCGGTATTTCCTCGGGTGATTTACTCTCGGCCCTTGAGGCAAATTTCGATGGTTACGAAGCTTTGCGTCGAAAACTTGCAGACGAAGGTTCAAAAGTCGGAAACAACGATGCTGTCGTTGATACATTACTAGTAAAACTGTTTGACAATTTGGCGGATGCTTGTGAAAAGTATGGGCGCACATCCAGGGGAGGTACCTTGCGCCCGGGCACGGGATCTGCCATGTACTATATTTGGCTGGCAACTGGACACCCAGGGATGCGCGAACCTGTTGTTGCAGCCACCGCGGACGGACGCCGGCGGGGTGAACCGTTCAGTGCCAATCTTTCACCTTCACTCGGTGCGCGTGTGCGTGGGCCGATCAGCATGTTGCAATCTTTTGCGAAGATCGATTATCAGCGTATTTACAATGGTGGACCGATTACGATGGAACTCTCCGACTCTATATTTCGCGATACCGAATCGATTCGGAAGATAGCTATGTTTGTACGTACTTTTGCTCAATTGGGCTGCCAGCAATTGCAACTTAATAGTTTGAACCTTGATACTTTGTTGGACGCCAAAACACATCCTGAAAAACATAAGAACTTAATCGTACGTGTGTGGGGCTGGAGCGGCTATTTCTGCGAGCTTGCTCCTGAGTATCAGGAGCAAATCATCGCCCGGCATTATTTTTAAACTAGGTTGGCATCGATGATTGGCTAATTATAAAAGGGTATTATAAGGAGATATTTATGATGGACCTCAAAGAATTTGAAGTATGGTTTGTTGCAGGGAGCCTGGACTTATATGGCGAGGCAACTCGGTAAGCCGGATGAGATTTCGCCTGAGGAAATCGCCCGTGCCCACCGCCATTATCTTGAAGAATACGGACAGTAATGATCATTCTGTTCCCGGTTCATACTACGACAAAATACTCCTCGGTTGTAACTGATTTGCTGATCATAAAAATGAAAATTATTTAATTACGGCGTTCGTATATACTATTACTGCTCATGGGGTGTAATCAAGTCAATTTTAGGAAAGCCAATTAATTATGGAAATGGTGAAAGGTATGCAACTTAACACAAGTATATTAGTTTAAATAAAACTCAAACACAGGTTTGTGTTGTAACCTAATTGGATATGCAACCAAAACGCAATATATCCTTTCTGATTAATTGTTATCGCCAATATATTTTCAGTTTTACAAGAGTCCGTATAATCAATCATTGGGCGGTCGCAATGGATACTTTCAGCATACTATCTGGCTGTCCGACAATTACGAATTGCAGAGGTATATCTTCTCATGACTACAGCAAGGGACAATTTAGACAATCGGCTGGCTCAATTAAAGCGGGAAGTTCCTACACGAGGTTTTGAGCGGCACCCCTCGGTGTTGAAAAACATTTCTGATCTTCCCACCGAACTACAATCGCCCACCGTGATTACTCTGGCTAGCAGCAAAGCCTTACAAACCATTATTACCTTTCCGCCCCAGATTCATCGTGGCTCGCACTATGTTCCAAAGCAAGCCTTGCTGTTTACGCCTAAGGACGTGATACATCTCTTAGCCTCGATTTGGCCTGACCAGGAACCTCAGATCACATACCTAATGGGGTGCGGCCTTATGTATATGAAGGTCACATTAGTATTGCTCTATGGATTTCTAGAAATCGTCGCGCAAGGTCATGACTCTCCAACGCTACTCAGCGTAGAATTCAATACAGTAGCCTGGGATCGCTTGTCCTCACCTTTACGGCAATTGCTGCAAAAGACCATAGCCACACCAAGTGCGCCGACAGAAAAAAACACTTATACCCCAGCCATGCAACAAGCTCTTGAGAAATTGCCACTAAAGTTTTTAAACGGCGTGAAAATCTACGGGCTGGTACCCGGCGAGGAATTGGAAGAATTAGTCTTCCAGCCCGGCGACTGGAAACGCTGGCTACTTTTGGTCCGGCGGCCCATTACCTCCAACACCTTGTTATTACTTACCAGCAACTACATGGTGGTGATTCAGGAGGATCCGGTGGTAGGGCAGGGTTGGATCATCTCATACCTTCCTCGAAATAGTATCGTCGGAATGCAGAATCAGCCCCGCAGATTTTATAATGAATTAACCATTCAATTGAAACGAGAAGATCAAACAACAGAATACAAGTTATCGCTGAAAAGCGAAATCACCCAGGCTTGGCGCGAGCGGTGGGCTCAACATAATGGTATATGGCAAGACATCCCAGAAGTGGCAGAAAAGTATCCCTAGCGGTCACGCCACCCAACCCAGCGTGCACAGGAAACGGGCTGGCTTTTCCCACCCGTCAGCGGATCAGTATCGTTAGGCAGTTTATACTATTGTTTTTTATTCCGTTAAATCATATCGGCTGGCAACGCATACTGTACTGCGGGTAGTCGTCACGAAAAACCTAAATATATAAGTGGTGGTATGCCCTCGTGAATGCGCTAACCAAAGCCTCCCGTTTCAACATTGCTCTTCTTTTCATCCAGTCTATGACTGGGGGCGTAAAGTATTAGCTGATAGTTTTTTTTAACGGGTGGGATGGCATAATATTTCAGTTGTACAGATTGGCACGGGGGTGTGACCTGTCACACACCCCATATTATGTGCAACTCACACCTAAATAAACTATACATAAGACTGTAGGTTGATATGCCTCGCTTCATACCTGGTGCAGTTTTGGTAAAACGTCGTATCCTTTATAAGGCTTTCCCTGATTTTTTTTACTATATCAAATGCATTGTATTTTTAAAGGAACTTTTCATTTCGACATATATCTCTATTGGAAAATTTCCGGAGAGATATAGATCTAAAGGCTTAAAAATCTAATCAGGCCACTTGTGAAAGCGGCCTGATTGGAATATGCAAATCAGTCTGGAATGTTTATTTATCGGTAATATCAATGACATGGCTTACGAAGTACTTCGACTGTCTTGTTTCTACACTTACCAAAACGTAAAGGTTTGTGATCTCATTCGGAATCACAACGGCGGTTGTCCATTCTGCTGTTGCTTTTGGGAGGGCTATTGTTGCATCCGCGATAGAAGGGTCCTCATATAGACCATAGATGATACCATCAGAACCGATCACGGGTGGCGTTCCTATGTGAACGTAATTGGCATAATCGCTAGGATTATAATCTTGCCAATGTAATTCCAAGCCAGTATCGGTACGTATAGCATCGGTGAGAGTTAAAGTGAAATTATTAATTGCGTTTATCTTGTCGCCAACTTTCTCAATCAAATTTGCAATTGGTATTGCAAGCGGATATTTCATATCCGTGACAACTTGATCAAGATCCAATACTAAAGTCGCATTGGTTGGTACTGATGGAACGTGAAGGTCATAAGCACCAGTAACATAGCTATATTCTATGGAGAGTTTCGCCCCGGAAGACGCTACAGCGCCTTCACATTCAACATAAAGGAGTTGGACTCTGGTTGCGTTTTTTGTTCCGCTTGTATAACCTCGCATCTGAAAACCTGGGGCAAGACTCGTTCCTCCTGTACCGACAAAAACAGTATTGCAATTGGTTCTCTTGCCATCGCTGGTTGTGAGTATAGCAGGTCTACCTTCATTGACCTGCATGGCGCTCCAATCCTGAGTGTCGTTCCTTATCGCCAGATCAATATGCAAATTCCCGGTATCAGTTTCGCTGATATTTGTCACCACACCGCTCCAACCTTTTGAAGTAACTGAAGTTGGAGTTGCCATTAGGTCAGGAGGCACTACTATATAGCGGCAGGCGAAACTTAGCAGGGTACATAATACAATTGGAATTAGCACTTTCTTCATACCCATCAATCTTTCTCCTTTTCCTATAAAGCAATACAATAAACAGGAGGACAATCTACCCTCACCCGATTTATGGCCTGCTTAAGGTGAAAATTTTGGAAGGATCGTGGAAAATTGACCGGTCATCAGCCAGTACTCAGCTGGAGCATCCGTTCCACCATCCACAGCCTCCACGGTCTTTTCCTGACCATTATAAAAAACACTTGTAAAATAGTGATAACAGACTTTGCATGGGACGTGTGAGGTCGAATACATATTATCTGTAAAAAATCCAAAGTTGCTGATAAATGCAAGCAATTTATCCACGTCTTCTGGTGTCACCTGTTTCTCGATTTTTTGCGTGCCATTATCTCCTGTAATTCGCCCATCCGCATATATGGCATACAACTCATCAATACAACTAGCTCCGCCGTTGCGTTCGTAGGTAATAACTGCCCCGTCATTCATCAGGCTTGCCGCCTGATCCTGCCGTAATGGTTTTAATTGGCAGGCGGATGATGATGCAATAGCGCCTGTACTCCTACTTCTGAAAATGTAGGAGGCAAACACAGCCAGAATAACGACAACTATTGCTCCACCACCATATAACAACATTTGCCGGCGTCGTTTTGCACGACTATCCTTATCGCCAATTGATCGACCAATTTTTAAATTGGCAAAAAACGATTGTATGCCAATGAAAAAGAGTGTGATCATACCGACAGTAATGAGCGTCCACCAGGTAATTAGTGTACCTTGGATTTGGATCAAAGTTTGAATGAGAATCGTGATAAGCACACCAAACAGAGCTCCAAACACATACCCTTCACCACCGGTTAACGCCGTACCGCCAATCACCACCGCAGCGATGACGGTCAACTCCATGCCATTACCTAACAAGCCCTGACCGGATTTGGTGTAGATGCTCAGAAAAATGCCAGCAAGCGCTGAACAAAATCCGTTAAATGTGTAGACCAATACTTTGGTCCGATTCACTGGCAAGCCCATCAATCTAGCAGATTGTTCATTAGCTCCGTTATTCCCACCTATGGAGTATATCGTGCGTCCAAAGCGTGTATAGTGGGCAACGTAAATTGCTGCCGCAAATACGGTTATCGCAATGACGACGGAGGGAGTGATGTAGTCGCCCTTCTGGGTCACAGGGTTACTTAATCCCGGAATCAAAATTTTCGTTCTGGCAAGAAGTGCATAGATTCGGTCATTAATCGCGATCGATTCATTGCTGATAGTGTAAGCCAATCCACGACCAATCCACATCCCAGCTAGGGTGGCGATAAACGGTTGCACTTTCAGGTAGGTTATGAAATAACCCATAATGGCGCCCATTGCCGTACCCATTGCCAGCATGAGCAGCATCACTACCCAAGGATTCCAGCCTATTCGGAGTAACGCGGCAGAAGCTGTGGTCGTTAGCGCCACGATGCCTCCCACCGAAAGGTCAATGCCACCCGAAATAACCACCAATGTCTCTCCTATCACAGCGACTAGCAGGTAAGGAGTTTGATTGAATAAATTGAGAAATACTTGCGTATCTCTCATTCCTGGGAGGTAGGCTGCGCCTAAAGCAAAAGCGATAAAAAACAATATGATTGTCGCCGAAAGCGGAAGGAGTCGCCGATTCTTAGAGATAAAGATGCTTATATTCTGCATCATTGCTTGACCTCCTTCAACTTTGTTTGCTCTGTGATTTTCCGGATAAAGTCTTGTACTTGCCGTGAATATAGGAGGATTAATGCGATGACAACCACGCCCTTAACAGCTAAAATTGAATTCGCACTAACACCGATTGCGTACATGGAAGTGGTAACAGCCTGCATAACCAACCCGCCGATAACACTGGCCAGTAAGGAAAACCGCCCGCCCGACCCAAGTAAGGTTCCGCCGATGACCACAGCCAGTATGGCGTCCAGCTCCAAGTTTAAGCCCATACTAGTGGCATCCGATGTGCTTATGTTAGACGTGCCGATTAGGCCTGCTATCCCTGCGCAAAAGCCGCAAAACATATAAGCGAACAATTTAATCTTCTTTTCTCCGATACCACTAAATAAACTGGAGCGAGCATTGATTCCCACCGATTCGATGAACAATCCGATGGACGTTCTGCGGGTAATCAGCCATGCTAGTGCGTATAGAAAGGTTACCGCATATACAGAAAAAGGTAGGAGAAGCCAGCCGTTTCCGATGTAAACGAATGGTGCATAAAAAATCTGAATTTTTTGTGAATTGGTAATCAATTGGGCGATCCCTCGACCAGAAATCATCAGGATCAATGTGGCCACCATCGGCTGAATTTTTCCGTAGGTAACCAGCACCCCATTCCACAAACCGCATATTGTAGCTACTATTAGCGGTAGCAGCAACACCACCAAGAACGGTGAATAACTGTAAGTAGGATCATTCTTGATAGCTTGCAGTTGGGTGCCGAGGACGAACGGATTCATCAAAAGGGCTGCCACTGAAGACACAATCGCCATGATTGCACCCACCGAGAGGTCCACTCCACCGGTGGCAATCACCAGTGTCATGCCTATGGCTAATGCAATGACAGGCATACTATTTCGCAGAATGTCGATCAGGCTTCCATACAGATGACCTTGTTGGAATGTGATGTGAAAAAAATTTGGAATAAAGATCAGATCAAATAGCAAAATGAGCATCAAGGCGATTATTGGGAAGAAGAGCTTGCTCTCGGTAACCTTTTTCCAAGTGAAAGAGGATTTTAACTGTCTCATGGTTTTACTCCTGCCATCGATTGCATGATGGTATTATCGTCCACTTCACCGCTGAATTCAGTTACCTTGGCCTGATCCCGCATCACAACGATGCGGTGGCTGGTACGCAATACTTCATCCAGCTCGGAGGAAATAAACACGCACGACTTACCTTCATCTGCCAGCGAAAGCACCAGTTTCTGGAGCTCTGCCTTTGTTCCAACATCAATGCCTCGGGTAGGCTCATCCAGGATCAGAAGGCGCGGGTTCGTGGCGAGCCAACGTGCTAAGATCACCTTTTGTTGATTGCCACCACTCAGATTTTTGATGGGCTGATCGGCCGAGGGAGTAGCGATATTTAACAATTGGATGTACTTGTCTGCAATCTCATATTGTTTTTCCGAGCTTAGATGCTTGAACCAGCCTAGGTGGGCTTGCATAGCCAGGATGATATTTTCCCTTACTGTCAATTCATCTACGACACCTGCAGCTTTTCGGTCTTCCGGGCAGAGTGCCACACCCCGTCCAATGGATGCAAACGGGGAGTAATCCTTGATTCGTTTGCTGTCCATAATAATAGATCCGCTATCTGGCTTGTCAATACCAAATAAAAGCTGTGCTATTTCAGTGCGACCCGAACCAAGTAGACCAGCTACACCAACTACTTCCCCGGGGTGCAATTCCAGATCAAATGGTTCTACTGAGCCTACGCGACCAAGCCCTTTCGCGTCAAGCAGTACCTCGCTTTTGATGCGCTTGCCACTTTCCAGCTTGATCTTTGTCATATCGTCAAACTCAGTTATACTTCGGCCGATCATTTTGGCGATTAGTTCCAAGCGCGGCAAGGTGGCCGTAACATACATTCCCACCAATTTACCATTTCTGAGAACTGTAATTCTATCGGCAACTTCATAAACCTGATTCAGGAAATGGGTGATGAAAACGATCGCCATCCCATCACTTTTCAGTTTACTAAGGACGGCAAAGAGTTGATCAGTCTCATGGTCATCGAGACTGGAGGTTGGTTCGTCCAGGATTAGTATCTTGGCAGATGAGATCTCGAGTGCTCGTGCAATCGCCGCCATCTGCTGGATGGCGACTGAGCAGGAGCCCAATGTTTGGGTCACATCCAGATCGACATCTAATCCCTGTAGGATTTGTCTCGCCCGAGCATTCATTGCCTTCCAATCGATGTGCCCCCATTTCATAGGTTCCCGGCC
>Ga0153915_10001737_pt1 | contig 20055 bp, 15 predicted proteins | sample Opewatmetagenome_2_FD_107003 | JGI IMG/M metagenome (GOLD analysis project Ga0153915, IMG submission 107003) | Freshwater wetland microbial communities from Ohio, USA - Open water 3 Core 3 Depth 3 metaG | ecosystem: Environmental > Aquatic > Freshwater > Wetlands | place: USA: Ohio, Lake Erie...
CGGTAGAAAGAAAAAGTAGCAGTTGATTAACATTGGTTCCTGGCCGGAACCATTGGAACCCCCTGCCCGGAATCGTTGGCACCAACCATCCGGACAGGGTGGCTTTTTCAACCGGTATATCCACCGAAACGAGGATCTGCGGGTCATATAGATTAGTTTCATTGTTTGCCTTACAACAATAATCTGAATAAATGTTTGGTTGATAAGTTAACATTTAAACGAAATAGTGGAAAGGATGGCTTCCCTTGATGCCGTTATTCTCCCCGATGCGCATCTCTATTCTAATTTTATTTTATTTGGAGATGCCCGAAAGAAAAGATGCACGTACATCTGAGAAGCTCTATAAAGTATAACTGCTTATTTGCTTTTTTAAAAGTATAACCGTTTGAAGTCGATTAATCTTACAGATCAAAGACTACCCGATAGTTTATTTGATAGTGGTGAAGCCGGGTAGTAATTTAATGATATGTTTTTCAAAGAGCTCAACTTTTTACTTGGCTTTAGTCTTATTATCGGCATCTGGAAAAAAAACTTAAATATCCTATCTTTAGTTGTAAAATAATTCAGAAATTGGAGTTGTAAAGAGGCAGACAAAAATTTAAAAGAAAATATTTTTAGACCTTGTCATTGTTTTCCTATTTTTTTTAGTTCATTATTGACTGAATCTAGGTGACTGTTTAATTTTTCAATCAATCCGGAAGACGGATATTTTTCAATTAACCCTTTTAAAATATTTTGTGCTGAAAGGAGGAGCTCTTTTTTCTTTTTGATATCATCAGTCTTTTTAGCCGCCTGGAATATCTTGGCGGCCCTGTTTCTCTCTTTATTGATAAGTTTCTCAATTGCAATATTCTTCTGCTTAGATATATCGGGATTGCTGTCGCCTCCATTTTTAATAAGGTCAAGCATGTTTATTGCCGATTCATAGTCTTCCTCTTCAATCAATTTTGTGGCGACTTCAATACCTTCTTTCTTATTAGTTTTTAAATTTTCCTGATATTGTTTTTCAGAGAAATCCAGCGCCTTCAGAGCCTTATCAATCGCGGCTATTTCAACCGGTTCATTTGTGCGCAACTTCCACTTTAAAAGCAATAATCTTGCGCCGGCAAAATCACCTTTATTTATTAGAGTATCTACCTCTTTTAGGACATTCGTTATCCTTGCGTTAACATCAGAATTTAATTCTTTATTCAGGAGGTTGTTCAATACTTGATCGGCTTCTGCGATATTCTTATTCTGACTGTTAACTCTGCTTGTTGTCTTATCGAAAATAGTTTGTCTTTCCTTCAAATTTTCAATTAATTTTTGATAGTCATTAAGGGCTTTTTCCTTTTTTCCTGTGTCAATCCGCCATTCAATAAGTCCGGCCCTCAATTGAATAAGGTCAGGCATTCCTTCAATTTCTTTAATGATCCTATCACCGGTATTTATTGCCTCGGACAATCTTCCTTCCTTGGCAAGAGACATGGCTAATAATATGCCGGTTTCGAATGTGATGGAGTCTTTTCCAAAAGCCTTCTCCAGTTCGTTGCATTCAGAGATTACACCTTTGTAATCTTTTCTGATATATTTTTTAAAAATACTCTGTTTTTTAAGATAGAGGTCATTTAATGCCTTTGCATATATTTCATTATTCACTTTATCCTGAGATGAAAGGTATTTTTCATCAAGAAGGCTAAGGTTGCGAAAGAGCATCAGTATTATTTCTCTGTAATCGCGCTGGGGTAAATCACCCTGTGAAAGATCTTTTATCTTCTGATAATCGGATATAAGATTAGAGACTGTCTCCCAGTCTTTTTCCTGAACCCTATTGTTTGCAAGAAGATCCTGAAGAACAGATATCTTTTTGTCTATGGCGTCTATCGGCAATATAGGTTCTGCTTTCACTTTTATTGTCGGTTCATTTTTTATTATTTCTCTCTTCGGTTCTGTCGCGCAAGCGGATAAAATCAAGATCATAAATAAAAAGATGCCGCCGATCCTTCCAAACCGGATATTATTGTTGATCATCAGATTCAACTCCTTTTAAAGGCTCAAAAATCCTTTTCAGGTTTATCTCCTTCTCATTGTTATCAACATAAGAATATACTTCAAGAGCATCAGAATCAGTTAAATGTTCCTCTGACAATGGCAGCCCGGAGACAGGGGATATTTTTACAGGATTAAGTATATCACTGTTTAATAATGATGAAGTATCAATGCTAAATGCAAGGTCGGCTATCTCAACATCCTTTTTATATTCTGCACTGTTTGCTATGGCATTAGCGGTGTCAATCCATATGGGCAGTGCGCCGGAGGCGCCATAAACCATCATATATGGCCCTTTCATAGGCCGATTGTCATCGTATCCGACATAGGAAGCGATTACATAACCTTTATCAATATTAAATTCTCCTTTCTGTATTCCCGGGATGAAACCCGCAAAACTTGAATTGCTGAATTGGTTGGATGTCCCTGTCTTACCGAAAGAAGGGATAGCAACATCCATTGTATCCTCATCAAACTCCATGTACAATCTTACTGAATCCTTAGCACGTCTTGCTGTGCCGTTTTCCACTGCCATTCTAAGTATTTCGGTGACCGACCCTGAAGTCGTCCTTGATAATACCTGTTTGGGTTTAGGGATATATTCCCATATCAATTCACCCTTTCTATCAGTAATTCTGGTGATAACTGAGACCATATCCTCAGATGGGCCTTGTTCAGTGACGGTATTCAGTTTCCCGTTCATCATTGTATTATATGCAAGCGCAGCCTCAAGAATACTTATGGAATTTGCTCCAAGAGGGAAGGACAGCACAGTGTCGAGAGGGGTGGATACACCCATCTCTATGGCAAGCTGCCTGACGTAACAAAGGTTGACCAGCGTCCTGAAATCCTTGACATAATATAGAACCTCCATGTCATATTTTTCATTCTCCAGCAGTTCCTTGTATCTTTTATTCATATTTGTCTGAAGAAGATCAATTGTCCCGGATGGAAGCAGGGCGTCTACCCAGATATCCTTTGAATAGGCAGTAGATCCGATGCCTTTTTTCAGATCTGAATTTATCCTCAAAAGCCTGTTAAAGCTGAACCTTGAGATCTCAATATCTTCTTTAACCAGACTGTTAATGTTTTCTATGTTAATATCAAGGTGCAGGCGATTAAGATTTTCAATTGCTTTTTCATCGCCTCCGAATATTAGGTCAGATTCGATATCTTTTTTTGCCTCTTCAAAGGCTGCCTTCAAGAGGCTTGTTTCATCCACAATAACGCCATGCTTATCCCTGATCCGTTTCACATAATCTTGATAGGTTTCGGATTCTTTTTTCGAAAGACCCAATTTTTCTGTTACTTGCTTAAATTCACTCATATTGAGGCGATCGGTCAAATGATAAAGAAGCCAGACACTGGCAAGGTTTTCTGATTTCGCGCCTGCCCATGTCATTGAAACAACGTTGCTTTTTATCTCATGATCAGGTCTTGGAATATAATAGGTATTTTCAAATTCATAAAGATCATAGCTATTTGTCAATGAGTCCAGATTATTCCACTTAAGTTGCAGGGCAGCAGTATAAACCATTGGTTTAAATATTGAACCAAGCTGTCTTTTGGCATCAGTGGCTCTATTGAAATGTCGGTCGAAAAAACCTCCAACCATTGCCTTTATCATGCCCTGATTCAAAACTATAACTCCGCCATCCAGGTCAGGAATTTCCCATAGAAACAGTTGCCTCTTCAGGGATGAATCTTCTGTTTTCTCCTTATCCTTGTACAAAACCGGTATAGTATCACCAATATGAAAATTTTTTAGAAAATCAAGGGCGTAATTTTTGTCAAATACAACAGAATTCCCATATTTCCATTTCAGCCATGCCTCTCCTATAGGTTTAAGTCCTTCAAAATCTATAATTCCTTCACCGTCATTATTCCATTTCACTTCAATGTAGAGATTTTCGATGTCATCATTTATAGCTGATATATTACAAAAAAATGGGAGATTATCCGTGGGTCCATTATAAATCATTCCCATTTTTGTCCTATATCTTTCTTCATTCAGATTATTATCATAACCTGATAGCTGAACATCCAAAACAGGCAACTGGCTTCTGATGCTATTTAACGCGCCTTCCTGCATTGTCTGTGAAATAGATGTATATATATTTATCCCGGAAGTGGCGATATTATCAACACCCTGTTCACTTAAGATATTCCTGAAATATTCAGATTCCAATTGCTGGCGGATATAATCCATGATTACATTAAGTCCATATGTAACCTTGCCTTCTTTAAAAGGGACCTCTTGATCCCTCGCTGTTTTGTAGTCGTCTTCTGTAATCAGATTTAGGCTTTTCATTTTGTCAAGCACATAGTCTTTTCGATCTTTAGCAAGCCTTGCAGCTTCTTTATTTTCTTCATCTGTCTTTCCGGTAAAAGGGTTGTACTTGTAGGGACCTTTTACCATCCCGGCAAGAAATGCCGCCTCCACCAGATTGATGTTTTTGGGTTCTTTATCAAAAAAATATTCCGATGCCACGCCGAGTCCCTTACCGAAGCCTGTTACAAAAAACTGGTTAATATAGATCTCAAGAATTTCTTCTTTTGAGTACTTTTTTTCTATCAGTAATGCCTGGATAAGCTCCTTAAGCTTAAGAAGATAGGTCTTCTTTTCACGCTTAAAAATATTTTTTGCGGCTTGCTGGGTTATGGTGCTTCCACCCTGGACCACCTTGCCTTTCTTGAAATTGATAATAAATGCCCTGAAGATTGCCTTGAAATCAAAACCTGGATGTTTAAAAAAATTCTTATCTTCAGAGGCGATAATGGCCTTAATATAGACCCGAGGGATATCCTTATAGTTTATATATTTACTGTGTGTCTTATCAAAGAAAACACCTATGGGCGTTACGCCATCATCATAATAGACAGGGCTTTCGGAAAAAATAATATTCTTTATAGCCCCTCTATCTATGAGTTCTGATGTGTCCCTTGTTACCTGAATATAGATAATTATTAAAAAGGCGGTACAGGATAAAATAAAAAAGGATAAAATATAAATTAATACTTTAATAAATTTAATCATGATATCTATTTAACACAATAAATTGTTTTGGAAAATTTTAATGCTTATTTATGGATAGAAACTAATTAATTGTTTTTAACATGGTATTAAGAATTAGATCTCATAAACTGATATCTTTACTCCCCCATCAGTTCACCTGACAAAAGTTTTTCTCTTAGTATCTGCTTAAGATCCATTTTTTTCAGATTTAATGCCTTTGTCCCGTATTTCATATTTGCCTCGATCAAATACCATTTTCCATTATATTTTATCATATCAAGACCAACTTCATTAAATTTACATTTTCTAGCGTAATCCCGTGCAAGAGAAATTCCATCTTCTTCAATATCATTGAAATTGATTTTTCCTCCCTGGTATATGTTGGTTTTAAATGTCTTGAATGACCTTTCCCTCCAATAGGCCAGTATAACCCGGTAGTTAATGAGGATAACCCTAAGATCCCGTTCATGGGGGATATATTCCTGTATATATGCGACATTAGTAAGTAGTAAATAATTATTTAGATCATCATTATTTTCTATCTTGAAAATGCCTCTACCTTGAGATGAGCACCTGGGGAGTTTTGCTATAAAGGGGAAATCAAAATCTTTTTGAATATCTCCATGGTGTAAATGGAAGTATATCTTGGTCCTCGGATGAGGGATGCCCGACATATTAAAAAGGGTGGTCTGTTTGATCTTTTCATCAGCATATATATATGTCTCAAGATTAGGGAATATCTTTTTGCCCATTGTGGTGAAAAACTGAGAGTAGTTTAAAGTTGGATATAATATTATATCTGAATCCATGATCAACTCTCTTTCGTATGATGAATAATCAAAATAATTAGGCTTCACTCCGAGTGTAAGTACTTCTGGAATGCCGTTTAGTCTGCTTCCCAGTGCTATGAAATGCCTATTATTCCCCTTCATCTGTCAGACAGCTCCACTTTATTTAATAGAAATCTTAAATAATAACCCTGTTTTTTAGACCTTTAAATTGGCAAACTGGGATATTTCCCCCATCTTTGTTTTTATGAGTACTCCATCGCCATTTCGAATGCCGTATCTTTCTACAATACCAGGATACCTTCTGTCATTGTGCTTCCCTTAACGCTATGTTTTGTCCCGATATAATAGTGATGCAAATCCGATTGTGATATTCAAGATTTTCGATAATATTAATTTAGAATAGATCAAACACACTATAACCTCTTTGTTATCAGGATAATGGAGATCAATTCATGGTTGGAAAGGAACAAGCCCCTTAAAAAGGCACCCTTGAAAAGAAAGGTCTTCAATGTCCCCCGTTCATGGACAGAGGACATTGAACTTCAAGTTATCATCTAGTTCATTACCGGGACCTTTACGCCGGAAGGGAGCCCGTTGAAATTCGCAACCACAGTCCTTATTCCAGCGGCACGCATCGCTTCCTCGGCCCTTATAAGCGGATTATAATTTTGCAGGTTCCTTTCGCCATTGGGCGCCCCTGCCTTGAACCATATTTTATTAGAAACCGAACCATATATGAGAGGCATCATCGGGAGAAACTCGGAAGAACCCTCAGTGGACCGGTGAGAGAAGAAGGCAGTCGAGCCAAGCGCCTTTATATTATGTATTGCCTCTGCAAGACTGTCTATTCCCAGTGTCTTAAGGTCCTTCAAGACTTTCTTAATATCGCCTCTGGCTGTAAGAAATTTTTCTATCCTTCCGACATCGGCAAGACCGAGCACGACCTCCGTTGCAAGGCATGTCTCTGTAAAGGTGCCTGCCTGGTTCAATTTGATAAGCACTGAATTTCCTGCCCGGTCCTTCTGCTCGCCCGCGGCAAGAAAAGGGATGATGAAGCGAAGCTGCGTAACCGCAGCGTCATCGATCACTATCTGCACGCGATTTCCATATTTGGCGTTCATTAATTTGTGGGCCTCTATATCACATTCAGAACCAGGGTCTTCCATTGTCACGAAATTTGCAGCGCTATTCACTACGCTTGCGTTGAATTCTATCAATTCCTCACGCGTCTTAATGCCAAGTCCGGAAAATCTCATATCATACATGCCCCTCTCCCTCAATTCTTCGGTCTTCTGTATCTCCGAAAAGGCATTATCTGTACCTATTGCGTAATCGGTCGGTTTAAGCCCCAACTGTCCGGCGCATTCCTTTATGCGGTTAAGCCCCTCGAAATTGTCCTTGACAGGGAAAACAAAACCCCTCTCTTTTGCCGTGCCTGTGGGAAGACCATCGCGAACAAGGTTTTTTTCGAACTGTTTGAAAAATTTTATAGCCGTTGAAAAGACATCCTTGATGGACTTGCCGTTCATGGCAAAAAAGAACATCTCCTGTATATCCTGTTTCGTCCCTGGGACATGCTCACCGCCGCATACCATGTTAAAAGCTATATTGGGCATGCAAAATGTCTTCAAGGATTTCGGCGCAAGAAGCTGCCAGGGTTTATAGCAGGAGACATTTAAAAGGGTCTGGAAGAATACCGTGGAAGATGCCAGACAGGCATTGCCTCCCCATCTCTTTTTATTTGGACCTGCCTTCTCAATGAGTTTAAGATCAAACTCTTCAACGGCATTAAGGATATCGGATGGTTTCCTGATAACCACCTTTTTCGGCAAAAGAGGGGAGATGTTTTTCTCAATGGATTGGATGGCCTTAGCATTAGGGATGTATATGGCCTCGTTCTCACCGTCAGAAGTTCCTTTTGCGATGCCGTTTCTCTCTTCTATGGTCCACGCATCTTTTCCCCGCTGGACCCGCGCGCTCATAACGCCTTCAATCGTATAAGCAGCATATGAAGAGAGGATCTCACGGCCCTTTAGATTAAATTTTGAAACAATTGTTTCCTGTGTCATCAGAAATCCTCCTTTTTATTATAGTTATAATATTTTTACCCTGGTTTTTGAAATTATTCAATTAGTTTGTTATTTCTTTGCGGGATTAATCATTAAACGGTAATTTTCCAGCACCTGTGGATTTTACGGTTGCGGTAGTCTTCAGGGATGGTTGCCGGCGTTATTTCGATCAGGTCATTAATGGGAAGCCCTTCCATGCGGGGTTCAAAGCGCTGATGATTGGTTGAAAAAAAAATCGTTGATCCCGGCGCCATTACAGATAGTACGCTTTTGATCAACTGGGAGTGATCCCTATTGATATCAAACTCAACAGTATTTTGCCCATAGGTGAAAAACGACGGCGGATCAATAAAGGCCAGTGTGAAACGTCGGCCTTCCCTGTGAGAGCGTTCCAGAAATATGCCGACATCGGATTGAACAAAGGTGTGTTGCGTCCCAGTGAGACTATTCAGTTCCATGTTATCTTTTGCCCATTTCAGATAGGCATCTGTCCGGTCAACAGTAACCGTGCTCCTTGCCCCTCCATTGGCAGCGGCACAGGTAAAGGCACCTGTATAGGCGAACAGGTTTAGAAAATCCTTGCCCTTGGCAAGTTCGCCAATAATAATGCGTGTATCCCGATGGTCTGAAAATAACCCGGTATCAAGAAAATCGCTTAAGTTTACCAAGAAACGCAGGTCTCGCTCCCTGACCTCAATCCTTTCACCCTGACTATCCATCTTGCCATAGCGTTGTTTTCCGGGCGTTCTCGTATGGCGGCGTTTCATGTGCACCTTATCGGACGAAACGCCAAGCGCCTCGCTTACTGCCTTGGCCATCTGCGGAAGCCAGTCAGGGCCTGCCTGAGACCGTTCGTATTCCGCGATAACAATATGGCCTGCGTACCAGTCGACCACAGCGCGAACCTCCGGTATATCCCAGTCATATAGACGAAAACAGTCGATATTCAGGCGTTTGAAGCGTTTCGAAAAGTAACGGAAGCGATTGAGTACGCGGTTTGAAAGGATCTCAGCGTGGTCTTTTGTTTTTTCAGGAGTTATAAAATGTCTGTATTTAGGTTGCATGGCCTTATTGGTGCTTCAAAGTATCCCCATTATTTTTTCAGCATTTAACACCTTCGCAAAAGCTGCGTCTATTTCACGACCTATTACATGGTGCAATGCCCCAAAGGTGTCTATGCGGGATTGTCTTTGGGTAACCTTTTTATAATATAATAAAGCTACCGTAAAGATTAAAAGTTGATAACGTATTCCATGATGCATAGTCCTAAGATATATCCTTGTCATTCTCAGGGATGGAGTCCCTTAATTCACGCTGATTTTGGGAGGTTGATTTATAAGAAATTTTTGCCGATGGTTTTCACAGAGTTTTGGAGGTTTTTGTCGAAGCTCGTACCTCAGTAAACCAGTAGATAGACACTCCTAAGAAGAGGACGGTTAAAACCATGATCAGTCCGATCGGCTTCATAATCATGGCATAAGTGACGGAACTATAGAGCATAAAGATACAACAGAAACAGAAAATAATAGTTGTCAAGGGAAAACCGGATACCTTATAAGGACGGGGGACCTGCCGGTCTTTATGCCTGAGAACAAAGACAGAAAGCCCGGTGGCCAGGAAGAATAACCAAACTACTGGAGCAGTATAGAGGATAGTATCTATAAAGGACCCTGCTAACAGTAAAATCGCAAGACTCAGGCAGCCCTGGACAATAAGCGCCCGGACAGGTGTGCCGAAGCGAGGGCTCCAGGCGCCCAGGCCCCGGAAGGAGCTATGTTCGACACCCATCGCATAGGAGATGCGCGCGCCTGTAAAGATAAGGCCGCTGACCGCACCCAGTGCCGAGATGCATATAATGATGCTGATTGCCTTAGCTGCAATCCCGGGCGCAACCGTCGCAAGCGTATCCACGGCAATCGCCTGGGAAGAAGCCATCTTTTCCTGTCCCAGCGCATGAATGAATGAGCTGTTGATCAGCATATACAGGACTGTAACTAAAATGGTGCCGATTACCAGGGCGCGAACTATATTACGTATAGGATGCTTGACCTCCCCGGCAACGTAAGCCATTTCATTCCATCCGCCGAATGTAAACAGTACAAGGATGAGGGACAGCTTAAGACCTCCCGGATTGACTTCCGATGTTTCGGCAGGCATTAGGGTCTGACTTGGCGCAAAAAATCCGGCAGCGATTATAGCGAGGACTCCCAAAAGCTTGATCATTGTCAATATATTTTGCGTCCACTTGCCCTCCTTGACCCCAAGGATATTAATGATCGTTAAAATAACCACGGCAAGACTTGCATAGACAGGAAGCATGTTCTCATAAGGCGCATAGAGGGTACTGGCATATCTGGCGAATATAAAGGCCATGAGTGCTATATCACCCGGCCTGATAATTACAAGTTGCGACCACCCGAAAAGATATCCGGCCCAAGTGCCATATGCCCTTGTCTGATATACATAGTCTCCCCCTTGATACGGATATGCTGTAGCAAGTTCAGCGTAACAAAGCGCCCCTGTTAGAGCGAGTAGACCGCCGGCCAGCCAGATGCCCAGTATTCCTTCCCAGCCGCCCATGCACGCTGCCACTGTGGGAGTAATCTCATAAATACCGGCGCCAATAATTATCCCCACGATTATACAGATTGAATCAAAAAGGAGAGGGGGATTCGTCCTCCTGCATGAGTTGCATGAACGCAATCGTATGGGGGAAGGCATACCCTATGAGAAAGCGCATGCTGAATCCAGTCGCCTGGAGTTCCGGCGCCGCCATCATCCGGGCGAATTGCACGATGCACTCGCGGCGGAAGGATGGGCATAATCTCTGTGGAAAGACGGGGCGTCATCAGCCCTCTTGCTTTTTCCAGGGTCTTTCCTCCCCGAACACCTCATCACACCAACGGGTCATATAATTCAGCCTCTCTTCCAGGAGTTTTCTATACTCCTCCATCTCAGGACCTTTGGCTGAAGGCTGGACAAATATTGGTTCTCCATAATAATAGGCTATGCGGCTGAAGGGCTTGGGGATGACAAACCTGTCCCAACTGTTCATTACCCAGCATCGATCCGCTCCCCATGCTATTGGTATAATAGGCGCGCCTGTCATGCGCGCCAGGATTATTGTCCCTATCATTGCAATGCGTGGCGGTCCGGTAGGGCCGTCCGGCACCATGCCGCCGTTTGCCCCCTTCTTCATATTCTTTATCAATTCCTTAAGGGCATCCATCCCTCCTCTGGTGGTAGAACCCCGGACATCCTTTAGTCCAAGGCAATTTACAAGCCTGGCCGCAAATTCCCCATCACGGCTTTGGCTGATCATTACGGTTACGTTGCGCTTAGCCAGGCGGTGAACATGATAGAGAAGCCTCTGATGCCATGATGCATAGATAACCTTGCCTCCTGACATATCCAGGGCCTTTTGTTCGTTTTGCGCGCCTTCGAGTTTGACCACTCGGCAAGAGAAGTAAAGGAGTCTTATCAGCAGCGATAAAAAGGGGATGAGAATCCTGAAGATTATCGGATCATACCAATTGCATTTGGATTTAATAGAGTTATCAGGCAACGTTTTTCTCCTCTTAAGAATCTATATTATACTCAATCTTATGGCAAGGATTAAGTCATGGGTTTTATCGACTAATTCGATTCAATAAAATGACTTGACATTATTAAATGTTGCTCGTTAATAAGAGACTCAAAATGACAGGCGTTATTTTTAGTAGGTAGTGGGGACAGTTAGCTTCAGGATGATTTATACATAAGCTATCCTTCAAGCATACCTTGCTCCACTATCCGAAATATTATTATTATGCAATGAGAATAACTACCTGTTTTTTTTGGGGATATCATATATCAATAATGACATATGCAATGTTTATATTTAAAACTAATTTGAAGGAGGAAAAATAGTATATGAAAAGAATAATATTTTTCATGATATCAATGATTTTATCAGCGCTGATATTTCCAAGTCTTTTATTAGCGGAAGGAGAAGACTTTGAGACATACACTCTGGGGGAAATTGTGGTCTCAGCGGAAAAGCCAGGCGTCAGGGACATTGCTATTAATACAGAGGTGAGCCCAGACGATATTTCGGATACAAACAGCCGCACCGTTGCAGAGGCATTGCAATATGTTCCAGGGATTCAAGTTACATCGGGACGAAAAATGCAACCCAGCATTTCGATACATGGCTTCGACCAGAATAAGGCGCTAATGCTTATTGACGGCGTGCCTTATTATGAAACCAAATACGGCATGTTCGACCTAAACCAGGTTTCCACTGACAATGTGGCCAGGATAGATGTTATAAAAGGGGCTGCATCAGTGCTTTATGGCGCAAATGCCGAAGCAGGAGTGATAAATATTATTACGAAGAAGGCTGTTGAAAAACCTTCTTTTTCCGGAAAGCTTGAGATTGGGGAAAACGGCGCTGAATCACTTTCCCTTTCGCACGGTATGAAGACGGGGAATTTAAGTTACTGGGTTTCCTATATGCATCGGGAGTGGGATGCATGGAAGCTTTCTGATGATTTCGAGCCAAGGGTTGGCGTAATACAAACTGGTTCAGGGAAAACTGCTACAAAAGTTAATGCCGTCATTGAAGATGGCGGTGACCGTAACAATTCCGATTACAAGAGCGACAATGTATATCTTAAGGTGGGTTTGGAGCCGTCAAAGGATTCTGAATATTATTTTAATTTACACTATATCGCTACTGAAAAAGGAGACCCGGCCAATATTGACAAAGTGCAAATATTTCCGTCTGCGCCTGCCTTTTCCCAGTTCGACAGGATAGGAAAATATGATGACTGGGGGGCTGACCTTAGCGGAAAGACGAAGCTGACCGATAAATTCGGACTTACCGCTAAGCTCTTTTATCACAACCATGTGGATGAATATGATTCTTACTCAGACGAGACCTTGAGGACTCAGATCGCCTTAAGCAGATACAAGGATTACATGCTGGGTGGCATGCTGTTGGGTGATTATAATATCGTTGATTGGAATATCATCAGACTTGCCGTTAACTACAGGGGAGATAACCATCAACAACGTGATGATGAATATCTGCCCTTTGCAACAAGTTCTTCTGATACAGGTTCAGTAGGTTTAGAAGATGAGTTTATCCTTCTGGAGTCAAAGCTTTCTCTTGTAGCAGGCATTGGTTATGATTGGTTTGAGGTGAAGGAGGCAAAACAGACTAACACCGATTCCAAAACAGGGGCTTTCATAAACCAAACAGATAACATCGTCCCTGACACCATGAAGGAAATTAATCCCATGATGGGAGCTACTTACAATTTTGACGACAGTACAAAGATCTTTGCATCCGTGGCCAAGAAGACTCGTTTTCCTACCCTTAATGAGCTTTATGCCTCAGCGAAAAATGGCGGCAATCCTAATCTTACGTCTGAGAAAAGCATAAATTATGCTGTCGGCGTATCCAGGGCGTTCAACAAAATCTTAAGCGTTGAACTGTCGCCCTTTTATCATGATATCTCCGATCGCATCAGTCGTGATCTTCCGTCTCCTGATGTCCTTTACCATAATTCTGCTAAAATTGAGATGCGGGGGTTTGAAATCAATGCCGACTTAAATCCTTTAAAAGACCTGTCGTTCAAGGTTGGATACACTTATAACCATGCTGAAGATGTCAGCCCGGGCCAGGTTACAGATAAGGTCACCAATGCGCCAAAACAGCAACTGGATGCAAGGGTTCAATATACAGCACCCAATTTAGGGACGCGTATTGCTATGACGATGCTAAATTATGGAAAATCCTATAGACAATTGCCTACAGCTCAAAGTCCGACTATTGCGGTTATAGAAAATGACAGCTATACTATTTTCGGCGCTAAAATAACTCAACCGTTCAAGGAAAAATGGGAGGCTTATCTGAGCGTAAACAATCTTTTTGATAAGAATTATGAACCACAGAGTGGTTATCCGGCCCAAGGTCGAAATTTTTGGCTGGGAGTTTCTTATAAGTACTAGGATACAGCAATGTCCGGTTAGGATCTTGCATAGATGAATCCTCAAGGCATGGGAGGCCCTTTTTTAAAAGATGAAATGGCTTAAATGCAGTATTCCGGCATAAGTCGCCATAAAGCGGGCGGAGAGAAACCGTCAGATCTCGCTGGATCTTAATCACTGACAGGAGCCTGAGAGCTCCGCCGCCCGCGGTTACATTTTAAATGCCAGGCCCTCAGCAATGATTTTAATTAACCAGTTAGGAATAACACATGAATAGAAGATATGCTTTTATATTGATTACATTATTATTGCCTCTCACTCTTATTGCTTCTGTGGCAATAGGCGCCGAAAAGATAATCAGGATGTCCACGACTACGAGCACGGAAAATTCCGGGCTTCTTAATTTTTTGCTTCCTGAATTCACAAAGGATGCCGGCATCAAGGTCAAGGTCTTTGCCAAGGGCACCGGCGCGGCCATCAGGGACGGCATGGACGGGAATGTGGATATATTATTTGTGCATGACAGAAAAAAAGAAGATAAGTTCATGGAGGAAGGGTACGGAGCCTATCGTTTGGCTGTGATGCACAATGACTTTGTAATACTGGGGCCGAAAAACGATCCTGCCGGCATTAAGGGCATGCATGCTGCCCAGGCATTAAAAAAGATCGTCGATTCAAAATCCATGTTCATATCAAGAGGCGACGACAGCGGTACACATGCCAAGGAGCAGGAACTGTGGGGTCTGGCAGGAATAACATTGAACAATAAAAAGACAGAAATAATTAACGACGGCAAGACGACAAACCTCGAATATCTTTATCCGGCGGCCCTTGGCGAAGGGTATATATCCATAGGACAGGGAATGGGCAAGACGCTGACCTTTTCAGAGGAGAAACAGGCATACACGCTTACGGATCGCGGGACATACCTGGAATATAAGTTCGGTAGGCAACAGGGGCTTGATCTTGAAATCCTTTGTGAGGGAGACGTTGCTCTGAATAATCCTTACGGGATTATCCCTGTAAATCCAAAAAAATATCCTGATGTCAAATTCGAAGAAGCGGATAGGCTTGCGAAATGGCTTGTATCTGAAAGGGGACAGAGACTTATAGCCGGTTATAAAATACGGGGTCATCAGGCCTTTTTCCCGGATGCAAAGGCAGATGCCGCTGCAAGGCCATGAAATAATCTTCTAATCATATTTTTCAAAAGACAAAATGACTTTTTTCCTGGACAGTTTTAAATCAGCCCTTCTTCTCTTATGGTCTCTTGATGCAGAACTCCTGAACATCATCTCCGTATCTCTTAACGTCAGTTTTTTTTCTACGCTTATATCAGCTTTAGCCGGTGTTCCACTGGGGCTTGTCATAGCCTTGAACGAGTTTAAGGGAAAGCGGTTTCTTATCACCGTCCTCAATACACTCCTCTCTTTGCCGACTGTAGTTATCGGGCTTTTTGTATATTCCTTCATCTCGAGAAGAGGGTTTTTAGGGCCATTGGGTTTATTATATACCCAAAAGGCTATGATTATCGGGCAGATCATTCTGATCCTGCCCATTATAACCACCCTTACATTATCCGCTGTCAGCCGCATTGATGATCGTTACAGAAAGACGGCCCTTACCCTTGGGGCGAATGCCCTTCAGACCGCTTTTGTAATAGTGAGAGAGGCGCGTTTCGGGATACTTGCATCGATCATTGTCGCCTTCGGGAGGGTGATCGCTGAGGTTGGAATCAGCATGATGCTGGGCGGCAATGCCAAGGGCTTTACCAGGACTATGACCACTGCAATGGCGCTGGAGTATGACAAGGGAGAATTTGTCATGGGCATAGCCCTGGGTATTGTTTTGCTTCTAATCAGTTTTGCAGTGAATATTGTTTTCAATTATTTCCAGGGAAAGACAAGGGATTGATCCCATGCTTTATGAAATAAAAAATCTTGCCAAAACCTATGACGGGAGAAATGTCCTTGATCTTTCTCTTTCCCTGGAAAAGGGCAAGGTAATCGGCCTCCTTGGTCCGAATGGAGCAGGGAAGACCACGCTCCTGGAAGTCCTGGCCTTTCTTTCGACGCCCACATCAGGAGAGGTTTGGTATAAAAAGACCAGGGTGGATTTCGGAAAGACCGATTTGATACAACTGAGAAAGGATGCGGTGCTTGTACAGCAGAAGCCGATCCTTTTTACTGCGACAGTATTCAAGAATATGGAATTCCCCCTGACGATACGCAAAGTTGAAAAGACTGACAGGGAAAGAATAATTAATCAGCTTCTTTGCCTGGTAGGCATGGATAGGTTCAGTCAAGCCATGGCGCATAGACTTTCAGGCGGGGAGACCCAACGAGTAGCCATAGCCCAGGCCCTTGCCTGTTCCCCGGAAGTCATTTTAATGGATGAACCTACCGCCAGCGTTGATGTAGAGAATCAAATAATTATTGAAGGCATTATCCGTGAGATCAACAGGCTCAAGGGCATCTCGGTGATATTTACCACCCATGACAGGATACAGGCATCAAGGCTTGCGGATAATATCGTGTTCATCCAGGAAGGAAAATTTGCGGAGTCCATACATGAAAATATCTTCAGCGGTCGAATTGAAAAGGATTCCGGAGGGAACATTTTTTGTGTCATACAGGATGATCTGAAAATACCTGTTAAGACAGAAAAAACAGGCCAGGTAAGAATCTCCGTTAATCCGGGCGCTGTTAAGATCCACAAGCGCGCGGAAAATGCGAAATCCAATTACGCTATCATGGGAAGGCTCATTCAACTGACCGATGAGAAGGAATATGTCAGGGCGCTCATTGATATCGGCGTGCCGTTAAGCATTATTAAACCAAGAGATATTATCCGGGACGTCCTTCCGGGCATAGGAGAAGCTGTATGGCTTGTTTTCAATCCGGAGAGGATTGAGGTTTTCTGAAGGATCAACATGATGATACTAAACCTGCACTATTTTAAGTTTACTCCTGCACATGCTATCGTGCATCCTCTGACTTCAAATTAATAATCAAAGACTACATGCCTCCCCCTAATCCCTGGGGTTTACAAAAAATTCCAAGACCGTTGAATCCCAAGATGTGCGCCTATGGCCTGGTTTCAGGTTTTTATGATTTGCAACGAATTGTGAATCATAAAAAATTCAATAAAGAAAAACCTATGGCATTGAAATTGTAATAATTATCTGAGCCATGTAAGGAATTTTTAAGTCCGGCAAATTTAATAAGAGGCGCCGTCAGAGGATCATGGTTATCCTGTGGACGGATATTAAATAACTTCTTTAAAAAGGAGACTTGTGATGAGAGAGTACAAAAGGATGTTTGCGTCGGTAATCATTATCTCGGCATTAGCTTTATCAGCGTCTTTAGCGTTTGCCCAAGGGAGCGCAAAGGTCGATGCCAATAAGGCAAGCGCCCAAGGCGCCGCAAAGATCAATATCAACAAGGCAACAGTGGAACAGTTGATGGAGATCAAGGGAATTGGGCAGTCATACGCGAAAAGAATCGTGGAGTATCGGGATAAAAACGGTCCTTTTAAAAAAATAGAGGATATCAAGGAGGTTAAGGGCATTGGGGACAAGACGTTTGAATCGATAAAAGACCTAATTACTGTTGAGCCCGCCAAATAACCTGAGTTATTAGATTTTCCGCCCCGGCTGGATGTCATCAAAATTATTCAATTGGGGCGGATTACTTCCGTTATCCTGACCATATCCCTTGACTTAAAAACAGCCTATCTGATAATGAATATCCATCTGGAAAAGTGATTCTGCAACAGACGTCATGTTTAAGCTTGAAAGACCTGATGTTTTTATCGCATAATCCGGCCAAAGGAAATTGCAGAATCCGGATTAAAGGGTAACTGAGGTAAAGATCCAATGAAAAACGTGGAGTATGCCTTCAAGAGCTACATAGGAAGTCAGGACAGGGAGAACAGCGAATCATATATCCACATCAATAATCTATTCATGGTAGTAGATGGTTTGGGTATAGATTCCCTTGCGGAAATAGCGAAAGAACAGACATGCCGGATTGTGCCGGATGCCTTTTTCAGACATCTATCCGAGAATAAGTCCCCTGCTGATGCGCTCGTTCATGCAGTCGAAGAAGCAAATAAAAGAATAATCGAAGAAAGACAAAAACTGGGAGAAAAGATTGCCGCTTCGATAAGCCTTGCCTATGTGTTTGGTAAGATAATGTACTTTGCACACCTGGGGGATTCCAGGATATACTCCTTCCAGGCTGGAGAATTGAATCAATTAACCAAGGATCATACAATTAAGGAGGATGATCCCTTAGCTGAAAAAAAATATGATGACCCGCGGGCGCTGCAGGCCCTTACGCAGGGACTTGGGCTTCATGAAAAACCGGTTGTTCAGATAAAGCAATACCCCCTGGATAAAAGGTGCCTGATAATAATGACTAACACCGGTTTAACGGAACGGGTATCAAACAGGGAGATAGCCTGGATATCAAAGAAGTTAAAAAGACCTGAGAAAATTGTACGAGCGCTTATAGACTTAAATAAGAGAAAGGGCGGCAATGGAAATCTAACGATCGGTATAATAAAATGCGGCGGATTAACAAAATGGATGCGGAAGGTGTTGATGATTTATTCCGTTTTTTTTCTGGTTCTCATGATGATAATCGGCGGTTACTCACTTAACCATGGGACGAAAGATCAGAAAATAGACAAGCTGGTTATAGTTCAACCTCTAGTTCAGAAGAAGACGCCTGATGTTGTTAAAACGGAGGCAGGAAAAAACTCTTTGCAGGGCAAAGACAAGGTCGCGGCAGTTAAACCTGTTATACAGAAAAAAATCCCAGATAGTACTGAAAAGGAATCTGAAAATAAAACGTTAAGCGCTAAACCGGCTGAGAAGGGAAAAAAAGATGAAAGTCCTGTTATGGAAAGCGCCGCCGGTGATATAGGGGCCGACCTGTTTGATGATGCCAATGACTTCATCATTAAATGGAAGAACGCCTGGGAAAAAACCGCCGGAGACAAAGGAGATATAAATAAATATATGTCTTTTTATTCGGATAAATTCATGTCTGATGGATTCAATAAAAAGACATGGCGGATTGACAAGGAAACAAAAAATAAAAGGAAAGAATGGATTACTATTAAGGTTTCGGACGTAAAGATATCAGGTCCGACAAAAGAAAACCGGATAGAGGTCAGATTTATCATGCAGTTTAAGTCTTCCAACTTTATTGGCTCCAGCCGAAAACTGCTTACCATTATTAAAGAAGGAAAGGCATTGAAGATCATAGGGGAGAGGAATTATTGATAAAATGTTTTCTATGGAAAGTTAAGAGTTGGAACATTCTTGACAAATACAGTGATAATAGCCTAGGATTCGAACGCTAATTAACGGCAATATATAGGATATTTGCCCGATCTATTTCAGTATTTTACTGTCGACTAAGCGCTTGGGAGATAATGAGAAAATGAACGAACAGGAAAGGGAGATTTTATCCCGATTTTCAAAAAAGAGAAGCAGTCTTCTTCCGCTATTGCAGAAGTTTCAGGAGATGGACAGATATATATCGCCGGAGTTGATATCGGAGATTGGGCGATATTTGGATATGAGTGAGAATGAGATATACAGTGTAGCCTGTTTTTATCCGCGATTTCGATTGGCGGCGACTGGAGAACATAACATCAGCGTTTGTCTTTGCATGAGCTGTCGTATCGGGGGAGGGGATGATATCCTCAGCGCCCTTGAAAATGAACTCGGGATACAGGCAGGTCAAACAACGAACGACCTGAAGTTCGGTCTTGATAGCGTTGTGCTGTCCGGTTGTTCAGGATCATCGCCAGTAGTGATCTTTGATCAGGAGAGACTGGATAACATGACGTCTGCAAAGGTTAAGGGAATTATATCAAAATATAGATAGTGTCCAACCGGTTAAATTATCCAAACCTCAGTCGCGCTCAATACGCCATATAGGGATCAGAAATACTTCTACTGTTTTATTATTCGCGTTTCCCTTAAGGTGCAGGCATTATGGGTGCGATTTTGAACAATCCCCTTCAGGGCGGGACTGATCTCCGGATGAACACCGGACAGTCTTATGAAATGGAGATTAAATGGAATTTGAAAAGATAAAGAATGATGCGATAGCAGAATGGGAGGCATTAGGAAAGGCTAAACCTGATATTGCTGATC
>Ga0153915_10001738_pt1 | contig 20050 bp, 15 predicted proteins | sample Opewatmetagenome_2_FD_107003 | JGI IMG/M metagenome (GOLD analysis project Ga0153915, IMG submission 107003) | Freshwater wetland microbial communities from Ohio, USA - Open water 3 Core 3 Depth 3 metaG | ecosystem: Environmental > Aquatic > Freshwater > Wetlands | place: USA: Ohio, Lake Erie...
CTTCTTAACCATCTGGGTTCCTCCTGTCTTAAAGGTTAGTATGCCTACTTCCCTTTATTAACAGGTTTCCCAGATGGTTTTTCAACTATTTTTATCCCTTAGGTGCAAAATTCAGGTAATACAAGGGATGAATTTGATTACAGAAAAAATTCTGCAGAGATTGTACTGAGCAGAAACGGCAAAGAATTAAAAAGAGATAATGTATATCTGCTTAATCCCATGGACTACAAGGATATACAGGTTACGCTCAGGAACTTTATAAAATCTCCTGATCCAGGGAATCCGCAGGGGGCTTTGGAATCAAAGCCATGGATAATCGTGACTGTTTCCAGAAATCCTGTGCTTAAAATTTTCCTGTTTCTCTACCCGTTGATGATCGCGGGGATCTTCATTCACCTCCTGATGACATGGAGGTCAAATTTTAAGAATAACATCGGCCAATAAATTTTTAATATCTAAAATTAATATTTTATCCAAGGAGGAATAAATAAATGCTAACATGGAAAACAATTTTAATAATTTCGATCATATCGATTCTTGGTTGCATAACCCCGCTTTACGCCGGGGATGAAGTCGCCGGCCAGGATACAAACAATGATAATGTCTTTACCCTTGGCGAGGTTGTTGTGACTGCCGAACGGTCTGTTGCAACTACCTCTACAACCGTCACCGAACTTTCAGAGAATGATATCGTTGCCAGAGGCGAAGAGACTGCGGCACAGGCACTGGAACAACTCCCGGGAGTTGATGTGCAGACAGGTGGAAAGGGACAGTCTTATGTATCCATAAGGGGCTTTGATCAACGTGATCTCAAGGTGCTTATAGACGGGGTGCCGGCCTATGAGGCCTATGAAGGCCTGATTGACCTGTCCATGATTCCGACTGAGTCTATTTCGAAGATAACAGTTACAAAGGGTGCATCCTCAGTCCTGTATGGCGCCAACACAATGGGAGGTGTAGTTAATATCATTACTAAAAAAGGAGGGAAAGAACCTGTCAGCGAGGTTACTGCATCCTTTGGAAACAACGGTGCGAGAGATTTTCTAACGAATCTGGGTGGAAGTTCCGGTAATATTAACTACTGGTTGACATATGGATACAGGACTTCGGATGGCTTTAGACTATCAGATGATTTTAATCCGTCAGATCCCGATGTAGGGATTGGAACAGCATATAATGAAGACGGAGAAGTACGCGATCTCAGCGATTATATCAAGAGGACCATTAACGCTAAAGTCGGTTATGATCCCAATGAAGATACAAGTCTTTATCTCTCATTTGATTATCATAACAATGAACGTGGAGTCCCAACAGAGTCAAGTCGTTACTGGGCATTTACTAAGTGGGATCAATGGCAGTTAAATCTGGTCGGCGAACATGCCTTTACCGACACCTTGAAGATAAAGGCAAGGGCATTTTATGTTAAACATGATGATACCCTTACGGATGTAAGCTGGGATGAGGATCATACTACAAATCCAAAACAGAAATGGTTTGAGACGAGTTCCTATGATGACTATTCACAGGGCGCAGAGATACAGGGATTTTTAAACCTTGGGAAATGGGCCGACTTGAGTATAGGCCTAAATTACCTGAAAGATGATCATAAACAACAGGACTATTATGATGCAATAGCTGCTGCCGCTAACACGACTAAAAAATATACGGCTCAGGTAGGTTTTCAACCTGAAAAAGAATATAGCGCTGATACTTATACCTTTGCGGTTGAAGATGAGATAATGCCTGTTGATCGTCTATCCGTTGTCCTTGGCGTGAGCTTTGATCGTTTTAAGCCTGTAAAGACATATGATCAGCCGGTACCGGGAACGATAAGCGAGTTTAATCCTCAGATAGGCGCCACCTATGACATAAATAATAATTCAAGCCTCCATGCCTCCATAGGTAAAAAGACACGGTTCCCTCATCTTAAGGAACTTTACGGCACTGTTGTCGGAGGGAATCCGGACCTGGATCCGGAGAAGGCCCTTTCATATGAGCTTGGTGCATCGCATACCTTTACCAAACAAATTACCGGTTCGATCTCCTGTTTCTATAATGACATAAGCGATCTGATTGTATCGTTAAAGGATGCAAACAAAAATAAATATTATGCCAATGTCAATAAGGCAAGCACTAAAGGCATCGAGACAGACCTTTCTGTGCAGATAATGGACGGTTTTTCAGGTACGATCAATTATACCTATATGTCAACAAAGGATGATTCAAACGGCGGGCGTGAACTGGAGGGAAAGCCGAAACAACGTCTTAATCTTGATCTGCGCTACCAGGCGCCTTTCGGTTTTACAGCAAACCTTCAGAGCTCTTATACAAGCGGGGAGTATTGGGAAGACAATAATTATAAATGGGTGAAACTGGATAGCTTTAATCTGATTAACGTCAAGATCACCCAGGATGTGACCAGGTTCCTGATCAAAAATTCCGAGTTGTTCCTTCAGGTCAACAATTTTACGGATCATAACTATTATGAGACTAACGGTCCTGAACCTGGACGCAGTTTCATGGCAGGTTTGACTGTCAGATATTAATATTATTCTTTATTCTAGTTTTAAGAACCTCAGGCATGCCGGGCAGTTAACAGGTCTAAATCCCGGCAATGCCTTTAGCTGATTTATAAAAGGATTAATATGAAAAGATCCTTATTTATAATCTTTATTCTGGTTTCATGTCTCTTTTCCCTTAATGGAATAGGCGCAGAGGCTTCTTCTGTAAGCATTAGCGGACTCGTAAAACAGCCCCTGAATCTCGGCATGGAGGATCTTGACAGGTTCCAGACCGTTCGTGTCCAGCTTAACGATATAATGAAAGATAAGACATACAGGGGCGCTTATTATTATCATGGCGTTACCTTGAGGAGCCTCCTGGATACGGCTGTTATAGAGAAGAAGGTCAAAACCAATTCAAAGGATATCGACCTTGCCATAAAGGTCAGCAACAGAGAAGGTAAGTCGGTAGTGCTTTCCTGGGGAGAGATCTATTATCGGAACTCTGGGGATATTATTATTGCCACATCAGCAACTCCTATCATGCCTCATAAGAGCTGCTCATCCTGTCATAAGGATGAGACATTTTATAAACCCTATCTGGATGTGTTTAACCGTGATATCAAATTTCCTAAACTTGTTGTAGCATCCGACGGCTTTGCAGAACGCTCAATCGAGGGCGTTGTGAGTATAGAGGTTATTGACCCGGGACAGACTCAAAATATCAAGGGGAACACCTCAGCGACGCTTTCTTCACTGTCTTTTAAGATTACCGGTTTAGTTAAGAAAGAGATGACCGTGACAGACCTGTCTAAATATCCCAGAAAAGAGCTGACGATGATTCACATGGGAGAGGGCAAGGGATTTCACGGGATAGGAGATTATTCCGGAGCAACCCTTAAGGCGCTGATTAAGGAGGCTGGCATTAATGATGATCTTTCCATCGTCTTTGTTGTAACTGCCCCTGATGGTTACAGGTCGCTATTTTCCTATGGAGAATTATTCCTGAATAGGGGTGATGATTCAATAATCATGGCAGACAAGATTGACGGCAAAGCAATAGAGGAGGGAGGTAAATTCTTCCTTGTGCCTTGTGATGACATCATGTCGGATCGTGATGTTAAATCAGTTGAAGAGATTGAGGTGATTTCTTTGAAATAATTAACCCTCTTTACATGGATGAAAAACATTATGGCCCGATAACCGCTATATCTCTCGCTTATGGGGGATTGATGGAGTTATCGGGCCATTAGTTCATTGACTTATAATTACAGTAATGATTTTATTGTTTTTTGAGTTGGGAAGAAAATCCTCGTCTTTAGGCGAAGCAAGTTGTTAGTTGTTGCATAGCTACTTTTTATTCTGCGGTTTCAATGCAGAATCCAGGGATTAAGCTTCTGATTATTCTGGATACTGCGATCAAGTAGCAGGATGATAAACAGTACCGTGTTTGACAGGGGCAACCGAGTTTAAAATCCTTGGTCTTATAGATAAGGGTCGTTTACTTAGTTAGTCAGATCAGGAATAAGTCATGCGCAGAATATATACATTTCTATTAATCTCGACATTATTGATCCTAGCCTTTTTCTTTACCAGCGCCTTTGGAGAGGGAAATATCATAAAGATGTCTACTACGACCAGCACGGAGAATTCCGGGCTTCTTAATGTATTGCTCCCTGAATTCACAAAGGATACAGGCCTCCAGGTCAAGGTCTTTGCCAAGGGAACCGGGGCTGCCGTCAGGGACGGCATGGATGGCAATGTGGATATAATATTTGTGCATGACAGAAAAAAAGAAGATAAGTTCATGGAGGAAGGATACGGTGCCTACCGCCTGGATGTTATGCATAATGATTTTATAATACTGGGGCCTAAAGATGACCCCGCCGGCATTAAAGGAATGAGCGCTGAAGGGGCATTTAAAAAGATCGCTGAATCAAAGGCACTATTCATATCAAGGGGAGACGACAGCGGGACCCATGCCAAGGAACAGGAGCTATGGGGTCTTGCAGAGGTCACCCTGAATACAAAGAAGACCGAGGTAATAAAAGAAGGAAAAACAACAAACCTCGAATATTTTTTTCCTGCGATGATGGGAGAGAGGTATATCTCCATAGGCCAGGGGATGGGCAAGACCCTGACTTTTTCCGAGGAGAAACGGGCATACACCCTGGCGGATCGCGGGACATACCTGGAGTACCGGTATGGCAGGCAACAGGGGCTTGACCTTGTTATCCTTTGCGAAGGGGATGCTGACCTGAATAACCCCTACGGGATTATCCCTGTAAGTCCGAAAAAATACCCTGATGTCAGATTCGAAGAAGCGGACAGGCTTGCGAAATGGATTGTATCAAAAAAGGGACAGAGGATTATAGCCGATTATAAGATAGCAGGCCATCAGGCATTTTTTCCTGATGCAAAGACAGCTGCTGGCGCTAAACCTTAGAATAATCTTCCAAACACATTATTTCTGTAAGGTGATATGACCTTCTTTCTGGACAGTTTTAAATCAGCCCTTCTTCTCTTATGGTCTCTTGATAGAGACCTACTGGATGTCATCGCCGTATCCCTGAAAGTAAGTTTTTTTTCCACGATCATCTCAGGTTTAGCCGGTGTTCCTCTGGGCCTTGTCATTGCCTTGAACGAGTTCAGGGTAAAGCGCCTGCTCACCACTATCCTGAATACGCTCCTCTCCTTGCCCACCGTTGTTATCGGCCTTTTTGTATATTCCTTTATATCAAGGAGGGGGCTATTGGGCTCAATGGGCCTTCTATATACCACGAAGGCCATGATTATCGGTCAGGTCATTCTGATCCTGCCTGTAATCGCTACCCTTACGATATCTGCTGTCAGCCGTATTGACGAGCGCTACAGAAAGACAGCCCTTACCCTTGGGGCGAATGCCTTTGAGACCGCCTTTGTAATAGTGAGGGAGGCGCGCTTCGGTATCATCGCATCAATCATAGTAGCCTTCGGCAGAGTAATCGCCGAAGTCGGGATCGCTATGATGCTGGGCGGCAATGCCAGGGGATTTACAAGGACAATGACCACTGCCATGGCCCTTGAGTTTGATAAGGGAGAATTTACAATGAGCGTGGCGCTGGGTGTAGTCCTCCTTCTGATCAGCTTTGGCGTAAACCTTGTCTTTAATTATTTTCAGGGAAAGACGGGGGATTGAGCCCATGCTCTATGAGATAAAAAACCTTATCAAGAACTATAACGGGAGAAATGTCCTCGATATTTCCCTTTCACTGGAAAAGGGCAGGGTCCTCGGACTTCTCGGTCCTAACGGGGCAGGGAAGACCACGCTCCTGGAGGTCCTCGCCTTTCTTTTGAGACCCACATCAGGAGAGATCCGGTATAGAAACAAGACCGTGGATTTCGAAAAGACCGATTTGATACAGCTGCGAAAAGAAGCGGTCCTTGTACAACAGAAGCCTATCCTTTTCTCTGCTACAGTATTAAATAATGTGGAGTTTCCCTTAAAGATACGCAGGATTGAAAAGAAAGAAAGGGAAAGGATTGTTAATGAACTTCTCTATCTGGTCGGCATGGAGAAATTCACTCATGCCAGGGCAGATAGACTTTCAGGTGGAGAGACCCAGAGGGTAGCCATAGCCCGGGCACTTGCCTGTTCTCCCGAGGTAATCCTGATGGATGAACCTACCGCCAGCGTTGATGTGGAGAACCAGATAATTATTGAACGCATTATCCGGGAGATCAATAGGCATAAAGGGATTTCGGTGATATTTACGACCCATGATATGATCCAGGCATCAAGGCTTGCGGACGATATCCTGTTCATCTATGAGGGAAGGGTTGCAGAATCCATACATGAAAATATCTTCAGCGGCGTCATAGAGAAGGACCTTAGGGGAGAGACATTCTTTCTCATACAGGATAATCTGAAGATCCCTATTCAGACCTCTAAATCAGGCGTCGTGCGTATATCCATTGATCCAGGCGGAGTAATGATCAGTAAGGAAACCGATAATGCTCAAGGCGATTACCATGTCAGAGGCAGAGTTATTCAGCTTACCGATGAAAAGGCCTGCATCAGGGCTCTTGTCGATATAGGTGTGCCCTTGAGTATTTTCATATCCAGGGAGATGATAAAAGATATCCTCCTGTGTATAGGCGATGAGATTAGGCTTGTCTTTAATCCTGAGAGGATAGAGATTTTTTAAAGGTCCCTGTATGACAATACCCGGTCATATTCGGAAATATGCACAAATTTTCGTTCCCTGCTGCACAATCTTTCAAGCATTTTTAAACAAGTAATCCAAATTAAAGACGACACCCCCGACCGTATCCCCTGTCTTTTGATAAAAAAAATCAACATTATTAAGCCCCGAAATGTCCGTCCATGGCCTGATTCGGTATCCTTCATGATCTGTGTCTGACACCGGATAAAGATAAATTAAATCAATAATAATCCATGGCATTGAAATTGTAATAATTACTGACCCAGTTCAGGCATGGCTTGTAAAAGCATGCGCTTTTAGGAGCGCCGTCAGAGGGTCATTGTGACCCTGGGGACGGGATATTTTGCAACTACTTTAAGAGGAGGCGTAAAATGAAGAAGTACAGAAGAATGCTTGTGTCAGTAATCATCATCTTGGTATTCATGTTATCGGTCCCTTTAACCTTTGGCGGGGAAACCTCAAAAATCGATATCAACAAGGCAACTGTTGAGCAACTGATGGAGATCAAGGGGATAGGTCAAAAATACGCTGAAAGGATTGTGGAATATCGTACAAAAAATGGCCCTTTTAAAAAGGTTGAGGATCTTCAGCAGGTAAAAGGCATAGGATCAAAGACCTTAGAATCAATTAAGGACCTTGTCATGGTCACACCAGCCAAATAGTCGTGTCTTTAATATCTTTCGTCCCGGGTGAATATTGATGAACATTTTTCATCCGGGGCGGACCTGTCTTCTGTCACGCTATATCCCTATTATCAAAGACAGTCAGTCAGATTATAGTCTTGACAAATATGGTGTTAATAACCTAAGATTCAAGGCCTGTTTAACGCTATTATAAGAAAAACTGCCTGAGGTTTTCATTTATTGTCAACCTCCGGGAGAGGGAGATATACAGAAGATGAATGATCAGGAAAGAGAAATATTAGCTCAATTTTCAAAAAAGAGAAGCAGTCTCCTTCCGATATTACAGAAGTTTCAGGAGATGGAAAAATACATATCGCCGGATCTTATATCGGAGATAGGCCGGCATCTGGATATCAGCGAAAATGACATATACAGTGTTGCAGGCTTTTATCCCGGCTTTCGATTCACAGCCCCGGGCGAGCATAAAATCAGCGTCTGTCTTTGCATTGCCTGTCGTCTTAAGGGAGGGAACGATATCCTTGTTGCCCTTGAAAAAGAACTGGGCATATCGGCCGGTCAGACAACCGGCGATATAAAATTCAGCCTAGACAGCGTTACACTCTCGGGGTGTTCCGGATCTTCACCTATGGTGATATTTGATAATGAGATTGTTGATAACGCTACACCGGAAAAGGTTCAGGAACTTATATCAAAACATAGATAATGTCCGGCTATAAACGGTTTTTACCCCATTCTCAGTCATGCTCATTACACCTGGTTGGCCTTTAAATACTCGATGGTTTAATAATTAGCGTTTCTCGCAGGGACACAGGCCTTGCGGGCTGAATGCTTGATTTTGAATAATCCTTTTCAAGAGGGATTGATTTGCGGACGGACGACGGACGGTTTTTAAAATGGAGATTAAATGGAATTTGAAAAGATACAGAAAGATGCGATAGCAGAATGGGAGGCGACGGGGAAGTACAAATCCGAGGCCGATCCTTCCGGGTTCAAGGGGCAGGTCAGGATATCACTGAATAATTGCGGACTAATAGACCCTGAGAATATCAATCATTACATATCAAAAGGCGGATACAGCGGGGTCGATAAGGCATTGAAGCTGGAGCCAAAGGATGTAATAACAGAGATAAAGAAGTCCGGATTGAGGGGTAGGGGAGGGGCAGGATATCCTGTCGCCGATAAGTGGGCAACCTGCCTTAAAGAGGAAGGCCGCGAGAAATATCTTATCTGCAATGCTGCTGAAGGTGATCCGGGTGTATTCATAGCCAGGACCTTGTTTGAAGCCGATCCCCATTCCATCATTGAGGGCATGCTCATAGGTGCCTACGCCTCAGGCGCTACCCATGGATTTATATATATCAACAATGAATATTCAATGGCAATTGCAAGGATCAGGACCTCTCTGGAGAAGATGAGGGGCATTGGCCTGCTTGGCGATCAGATCCTGGGGTCGACATTCAGTTTTGATCTGGAGATAAGGGAGTCGGCCGGGGCCTTTATTGCCGGAGAAGAGACGGCCCTTTTGAATTCGATGGAAGGCAAACGCGCCGCAACATCTATCCGGCCCCCATATCCGGCCCAATCAGGTCTTTTCGGAAAACCGACAGTGATCAACAATGTTGAAACCTTTGCACATGTATCGGCCATTTTTCATAAGGGTGCAGGTTGGTATGCCGGCATTGGAACTGCGCAGAGCAAGGGGACGAAGATATTTGTCCTTGGCGGCAATGTAAAGAATCCCGGACTTGTAGAAGTCCCGCTTGGCACTACAGTTCGTCAGTTAGTCTATGATTTTGGCGGGGGGATACCTGGTGGTAAGTCCCTGAAGGCTGTGCAGATAGGCGGTCCCACGGGCGGATTCCTGAACGAGGCTGATCTCGATCTGCCCCTTGATTATGAACAGCTCAAGGAAGCCGGACATATCATGGGAAGCGGCAGCATCTTCGTAGTTGACGAAAGCGCCTGTGCAGTGGACCTGGCAAAGAATTGTCTTTTGTATCTTGAAAATGAATCATGCGGCAAATGCGTGTTCTGCCGTGAAGGAACGTTGCAGTTTGCCCTGATTCTGTCGGACATCTCCGAGGGAAACGGCAGAAATGAAGACCTGGAGGTCCTTGTAGAATTCGGCGAGGGGATGAAGGAAGGGGCCTTCTGCGCCTTTGGCAGAAATGCGGCCAATCCGGTCCTAACCACCATCAAGTATTTTCGCGAAGAATATATTGAACATATCGCAAATCATCAATGTCCGGCAACGGTGTGTAAGATTGCGTGATTGATGATTTTTGTTTTGGAGTATCACGGTTTCAAGGAGGCTTTATAGAAAAGCAGGCATGTTTAAGGTGTATATGATGATATAAGGTGTACGGTTAAATCGATGCCGGTTCTTGGGACAGTATGTTTAAATTATATGAAATAATTCAATAAACCTGACTGTTAAGGGGGTATTTTTTGGATAAGTTTACATTAACAATAGATGGGAAACAAATAGTAACCACAGCAGGTAAATCGTTGCTGGAAGCGGCTCTCGAAGGGGGCATCTATATCCCCCATATGTGTTTTCACGAAGACCTGAGTCCTGTCGGGGCCTGCCGGTTGTGTCTTGTAGAAATAGAAGGCGTGGAGGGAGTCAAGGCATCCTGCTCAACCATGGCTGAAAAAGGCATGGTGGTAAGGACCAAATCTGAGCATCTTGACCATTTGCGGCATCTCGCCATGGAACTGATTATAGCACGTCATCCGGCAGAATGTACCGGATGTCCGAAATATCTCAATTGTGAGTTGCAGTCCAATAAACAATTCATAGGCGGGAGCGAAGAGGTAAGGGTTAGGAAGAGGATTAAGGCTATTGCGGCTAATACCGCCAACCCACTCATTACCCATGACTTCACAAGGTGTATCCTCTGCGGAAGGTGTGTCAGGGCATGCCATGAAATGCGAGGAGTCGGGGTTGTATCATTTATTCAGAAAGGAAAAGACACATTTATAGGCACTGCCTATGATCGTCTCCTTATTGACGCTGATTGCAGGTTCTGCGGGGCATGTGTGGCCGTGTGCCCGACCGGTTCAATCAGAGACGATGATAAGCTCATGGAGGGTAAGAACAAGCGCAAGGCCATTCTGCCATGCAAAAATTATTGCCCTGTGGAGATTAACGTCCCCCGATATGTCCGTCTTATCTCTGAGGGCAAGTATGATGAATCCTATGCCGTTGTAAGGGAAAACCTTCCCCTTCCATCCATATGCAGCTATATCTGCCTGAGCTTTTGCGAGAACGATTGTCGTCGCGGGCAGGTAAACGAACCTGTCGGAATAAGAGAGCTTAAACGGTTCGTAAGCGAGAGACATACCGATTTCTGGAAAAAGGATCTCAAAAGCCCAGAACTTACCGGAAAAAAGGTTGCTGTCTTAGGATCGGGTCCCTCCGGTCTGACCGCTGCCTATTATCTGTCAAGGAAGGGACATGGGGTAACGATCTTTGAACAGTCTCCGCTTGCGGGCGGTATGTTGAGGCATACCCTTTCCAGAAAGCGTCTTCCCAAAGAAGCCCTTGAAGATGATATACAGGAGATAATCAATGTGGGTGTCGAGCTAAAGCTCAACTCCGGCGATAAGAAGATAGGACAACTCTTTGATGAAGGTTTCGATGCAGTGCTTCTGGCTGTCGGGAGTACATTCTCGGGTCCTGTTGCAATGAGCCTTAAGGATGAGGATATCAGTGTGACGCCTATGGGAGGCATTGAGGTTGATACCTATAACATGTCCACCAGCAGGAACGGTGTGTTTGTATGCGGTGATGCTGCCCTGAAGGGGATAACAGAAGACTTTATCCGTTATACCGGCAGTCCGGATTATTATGATGATTTCCATGAATCCCTGATTGAAGGTCTGGCCGCCAACAGGGGCGACTCCTACCGTTCGGCCACGGCTGCTATCGCCTCAGGCAAGAAGGCTGCCGAGGGCGTTGACCAGTATCTCGGAGGCGATGGAGACATGACAGAGGCATTCCTGCCGCCTGAAGAAGTGCAGGGCAGGGTTATAGGCCGCGTGCCCGGATTTGCCAGGCTGCCCCGCCGCGCAACTTCATTTCAGGATCCTGTGCCTCAATATGCTGGAATGAACCATTCAGATGATGAACCACTTAGTGAGGATGATGCAGTCAATGAGGCAAAGAGGTGTCTAAAGTGCAACCTCAGACTCAAGATTACGCCGCCCAAGTTCTGGACCGAGTATTAACAGTCCAATAGCTGAATCAAATATTTTAGTATAGATCTGATATTCCCGCCCCAAGCGGGATTATCAGCCTTCTTGTTATTTTTTTCCTAACGAAATACAATAACGGCGCCATCCGGGATGATTGCCTGTTTCTCGATCACCACCACCCCGTCCCGCAGCATCCAGCCGTCACCTTTAATGTCAGGTGAATTGCCGCTGACAATTCTTACTCCCCTGCCGATCCGGGCGTCCTTGTCAATAATGCATCCCTCAATATGGCAATCCTGTCCGATCCCGATGTCAGGATGGCCAAGCGTCCTGTTATTGGACTTTTCTATTGGCGTCTCATATCGGTCCGCGCCCATCATTACTGTGTTGATTATCTGCGCCCCTTTTCCTACAAGACTGCGCAAGCCGATCAGGCTCCGGCGGATATATGCGTCATCGACAACGCATCCTTCGCTTAAAATAGCCCTCTCTGCCGTAGTCCGTGTGATCTTGCTGGGTGGCAGGAAACGCGGGCGGGTATAGATTGGAGCGCTCTCGTCATAAAAACTGAATAACGGCAGGTAATCGACAAAGCCCAGATTGGCCTCAAAAAAGGATTTGATGGTCCCGATATCTTCCCAGTATCCTTCGAAGGGGTATGCAGTCACCCTCAGGTCCGGCGAATTTACCGTTTCAGGAAAGATCTCCTTGCCGAAATCCGTATGGTTGTCATTCTCAAGGATTTTTTCCAGGACCTGCCTTTTAAAAACATATACCCCCATATTGGCAAGACAATGAGCGGGTTTAATGTCTTTTCCAAAGGTATTCCAGGTCTGAGGCTTTATTTCAAGGGTATCGATTACAGACTGTTCCTTGGGTTTTTCGACAAACCGGATAACCTCGCCTTTATCGTTGATATCGAGGATGCCCAGCTCGGGCGCTTTTTCACGCCTGATAGGGATGGCCGTAACCGTAACATCTGAGTTCTTTTTCTTATGATCGGCAAGAAGCTGCCGGTAATCCATCCTGTAGATATGATCGCCCGAGAGTATGAGGTAGTAGTCAAATCTGAACTTGGAATAATGTCGCAAGGTCTTTCGGACTGCATCCGCAGTACCCTGAAACCAGTCTGTCGATTCCTGAGTCTGCTCTGCGGCGAGTATGGTTACAAATCCTCCCTGTCGGAAGCTGTCAAACCTGTAAGTACTGTTGACATGTCGATTCAGACTGGCGCTGTTAAACTGGGTCAACACAAAGATCCGATATATATTGCTGTTTAGGCAGTTCGAGATAGGTATGTCAATGAGACGGTATTTGCCGTTCAAAGGGACTGCAGGTTTGGAGCATAACTTGGTCAAAGGATACAGTCTGGCACCCTTGCCTCCGCCTAAAATTATTGCAAGAACGTCTCTCATCCTTACCTCCTGACTACGATGGTTGCAGATCGATAAAATGAAGCAGATATATATTGTGACACTACATCATCATTGAGTTTTAATTCAAGTAAATTCATAATAGATTCATCAATAAAAAATATATAGTTAACTTAAAGAATTTGCTGGAATTTTTATTATTATGTTTTATAATGAACAAATTTTAAATTCAATAGGTTCTCTGGTTTCTTTCGATAATAAAATTTCTCAAAATATAAATGAAGAAACTCGTAATGCGTGAGGAGGATCATAAACTATGAAGATACTTCTTCTGGGTGGAAGTGGGATGTTGGGAAGTGACTGCAAAGAAGTGTTGAGTCAAGAGTATGAGGTCATTTCTCCCAGCAGCAAGGATTTAGATATTGTAAGTTGGGATATGGTCATTGAAAATCTCCAGAAAATTAAACCGCATATTATTCTGAATTGTGCAGGATTTACTGATGTGGACGCTTGCGAGAAGGAGGAGTTCCTTGTAAAAAAAGTCAACGTGGAAGGTCCACGTAATTTGGCGCAGGGCTCCGCTAGATTTAACTGCAGGATGATTCATATATCTTCTGATCATGTGTTCAGCGGACAAAAAAGTCTTCCCAGACCATATTTTGAAGATGATCTTATTGATCCTATCTCTGCATATGGGCGAAGTAAAGTTGAAAGCGAAGTTGCCATTAAAGAGAATTCACCAAATTATATTATTCTGCGAACTGCCTGGCTATATGGTCAGCATGGCGATAATTTTATTAATTCAATCCTAAAAGGGGCATTCGAGAGGACAAAAGGAATAAAGCTTTTCGAAGATCAATTCGGCTCCCCTACATGGACTTATCGCTTGGCTGAGCAGATAAAGGAACTCTTGCATTCAGATTTAAAAGGCACTTTTCATGCAACTTCGGAAGGTAATTGCAGTAGATTTGAATGTGCAAATTACATAATAAGTAAATTAAAACTTAAGATTACGCTAAAACCTTCTAGTATAACGGGCTATCATTCCACAGTAAAAAGATCAAGTAACTGCATCTTAGAGAACAGATTGTTGAAGAAAGCCGGTCTTAACATAATGCATGAATGGAAAGAAGATCTGGACATATACCTCGAAAGATACGGGAAAGATATTCTTAAGGATGTAAAGCAAAAGGTATTAAAAAAACATTAAAATTGAAGCACATTTAAGGCGTGTTAGCTTGCCATTTGCTATAACTTTAACATGAGTTTGGGGTGTCTTTTAATATATCTAATCCCTTTATTTTTCATGTATTCCAAATTTCTTTCACTCATTGTCCTGCATTCCTTTATCCAAATTATGGTCTGCCTAACTTTATTTGTTTTTCATAATATATAATATAATATCTTATACTCTAAAAGGGTGTGATTAGAACAATATTTTAAATTCTTGGGTAACTATTGATATTAGATAATAATTAAGGATATTAATATGAAAGCACTAATATTTAAAGGGATAAATGATATTGCTATTGAAAATGTACCTGAACCAAAGATTGAAAGACCTTCCGATGTAATAATAAAAATTACAACAAGCAGCATATGTGGCTCAGATGTTCATACAAAAAATAAAGGAAATCAAGAACACGGAATGGTCATCGGCCATGAATATTGTGGTGTTGTTATTGAAACAGGGGAACAGGTCAATACCCTGAAAAGGGGTGACAGGGTTGCAGGACGACCTGTATTCAATTGTGGCCAATGTTATTATTGCAGGCATAACCAGCAATCTCTTTGTATTAATGGAGGGATATTTGGCGTTTTGGGAAACCAGGGAGTACAGGCGGAATATGCTAGAATACCCTTTGCTGAAAACACATTAACTAAGATACCTGACTTTCTTCAGGATGATGATGTAATTTTTGCAGGTGATATTTTATCTACCGGCATGTCTGGATTAATAAGGTCACATGTCAGTTTAGGTGACACGGTTGCTGTCTTTGGCGTCGGGCCAGTAGGATTATGTGCAGTTGCCTGCGCTCCATTATTCGGGGCAAGTCTTGTAGTCGCAATAGATATATTGGATTACAGGCTTGATTTTGCCAAAAAATTTGGGGCCGTTGTTATAAATTCTTCTAAAGAAGATCCGGCGGCCAGAATTAAAGAACTGACAGACAATGTTGGCATTGATGCATCTATCGAAGCAGCTGGTACGGAAGCTACCATCAGTGCATGTCTTAAATCCACCAGACGTGGCGGCCAGGTCTCAATATTAGGTTTAATGGATAAACCATATTTTTTTGATCTCAGAAAAAGATTTTTTGATATTTTTAACTTGAGTATCGGATTTGGTGACCAGAATCATATGGAAGGCCTTATTAGATTGATCGGCAATGGGAGATTATCTCTTAATCCGCTAATTACCCATAGGTATTCCCTGTCGGATGCGCTTACTGCCTATAAAATATTTGAAAATAAACTGGAGAAATGCATTAAGATATTGCTTAAGCCATGAAGAAAAGGTCCATCTTATTTCCTTGGCGGAAGTGCATGGGAATCGAAATGTCTTACAAGCTTGTAATTATTAGATATTACTTATAAATTTAATCACTTTTTTAGGCTTGGGGGAGTTTTGGGGGTGACTTATAACTTTCAAGGCTTATCACCTTACCAGTTTTCATCATCAAATGACGCTTTCTCTCAAGACCCACAAAAGTATAATGCATCAGGGATTCACGCTGTTGATTTCCTGATAAAATTGACTAATAGTATCTTATTATTCTGGACTAATTGCTTTTAGGTAAACCCCCGGCACAGCCGGGGGTTTACCTAAAAGCAATTAGATATGATATCGGAGGCATGATAATATGTTTTCTAAGACTCAACTGGAAAGGTATTCGGAAATTCTTTTATGGGGACTAAAAACTGCACGTACCGGGAGATATAAAAAAGGGGATAATATATTAATAAAATATGATCTGGACGCGATTAAACTGGCAGAAATCATTCAGGGAAAAATATTAAACATAGGTATGAATCCTATAATGCGGATTAATTATACCCCGAAAATGGAAATAAATTTTTTTGGAAAAGCCAACAACCATCAACTTATCTTTCAAGTACCAGGAGAAAGGGAATTATACGAAAATCTGAACGGAGGAATTTATATTCACGCACCTGAATCTCTAACACATCTGGGACATATAGATCCGAAAAGGATAGGAAAGGCAACTGTTGCAAGGAAATCTCTCAGGGAAATATTATGGAAAAGAGAAGAGGATGGTCATTATGGCTGGACTCTATGTATGATGCCTACTCCTGAACTTGCAAAAAAATCAGGGCTTTCGTTAAAAGAATATTCTGATCAGGTAGTCAGTGCATGTCATCTTGATAAAAGAGATCCGGTTAAAGAATGGAAAAATATATATAAAGAAGCTATGTCGATTAAAAATTGGATGAACAGCATGGATGTTAGATATTATCATATCCAGTCCAAGGAAATTGACCTGATTATTACACCAGGCAAAAAGAGGAGATGGATAGGCATCTCGGGACATAACATGCCAAGTTTTGAGATATTCCTATCACCGGATTGGAGGGGCACGGAAGGCGTATATTATTCAAATCAACCATCTTACAGGGACGGAAATTATGTTGAACGTGTCAGATTGGAATTCAAAAAGGGAAAGGTCGTTAAAATTGATGCAAAAGATGGGAAGAATTTTGTCATCAAACAGTTGACTATGGATGATGGAGCAAGGAGGGTAGGAGAATTCTCGCTAACAGATAGACGCTTTTCAAAGATAAATAAATTTATGGCGAATACACTATATGATGAAAATTATGGTGGAAAATATGGAAACTGCCATATCGCTGTCGGAATGTCCTATTCAGATACTTTTGATGGCGATCCTTCAAAACTTACAAAAGAATTAAAAAAGGACCTTGGTTTCAATGATTCAGCCCTTCACTGGGATCTTGTGAATACAGAACAAAAGAGTGTTACGGCGCATCTGCAATCAGGGAAGGATGTTAAAATATATGAAAATGGAGTTTTTACTTTTTGATAGAAAATACATTCATTCATATTCAGGGTATTGGCCCAAAGACCGAAAGAAATATATGGCGACAAGGTATCTGTAGGTGGGAGAATTTTCTATCGCGCAAAGACACTATAATATCGGCCAAGAAAGATCCGCTAGTACACATGCAATTGGAAGATTCTATTAGAAACCAAGATGACATCAAATATTTTGCGGACCGGCTCCCTTCATCGGATACCTGGAGGATGTTTGACGATTTTAAAGATAGGGCGGCATTCCTGGATATTGAGACAAGCGGAGATCGTTATGGGAGGGATCTGATAACCGTCATAGGTCTATATGACGGGAGTCATGTATATACCTTTGTTAATGGAAAAAACCTTTATGAATTTGAGATCATTGTCTCATCATATGAACTTTTAATTACCTTCAGCGGAAGCAACTTTGATCTTCCTTGGATAAAAAGATGCTTTCCTAATATAACTCTGCCGTCAGGGCATATTGATTTAAAGTATCTTTTTAATAGACTCGGTTACAAGGGCGGTTTAAAGAAGATCGAAAAAGAATTTGGGATATGTCGTGATAAAACTATTGAAGGGATGAGTGGGTTTGAAGCGATACAACTCTGGGACGCATATACCTGGGGTGATCAAGACGCCCTTGATCTTTTAATAAGATATAATACTGCGGATACGGTAAACTTGAAACCTCTTATGGAAGAAGGTTACAGAATGATGAAAAAGGTCTTAATGTCCAATTTTGATTGAGTGCCATTAAAAAAAATACCCGCAGAACCAAAACTATGGTCTGCGGGTTTAATAGTCTAATTCCATTGTTTACCTTGCGACAAAAATCTGGATAAAGTTAGGTTGATAAGTTAACAATTAAACAAGATATCAAAAAGTGTGGCTTCCCTTGATGCCGTTATTCTCCCCGATGCACATCTCTATTCTAATTTTTATTTTTTATTCGGAGATGCCCGAAAGAAAAGATGCACGTACATCTGAGAAGCCCTTTAAAGTACAACCACTGACTTACTTTTTATTAGTTTAACCTGTGGAAGCCGATGAATCTTCAAGATCAAAGACTATCCGGTAGTTTATTTAGCGGTGTTGAAGCCGGGTAGTACTTTAATTTTTATTTTCAAAGATCAAGAACACTACTGATTGTTCCTATTATAATTATCGGTATCCGCAAAAAAAACTTTAATTTTATTTCATTGACTTTAAAATAATTCAGAAATTTGAGTTGTAAAGAGGTAGGGGAATTTTTTTAAAAATATTATTAATAAGGACATTTTTACTTCCCTTTTATTTTTTTTAATTCATCTTTGATGGCATCCATATGCCTTTTTATTTTATCAATCATGTCTGAGTATGGATATTTTTCAATCAGTTTATTTAAAATATCTTGAGCAGTGAGGAGGAGGTCTCCTTTCTTTTTGATGTCATCAGTTTTTCTGGCCGTTTGGAATATCTTTGCCGCCCTGTTTCTCTCTTTATTGATATAATTCTCAATGGCAGTATCCTTCAGCCTTTTTATTTCGGCGCTGCCGTCACCTCCGGTATTAATAAGGTCAAGCATGTTTATTGCCTCTTCATACTCCTCCTTTTCAATCAATTTCCTTGCGGCCTCAATGCCTTCTTTCCAGTTATTTTTCAGATTGTCATGATATTGTTTTTCAGAGAGATCAAGCGCCTTTATTGCCTTATCAATCTCTGCCGTTTCAAGAGGCTCATCCGTCTGTGTCTTCCATTTTAAGAGCAGTAATCTTGCACCTTCAAAATCTCCCTGGCCTTTCAGTTTATCCACCTCTTTCATTATGCTTGTTATCCTTGCATTAACGTCCGAATTTAATTCCTTGTTTATTAAATCGTTCAATGCCTGATCTGATCCGGCAATATTTTTATTTTGACTGTTGATCTTAGACGTTGTCTTTTCCAGAAGGGCCTGTCTTTCATCCATGTTATCAACAAGTTTCTGGTATTCCTTAAGGGCCTTTTCTTTCTTGCCGGTTTTGATCCTCCATTCGATAAGTCCGGCCCTCAATTGGATAAGGTCAGGTCTCCCCTCCATCTCATTGATTATCCTGTCGGCGGTGCTTATCGCATCAGATAATTTACCCGTCTTGGCAAGTGACATGGCCAAGAGTGCGCCTGTTTCAGATGTAATGGTGTCTTTTCCATAGGCCTTTTCCATTTCATTGCATTCGAAGATAACAGCCTTATAATCCTTGGCAATATATCTTTTTAAAATGCTCTGTTTTTTAAGATTGAGATCATTTATTGCCTTGGCCTGGATTTGATCCTCTGGCTGTTCCTGATAAGAAAGATATTTCTCATCCAACGCGCTAAGGTTATTGAAGAGCATCAGGATTATTGTCCTGTAATCGTCCTGGGTGATATCACCCTGTGAGAGGTCCTTTATCATCTGATAATCCGATATGAGTCTTGACACGGCATCCCTGTTCTTTTCCTGGACCTTATTACTTGCAAGAAGGTCTTGGAGGACAGATATCTTTTTGTCGATGGCATCTGCCGGCAGTGCCGGTTCCATCTTGATTACGGGTTCAGTTTTTATTGGCTCTATTATTTTGGGCGGTGTTGCACAGGCGTATAATGAGAGGATTATTATTAACAGGATGCTGCCGATCCTTCCAGCCCGAATATTATTGTATGTCATCAGATTCAACCCCTTTTAACGGTTCGAAAACCCTTTTTAAAGAAATTATTCCATCATTGTCTTCGGCGTTTGAATAGACCTCAAGGGCATCAGGATCTGCCTGTTGGCCCCCTGAGAGAGGCAGGCCTGTGTCTGTGGATATCTTTACAGGCTTAAGTGCATCGCTCTTTGCAAGACGCGAGTTATCTATGCTGAATACAAGATCAGCTACCTCTATATCCTTCCGGTATTCCATGCTGTTTACTACGGCATTGGCTGTGTCTATCCATATGGGCAATGCGCCTGATGCCCCGTAGATCATGGTATATCTCCCTTTCATTGGCCGATTGTCATCATACCCTACATAGGAGGAAATTACATAACCGTTATTCAGATCAAATTCTCCCCTCCGTATCCCCGGTATGA
>Ga0153915_10001739_pt1 | contig 20047 bp, 14 predicted proteins | sample Opewatmetagenome_2_FD_107003 | JGI IMG/M metagenome (GOLD analysis project Ga0153915, IMG submission 107003) | Freshwater wetland microbial communities from Ohio, USA - Open water 3 Core 3 Depth 3 metaG | ecosystem: Environmental > Aquatic > Freshwater > Wetlands | place: USA: Ohio, Lake Erie...
ATGCCGATGACGCCGCGTCCGCGCTGTTCGGGCGTGTCGACGAGCATGATGTCGATCTTCGGCACGTCCGACATGCCGGCCAGCATGTACGACTCCATGTTGGGGTTGACCATCTGGCCGGTGACGCGATCGAGGATGCGATCCTCGAACAGCGCGAAGTTGAGCGAGCCGATGATGCCGCCGTAAATCTGGCTTTCGGCCGTCAGCCGGCTGACAATCAGGCCGCAGTCCTGCACCGTCAGAATGCGCTTCACCTTGACGATGCCGGTTTCGATGTCGACGTCGACTTCGGTGAACTGCACGCCGCTCGTGCCGGTGGACGAGAGGCCGTCCTCCCACTCGCCGTCGACCGACACCGGCTCGGCGCCCAGGTAGCGGCACGCCTCTTTCCACGTCATGCCCTTCGACGGGGTGCCCTTGACGTAGACGCGTCCGCCTTCGGCGACCAGCATGTCGGCGGCGACGCCGAGCACCGGCGCCGCTTTCGCGAGCACCTGGTCGCGCGCCTTGCCGGCGGCGATGCGAATCGCCGGGCTGATCGAGGCGGCCGTCGTGCTGCCGCCCGACGCGCCACAGACCGGGTAAATCGTGTCGCCGATTTCCGGCGTCACGGCGCTCACCGGAAGGCCGAGCGTTTCAGCCGTCAGCATCGCGACCAGCGTGCGCGTGCCGGTGCCGAGATCCTGCGTGCCGACCTTCATCACGACGCTGCCGTCCGACGCGATGTCGCAGTGCGCGTGGCCGCCGCGGCCGCCGCCGCCCCAGCGATGCGCCGAGACGCCGAACCCGTTCTTGATCGGGCCGGGCCGCGGATCGCCGGTCACGTGGCGCTTCTCCCAGCCGAACGCCTTCGCGCCCTGACGGAAGTAATCGCCCCAGGCCTGCGAGAGATTCGCCTCGGGAAGATTCTTGATGCGGAACTCGACCGGGTCCATGCGGACGCGATCGGCGAGCTCGTCCATCAGGATTTCCGTGAGGAAGCAGCCCTGCGGATGTCCCGGCGCGCGCATCGCGCGCTGCTGCCCGGCGTTGATGTAGACGTCGGTGTGCGCGCGGCGGCGATTCGGGAAGTTATAGATGTACGGCAGCGGGAAGTTCGACGTCGCGCCCGCGCCGCCGGTGCCCCAGCTCTGCCCGTCGAACGCCGTCAGCTTGCCGTCGGCCGAGACGCCGGCCCTGATCTTCGCGTAGGCCGACGGACGGTTGCCCGTGTCGAGATGCTCTTCCTTGCGATCGAGGAACAGCTTCACGGCGACGCCGGCTTCCTTCGCGAGCCGTGCGCAGATGAGGCCCTGCGCGTCGGGACCGAACTTGCTGCCGAAGCCGCCGCCCATGTACTGCGTGATGACGCGGACGTTCGCGCTCGGAATTCTCAGCCCCTGCGCGAAGCCGTCCTTCGTCCCATGCACGCCCTGCGTCGTCACCCACGCGGTGAGCTTGTCGCCGTCCCACTCGCAGACGCAGCCGTGCGTCTCCATGCAGACGTGCGTGATGACGTGCGTGGAATACGTCTGCTCGACGACGTGCGCGGCCTGCTTGAAGCCTTCGTCGAGATTGCCGCTTTCCTCCGTGTTCGCCTTGCGCGTGTTGCCGTTCATGAACACGACGGGCGCGTCGCTCGCCATCGACTGCTCGACGTTGGCGACATGCTGCATGACGTCGTAGGTGACCTTCACGAGGCGCGCGGCGTCTTCCGCATGCTCTTCCGTGTCGGCGGCGACGGCCGCGACCGGATCGCCCTGATACATCACCTGCGCGTTCGGCTGGTCCTTCCAGACGAGCGCGGCTTTGACGCCCGGCGCGCGGCGCGCCTCGCTGATGTCCAGAGACGATGCGCGCGTGCGGATGCGGTGAGCGGACGATCTTGCCGAACAGCATGCCCGGCCGGTTGATGTCGAAGCTGTACTTCGCGCGGCCCGTGACCTTGTCCGGACCGTCGAGGCGCTTGACGCGCGTGCTGAGCACGGCGGGCTTCGCGGGCCATGCGTATTTCTTCGCGTTGGCCGTCGGTCCGGACGGGGCCGGCGGCGGCGCGCCTTGCTGTGCCTTAGCCACGGGTCACCCCCTTCGCCGCACCGGTCGTCGCCGTGAGCGCGGCCTCCATGATTCGCACGAAGGTGCCGCAGCGGCAGATGTTGCCGTCGAGGCCCTTCTTCACCTGGTCGACGGTCGGCTTCGGATGTTTCTCGATGAGCGCGACGGTCGCCATCACGAAGCCCGGCGTGCAGAAGCCGCACATCAGCGCGTCGCGATCGCAGAAGGCCTGCTGCACGGGATGCAGCGTGGCGCCGTTTGCGAGACCGTCGACGGTGCGAATCTGCTTGCCGACGGTTTCAATCGCCAGCGTCGAGCAGGAGTACGCCGTCCTGCCGTCGATGATCATCGTGCACGCGCCGCACACGCCGCGGTCGCAGCCGCGCTTGTTGCCGGTGATGTCGGCCTTGTTGCGGATCGCGTTGAGCAGCGTCATGCGCGGCTCGACGCGAAGCGCCACGCGCTTGCCGTTGACCATCAGCTCAATCGGCACCTCGCCGGGTCCGACAATCGCCGGACCGCTTTGCGCCTGGGCGACGGCTGCGCCGGCCACGCTCGCGGCGATCGGCACCACGCCGGTCGCCTTCAGGAACTGGCGGCGGCCGCGGTTGATCTGCTCGGGTTTCTCGGGATCTTTGTTCTTCTGAGCCATGAACAAGCCCTCAGGAAAAGGACACCAAAACCGGGCAAGTATACCCCGGGCTCCGCAGGAAATTGCAGGAGGGCGGGATGGCAGGATGGCGGGATTTATTGAGGGATTTTCGGGCTCTGCAGTATTTCGAGGAGTTCGGCCAGCGCCGCCACCTCGTGCTCGGCGGCGTAGAGGATGGCCCGCCGCTCCTGGAGCGTCGGCACGGACCATCCCTCGTTCTCGATGTGGACGCGGCCGTCGTGGTCGACGTCGACGACCGTCGCGTCCATCGGCTCAACATACAACTTCACCAGATCACCAATTCACCGAATTGGCCAATCTAGATCCCCGTGGCTGCCGACGCCCGCATCGCATCGTCCACCCCAAGGACCAGGGCTGAGGCGGCCCCATACGAGTAATTAAGGTTAATCCCTGCGTCGGCAACCAGCTGAAGCGCAGCCGGACTCGCGGCGGTCTCGACGACGAGCACGCCACGTTCCGACACGTGGTGCCGCCGTTCGCGAAGGACCGCCGCGCCGTGGACGTGATTGTCCACGACCAGCCGCAGGTGCCCGTTCTCGCCGAGCGACATTGCGAGGATGTTGACGCGCGCGTCGGCGAGCAGCCCGACAACGCCGGCCAGCGCGCCGGCGTTATTGGGCAGTCGAAGACCCAGCTCCGTGCGAATCACTAGCCCAGCACGCGGATGACGACGCGCCGGTTCTGCGCGCGGCCGTCCTTCGTCTTGTTGTCGGCGGCCGGCTTCGTCATGCCGTAGCTGATGACGTTTATCTTGTGCAGCGGGATCTGATGTTTCTCGTACAGATACCGCTTCACGGCTTCCGCGCGCTCGAGGCCGAGCTTCTCGTTGAAATCCGCCGAGCCGACGTTGTCGGTGTGCCCCTCGACTTCGATGTAGACGTTCTTCGGATCCTGCTGCAGCTTCGAGATGAGCTGATCGATCTCCGATTTCGCTTCGTCGGGCAGATCGGTCTTGCCGAACTTGAAGTTGCCGGAGCTTTCGTTGATGACGACCTCGAGGACGAGCCGGCGCGAGGCCTTGTCGAACGCGTCGAGCTTGTTGCCGACGGCGCCCGCCGCGCTGTTCGCCGCGTTCGCCGCAGTCGCCGCGTTCGCGGCGGCGGCGTTCGCCTGCTGCGCGGCGGTGCCCGCCGCGGTGGCCTTGCCGTCCACTTCGGTGATCTTCGCCTCGTTCTGCCGCGTGCGCTCCTGCGTCTGCTCGACCGTCCGTCCGAGCGAATCGACCTTGTCGTTCACTTCGCCGACGCTCGTCTTCACGTACTTCTTCGTGGCGCACGCCGTCGTGCCACCCAGGGCCACCGCCGCCAGAGCGATCGCTGTCAGGAATGTCCGCATGATCTCAGTCCTCCTAAAACGCATTCGGGCGTCATTGCCCGACGATATATCCACTCCGCGCATGCGCGGTCAGATTTCTGCTCCGCATCTTCACCGTCAGCGGGTGCCAGCCCGCCGCCGCGCCCGACTCGATCGCGATCAGGTACTGATGGCGCAGCTCCTCGACGATCTGCTGCGCCACGTAGCTTCGCTGCGGCGGTCCGCTCGCCACCCACGCGGCACCGCCCGTCCACGACGCGAGGTTCGCGAGCTCGCCCGCCAGCGGCGATTTGACGGCCGCCGGCGTCGCCGTGTCCGACGCCGGATCGTCGAGCGCCGAGACGACTCCGATGACGTACACCGGAACATCAATGGCGCTGGCGATGCCGGACACCTGCGGCGGCGTCAGCTTGCTCGCGTTGTCGAGGCCGTCGGTAAACACAACAACCGCGCGCCGCCGTCCCTCCCGCGTCGTCATGCGCTCGGCCGTTCTCGCGATGGCATCGAGGAGCGACGTCGCGCCGAACGGCACGATCTTCGACATCGACTCCGGCAGCCGGCGAAGACCCGGCGTGAACGGCACCGTCTCCTCGAGCCGCGTGTCGAACTGAAAGACCGCGGCTTCGTCGCGCGCCGGATCGAGCATCCCGAGCAGCAGCGACGCGGCCTCGCGCGCGTGCGCGAGCTGCCCTTCCATGCTGCCGCTGACGTCGAACAGCAGCGCGACGCTCAGGCCCGCGGCCTCCTCCCGGAAATCCGCAATCGGGCGCCTGCGCCCGCTCTCGAACACCTCGAAATCGCCCTGAGCGAGGTGGCGCACGAAGCGTCCACGATGGTCGCGTACCACGACGGCGAGCCGCACGACGTCCACCGAACTCCGGAAAAGCGGCGGCGGTATCGTCTGGGATACAGCTTGCGCGAGGATGGCGAAGGCGAGGGCGCCGGGGAGCACGGGCATCATTATCTGACAGCTCATCCATAGCAAGGAACTTGCCACGCTGCTTCACGCCATTTGCCTAAGCAAATGGCCTTCCCGACCACGGCCGACTATGTAAGAAATGCCGCCGTTGTATAGTGGCGACGTGACCACCTCCAAGATCGCGAGCGCACCGGCAGTTCCTGTCGCACACCGGGTCAACACGTTCAGCTATGCCATCCGCAACATCGTGGCCGAGGCTCAACGGGTCGAGGCCACGGGCATGCGGGTTCGCTATCTCAACGTCGGAGATCCGAATGCCTTCGGCTTCAAGACGCCGCCGCATCTGATTGCCGCCGTCGAACGCGCGATGCGCGATGGCCATAACGGCTACGGGCCGTCGCCGGGCATCGCCGCGGCCCGCGAAGCGGTTGCGCAGGAGCTGACGTCACACGGCTTCCCGATGACGCCGGACCGCGCGCTCATCACCGCCGGCACGTCGGAAGCGATCGATCTCGTGCTCAGCTCGCTCGTGGACAGCAACAGCGAAGTGCTCGTGCCGATGCCGACGTATCCGCTGTACACGGCGGTCCTTGCGAAGATCGACGCGCGTGCGAAGTATTACCGCACCGATCCGTCGCGCGGCTGGCAGCCGGATCTCGATCACCTCAAGTCGCTCGTCACGCCGGCCACACGCGCGCTCGTCGTCATCGATCCGAACAACCCGACGGGCGCGACATATCCGACGTCCACACGCCGCGAGCTGCTCGAGTTTGCCGAGCGCCACAACCTGGTCATCCTCGCCGACGAGGTGTACGGCGATCTCGGCTACGACGGTCCGATCGATCCGATCGGCAAGCTCGATCCCGACGCCGCGATCATCACGTTCTCGAGCCTGTCGAAAGCGTATCTCGCGCCCGGCTGGCGCACCGGCTGGATGGGCGTCGGCCGCTCGCCACGGCTCGACAACGCGCTGACGGCAATCAAGAAGATGGCGGACGCGCGGCTCTGCAGCACGCTCCCGATGCAGTACGCGGTCGCCGGCGCGCTGCTCGGCGATCGCTCGCATCAGCCGATCTTCCGTGCCGAGCTGAAGAAGCGCGCGGACCTCACGGTGAGGAGCCTCAACGCGATGCCTGGAATGTCGTGCGTCGCGCCGATCGCCGGCTTCTACGTCATGCCGCAGCTGACGCTGCCGGCAGGGCGCACCGACGAAGATTACGTGCTCGGGCTGCTGCGCGCGACCGGCGTGCTCTGCGTCTACGGCTCGGGCTTCGGCATGCCGAAGGACGGCGGCTTCTTCCGCATCGTCTTCCTCGCATCGCCCGATGAGCTCGCCGAAATCTACGGACTGATGGCAGAGTTCACCCGGAAATTCGTCGCGAACGGCTGATCAGTTTTCCCTATGCGACGCGATCCGCTCGCGTATCTCACGGCGGAGCTGACCACGCTCAAAGAGCAGGGTCTGTACCGCAAGCTGCGCATCCTCGAAGACGAGCAGAAGCCGAAGACGACCTTCGACCACCGCTCGGTCGTCAACCTTTCGTCGAACAACTATCTCGGACTCACCACGCATCCGCGGCTGCGCGAGCGCGCGCTCGAAGCGACGCGGAAGTACGGCGTCGGCACCGGCTCGGTGCGGACGATCGCCGGCACCATGGACATCCACATGGAGCTCGAGCGCCGGCTCGCCGAGTTCAAGCAGACCGAAGCGGTCGTCGTCTTCCAGAGCGGCTTTGCCGCGAACGCGGGAACCGTTTCCGCCGTCCTGGGCAAAGACGATGTGGTGGTGTCCGACGAGCTGAATCATGCGAGCATCATCGACGGCTGCCGGCTGAGCCGCGCGGCCATCAAGGTGTTCCCGCACAAGGACGTCGACGCCGCGCGCAGGATTCTGCAGTCGCTGCCCGCCGGGCAACGCAAGCTCCTGATTACCGACGGCGTGTTCAGCATGGAGGGCGACCTGGGACCGCTGCCCGCGCTCTGCGATCTGGCCGAAGAATTCGGCTGCATCATGATGGTCGACGATGCGCATGCGAGCGGTGTGTTCGGGAAGAACGGCCGCGGGACGATCGATCACTTCGGCGTGCACGGCCGCGTGGACATCCAGGTCGGCACGCTGTCGAAAGCCATCGGCGTCCTCGGCGGCTACGTCGCGGGCACCCGCTCGCTGATCGAATTCCTGTATCACCGCGCCCGGCCATTTCTTTTCTCGACCTCGCATCCGCCCGGCGTCGCCGCGGCATGCATTGCCGCGATCGACGTGCTGATGGAAGAACCTCACATCATCGAACGCCTGTGGGAGAACACGCGCTTCTTTCAGGCCGGGCTCACATCGCTCGGCTTCGACACCGGCGTGAGCGAGGGGCCGATCACGCCCGTCATCGTTGGCGACGGCGCGCTCGCGATGAAGCTGTCCGACGATCTCTTCCAGTCGGGCGTCTTCGCGCAGGGCATCGCCTTCCCGACGGTCGCGGCCGGCAAGGCGCGCGTCCGGACGATCGTCACCGCGACGCACACGCGCGACGAACTGCAATTCGCGCTGGACGCGTTCGCGAAGGTGGGAAAGGAACTCGGTATCCTCCGATGAGCAAGCGCCTTCGTGACTTCGTCTCCGGCTATACGCGGGACCTGAAGGCCGAGGATCTCGGGCGGCTGTTCACGCGTGACGCGCGCGAAGCGTACGAGTTCTTCGCGCGCACGATCGATCCGAAGGAGCTCGAAGGCCTTCGCTGGCAGCGCCGGCTCATCGTGCACCTGCGGCTGTTCTTCACCGCGTTCACGATGAAGCTGTCGCCGGCGCGCCGCGTGGTCTACGCGGCCTCGATCATCTTCGCCGTCGTCGGCATCTTCAATCTGATGCAGCTCCGGATGGCGCAGACCGGAGTCGGGCGGCTCAACGTCGTGGTTCCGGGCCTCGGTTTGCCGAACGGCCTCGGATCGCTCGTCGTCGCCTTCCTGCTCGTGAATCTGATTGTGCTGCTCGAAGTCGCCGATCGCCTGTCGCTCAAGAACGACCTCGAGATCGCGCGGGAGATTCAGAAAGCCATGCTGCCTCCCGGACGGTTTCGCGCGCCGGGAGCGGACGTCGCGGGGTTCAGCCGTCCGGCCAATACCGTGGGCGGCGACTTCTACGAGATCCTGCCGCTCGGCGACGGCCGGCTGGTGGCAGCCGTCGGCGACGTCGCGGGCAAGGGCAGTCCGGCCTCGCTGCTGATGGCGCTCCTGCTCGCGATGATGCGCACGCTCACCGACGAGCGGCTCGAGCCGGCGGATCTGATGGCGCGCCTCAACGTCCAGGTGTGCCGGCAGTCGCCGGGCAACCGGTTCATCACGATCTTCTACGCCGTCCTCGATCTCGCGAGCGGCGAGATGACGTACGTCAACGCGGGCCACACACCGCCGCTTCTGCTCCGCGCCGCCGGCGGCGTCGAGCGGCTCCAGTCCGGCGGCGTCGCGCTCGGCATGTTCGATCGATCGCGCTTCGAGACGGGACGCGTCCTGCTCAAGCCCGACGATCTGCTCGCGATCTACAGCGACGGCATCACGGAAGCCGAAAACCCCAAGGGCCAGCCCTTCGACGAGCAGGGGCTGGAAACGGTGCTCGCCTCCGAGCGCCGGAACAACGTCGCGGCGACCTGCGCCGCCGTGGTGCGCGCGGTCGAGCGGCACACGGCGGACACGCGCCTCGCGGACGACCTCACGCTGCTGTTGCTTCGTCGCTCTACCGTGCCGGCTCCGGCCGGTGTCTAATACTTTCAGCGTGCGCACGATCCGAGTGTCGGCCATCGCCGTCCTGACGTGTCTCGCCGGCGCGCTCAGCGCCGCCGCGCAGGTGCCTGCGCAGGCCGCCCCCGCGCCGGACAACGTTCAGCGACTGCTCAATCACCTCGAGGATCTCGTGCTCGCCGGCGACGTCGTCGGGTACCTGGATCTGGTGCCGGGCAACGCGAATCGCGCGCGAGCGGTGGATTTCAGCCGGACGGAAATCCAGTCCGGCGCGACGCGCGCCGTCGTCAAGGAGCGCGAGCGGATGCCTTTCGGGAGCACGCTCGAGCCGACGGGCTATCGCGTCATTGCGGACGTGTTCGTCGAATACGGCGCGCTTGGCCGTGTGGCGACGTGGCAGATGGATCTGCAACGCCGCGGCGATGAACTCGAGATCTTCGATCAGCGGCGCCTGACGTCGGTCGAGCGCCTGTTCCGGCTCTCGCTCGATGACGAGCGGCAGTTTGCGGCGCAGAACCTGACGATCCACGCCGAGGATTTCGATCTCGCGTTCGACTCCGGCAACGTCTTCGTGTCGTCGGTCGATGCCGGCATTACCGCCGTCGTGCTGCTCGGCCGCGGCGACATGCATTTCCATCCGAAGCCGGACACCGAGAAAACGCAGGTCCGCATCTTCTGCGGCAGCGAGACGCTCGATACGGCGTTCACGTCGGCGTTCATCCGGATGGATCCCGAAGACGTCCAGCGGTTCATCGACGTCGGCAGGCTGACGGCCGTGCCGGTCGATCCCCGCGAGCTCAAGCGCGCGACGGACGTCTTCAAGCAGGATTTCAGGAAGTCGTATCACCTGAACCTGGGCGACCTGAGCAGCGAGCCGTGGTCGCTGCTTCCCGGCGCGGACAACTTCGTCGCCGAAGTCCACACGCGGAAATTCGGCATCCTCACGTACACGCGCTCGAAGGCCGAGGCCGAGGACATCACGCTGTTTGACCGCCTCCGCCGCCGCAACATCGCCGTGTATTCGTCCGAGGAGACGCTCGCCCGCCGCGGCCGCTCGTACAACGAAGACGACTTTCGCGACTACGACGTCGTCCATTACGACGTCGACCTCGCGCTCTCTCCTTCGAGGCCGTGGATCGACGCCGTGACGACCGTCACGCTGCGCGTGAAGGCGCCGATAATCACCAGCGTCTCGCTGCGTCTCGCCGACGCGCTGGTCATCCGCTCGATCGTCAGCGACAAGTTCGGCCGTCTCTTCGGCTTCCGCGTCAGCAATCAGAACCTTGTCGTCATCAATTTTCCGGCGCCCGTCGGCCAGGACGCGGTGTTGAAGCTGACGTTTGTCTACGCGGGCCGCGTGGAACCGCAGGCGGCGGACGGCAGCGAAACGGTGGGCGTCGGTCAGGATCAGGCGTTCAGCGACGCTCCGGAATTCACGGCGGAGCCGAGCTTCCTCTACAGCAGCCGTAACGCCTGGTATCCACAGGCGACCACCTCCGACTACGCGACGGCGACGATGAAGATCAGCGTGCCGGCGGGGTACGAATGCGTGGCAAGCGGCGTGCTCGACGAGGGCTGGCCGCAGATCCTGGGCACGAAAGAGGATGAATCGGAGCGGAAGGTGTATTCGTTCACGGCGGTGCAGCCGCTGCGGTACCTCGCCTTCATCGTCAGCAGGTTTCAGCACGTCGACACCACGACGCTGGACTTTCCCGAGCTTGGCAAAACGCTGACGCTTTCTGTGGAGGCGAATCCGCGTCAGACGCGGCGGGGGCGCGAGCTCGCACAGCGTGCCGAGGACATCACGAAGTTCTACGCGTCGCTTGCCGGCGATGTCCCGTATCCGACGTTTACGCTGGCCGTCGTCGAGGGCGACCTGCCGGGCGGGCACAGCCCGGCCTACTTCGCGGCGCTGCTGCAGCCGTTGCCGCTGACGGCCCAGACGTGGCGCAACGATCCGGCCTCATTCGATCGCTTTCCTGACTTCTTTCTCGCGCACGAACTCGCGCATCAGTGGTTCGGACAGGCGGTCGGCTGGGGCAACTACCACGAGCAGTGGCTGAGCGAGGCGTTCGCGCAGTATTTCGCCGCGCTGTACGCGCAGCACCAGCGCGGCGACGGCGTCTTCGCCGGCGTGCTGCGGCAGATGCGCCGCTGGGCGATGAACGAGTCCGATCAGGGCCCGGTGTATCTCGGATACCGGCTCGGCCACATCAAGAACAACGGCCGCGTCTTTCGCGCGCTGGTTTACAACAAGGGCGCCGCGGTGCTGCACATGCTGCGGCGTCTGATCGGCGACGAGGCGTTTTTCGGGGGATTGCGCCGCTTCTACGCGTCGGCGCAGTTCCGTAAGGCCGGCACCGACGAGCTCAAAGCGGCATTTGAAGCGGATGCCGGCCGCTCACTCGATCGGTTCTTCGATCAATGGATTTACGGCTCGACGCTTCCGCGCCTCAAGGTGCAGTATCGCGTCGAGGGGAACGAGCTCGCCGTCCACGTCGATCAGCTGGGCGAGGTGTTCGAAGTCCCCGTGACGCTGACGGTCGAGTACGCCGATCGCACGAAGGCCAGCCTCGTGGTTGCCGTCGACAAACAGAACGTCGACCGGCGCATTCCGCTGGCCGGCGCCGTCCGGAGCGTGGGCATTAATAAGGATGACGGGGTCCTGGCTGACATCAGCCAGTAGCCGCCCTGACCTTGATATGATCGACCGTTGATGGAAACCGTAAAGCTGACAATCGACGGCCGCGAAGTCACCGTGGAGAAGGGCAAGACCGTTCTCCAGGCGGCGATCGAAAGCGGCATCTCCGTTCCTTATTACTGTTATCACCCGGGCATCGGGATCGACGGGTCGTGCCGCGTCTGCATCGTGAAGATCGAGAAGATGCCGAAGCTGCAGACGTCGTGCTCGACCGTCTGCACGGATGGCATGGTGGTGTCGACGCAGACGCCAGAGGTCGTGCAGGCGCGCGCCGGCGTGTTTGAATTCCTGCTGGTCAACCACCCGCTCGACTGCCCGGTGTGCGACAAGGGCGGCGAGTGTCCGCTCCAGGATTTTTCGTACAACTTCGGCCCGCCCGAGAGCCGCACCGATTTTCCGCGCCGCGTGTTCGACGGCGAGGGCGTGAAAGGCGACGTCGATTTCGGCCCGACGCTGATGCTCAACCGGCAGCGCTGCATTCTGTGCACGCGCTGCGTGCGTTTCATGCGCGAAGTCGACGGCGACGCGCAGATCAACATCATCGATCGCGGGTACGGCAGCGAGATCGCGACGTTCCAGGAAGAAGGCGTGCACTCCCTGATCTCCGGCAATCTGATGGACGTCTGCCCGGTCGGCGCGATCACGACGCGGGACTACCGCTTCAAGTCGCGTCCGTGGGACAACCCGAACGCCGTCGACACCGTCTGCACGCGCTGCGAGAAGGGCTGCAACACGACCGCGTGGCTCAAAGCGAAGCCGGAATGGGCGAAGGGATCGCGGCTCATCCGGTTCACGCCCCGCTTCACGCCCGACGTCAACGGCTACTGGATGTGCGACATCGGCCGTTTCGACTATCACTGGATGGAAAGCGAGCACCGGCTGCGCACGCCGATGGCCAGGGACAGCCGCGGCGGCCTGCAGCCGGTGTCGTGGAACGACGCGCATCGCGTGCTCGTCGAGAAGCTCTCCGCCGCCGGCAGAGCGAACGCGGAAGGCGTGCGATTTCTCGTCTCCGCGCACGCGTCGCATGAAGAGTTGTTCCTGTTCCGCCGGCTGGCCGAAGAGCTCGTGGGCCATGCAAACGGCATCACCGCGGCCTGGACGTCATCGCAAAAGCCGCAGCCGCCGGGAACGAAGTTCGTCGTGCCGGAAGTCGATGCGCCGAATGTCGCCGGTGTCCACGCTTTTGGACTCGGGAACGACCTGTCTGCGCTGCGAGCGGCGGTCGAAGGCGGCCGCGTGACGGCGCTCTACGTGTACGATCCGGGCCCCGCGACACTCGGCGACGTCGAGTGGATCGTGAAGGCCCGCACGAAAGGGACGCTGCCGCTGCTCATCGTCCAGGGCGTGCTGTTGACGCCAGTGGCCGAAGCCGCCGATTTCGTCCTCCCCGGCGCATCCTCCGCCGAGAAGGAGACGTCGTATACGAATGGGGAGGGACGGCTTCAGGCTGCGTCGCGCGCGCTGCCGCTCCTCGGCGACTCGATGGAAGACTGGCAGATTCTCGTCAATCTCGCGAAAGGGCTCGGCGTCGCGCTGCCGTACGCCGATGCCGCATCGGTCCGCGCGGACATCGCCGCCCGCTTCGCGGGATCGAAGGCGCTCGACGGCATCTCAACGCTGACGTTCGGCCAGCCGATGGACGGCCGTCACTGGCTGCAGGCGAGCAATCCCTCGGAGCGGTGGAAGTGGGACTTCATGTTCCAGGACCTGCCGCCCGTCAAAGGCACGGTCGAGCTGTCTGCCCTTCCGCCGGCGCCAGTGGCGGTGATCCCTCTTAAAGAAGTGAAGTGAGGTTTTCGAGATCTTTTCTCTGTGTCCTCTGTGTCCTCTGTGGTGGAGCGTTTCTCCATGCGCAGCTGCAGCGCGTCAAAGCCGAGGTCACGCCCCTGCTCGAGACCGACGGCGTGCACCCTGGCGACACCGTCCGCGCCGCGCTGACGGTCAGGCTTCCTGAAGGCTTTCACGTTCAATCGAACAAGCCGCGCGATCCGTCGCTCATCGCCACCGAACTGGCGATCGATGCTCCGCCAGGCATCACGGTCAAGGAAGTGGTATTCCCGCCGCCCGTCGATCTCAAACAGGCCGGCGTCGATCAGCCGCTCGCCGTGTTCGAACGCAATTTCGCGATCGGCGTGCAGCTTGCGGTGGCGCCAACCACCGCGGCAGGCACGCTGACCGTGCCTGCGCGCCTGCACTACCAGGCCTGCAATGACACGACGTGTTTTGCGCCGACGAATGCGACGGCGGAGTGGACGCTGAATGTCGTTCCCGCGGCAAGTGCGATCCGTCCCACGCACCGCGACGTCATCAATCGCATCGCCTTCGGCCACGGCGACGCGCCAGCCGCCGTCGTCGCCCCGTCAACCCCGAACCTCTCGAACCTCTCGAACCTCTCGAACCTCGAGAGTTTCGTGGTCGCAGGAACAACCGGCGGCTATCAGGGAAGCGGCGACTTCCTGAAATTCATCCAGGACGCCGAAAGCGGCGTGAAACAGCGCGGGATGTTCGAGGGACGTGGACCGCTCGCGATTGTCCTGCTGGTCTTTCTCGGCGGTCTGGCCCTGAATCTGACGCCGTGCGTTCTCCCGATGATCCCCATCAACCTCGCGATCATCGGCGCGGGGACGCAGGCCGGATCGCGCGGCCGCGGGTTCCTCCTTGGCGGCGTCTATGGCGCCGCCATGGCCGTCGTGTACGGCGTGCTTGGCGTCATCGTCATTCTCACGGCCGGCACATTCGGCACCATCAACTCGTCGCCCTGGTTCAACCTCGGCATCGCCGTCCTGTTTGTCGCGCTCGCGCTCGCGATGTTCGACGTCATCACGATCGATTTCTCGAGATTCTCGAGCAACTTCCACGTCGGCGAAAAGAACCGCGGCACGTTTGTCGTCGCATTCGTCATGGGAGCCGTCGCCGCGCTGCTTGCCGGCGCCTGCGTCGCGCCCGTCGTGATCCAGGTCGTGCTGTTCTCGAGCAACCTCTACTCGAAGGGCGCGGCCGTCGCGCTCGCGTTGCCGTTTCTGCTGGGCGTCGGCATGGCGGTCCCGTGGCCGATTGCCGGCGCCGGCCTCGCGGCGTTGCCGAAACCTGGCGCGTGGATGGTCCGCGTCAAACAGGTCTTCGGCATCGTCATTCTCGCAACCGCGGCGTACTACGGCTACGAGGCGTACGGACTCTTCGCCGATCGGTTTGTCGACGCGTCAGCCGTCACCTCGAGCGTGGACGAGCAGGTGAAGGCCGGCTGGCATCGATCGCTCGACGAAGGCCTCGCCACCGCCGCGCGTGAACACAAACCGGTGCTCATCGACATGTGGGCGACATGGTGCAAGAACTGCCTGACGATGGACAAGACGACGCTGAGAGATCCCGCCGTCGTCTCGGCGCTCGACGGGTACGTGAAGATCAAATTCCAGGCGGAGAATCCCGACGAGCAGCCGGCCAGGGCCGTGATGCAGCGATTCGATGCGGTCGGCCTGCCGACGTACGTGATACTGCGTCCAAAACCGTGATACCCTGTGCACGTTTGAGCGCATCCCCCTTCCCTATCCGATGCGATCACGTGCCGTTCAATTAGCTCTCGGTGCAGTGACAGTTGCCGCGGTCGTTGGCGCGGCCCTTTTCATCAACAGCTCCGAACAACACATCGCGACCGCACGCAGTGCGGAGCGTGCGGTCGACGCCGTCGCCCGCGAGGCGACGAACGGCCTCGCGCAGCTCCGCGCCGACGCGGCCGTCAAATCCATCGAAGCGCTGGGCGCGATGGCGACGACGGACAAGGCGAGAGCCGCGTCGGAAGAAGCGGCGGCAAAGGCCGCGGCCCTGCTCGACATCCACCGTCGCGCGCGCGACTACGCAAGGACGGGCCTTCCGCTCGTGGCGGGTGACGTGATTTTTGCCGACGGCGCCGATGCGGCATCGGCCGTGCTCGATCAGGTCAATGCCGCCCGCGTGGCGGAGCAGCAGGCCGCGGACGCCGAGGAAAGCTCACAGCGCAAACTCGAAGCGGCGGTGCTCGCCGGTGCCGCGCTTGTCGGCCTGGCGGCAATTGCGGGAATCGTGTTCGCCGCGCCACAGGCTCCGGCGCAGCCGGCGGAGGCCTCAGCGCCCGTCGCCGACGCGGCGGCTGCCGCCCGGCCGGACGATCTCCACCTTCGAGGCGAACCCGAGACGGCGGCTGGATACGTGACGGCACGTCCCGCGGGGCCTGTGCTGCGGGCGGCGTCCCAGCTCTGCACGGATCTCGGTCGCGTCAGCGATGTCGAAGAGCTTCGAGGACTTGTCGGCCGGGCTGCCGAGTTGATGGACGCGAGCGGGATGATCGTGTGGGTGACGGCCGCCGCTGACGGACACCTCGTGCCTGCCCTCTCGCATGGTTATCCGCCCGACATGATCTCGCGTCTCCCGCCGCTCGCGCGGACGGCGGACAACGCCGCGGCGAACGCGTTTCGTACGGGCCAGCTGCAGATCGTCCTCGCGCGTCCAGGCTCGTCAAACGGCGCCGTCGTCGCGCCGTTGTTGTCGTCGGATGGGTGCGTCGGCGTGATCTCGGCGGAGATCCGCGGCGGCGGTGAGACGTCGGAAAGCGTGCAGGCGCTTGCGGCCATTTTCGCCGCGCAGCTGGCGGGTGTGCTTCACACGACGCCTGAGGCGCACGAGAAGCGAGCCGCGACTGGGACGGATAACATTTGAGGATTTGAGAATCTAAGATTTGAGAATATGGTTTGGTGATTTTTTGATCTGGCGACGGTAGTTAAGACGAGCCGTTGTGAGAGACTTCGCGAAGATCGCCCGCAGTTCACCGACACTACGACGCCAAGCCTCGCGATGAACTCGACTCGCGATCGCGCACGACGACTCGATCGATAGTTCGAAGAGACACCGGGTCCAGAACGTGCGAGTTGCCGCGCTACCCCGTCAGTTGCTGGTTCGCGAAGCAGTGTTCGAACGAACTTCAGCACCCGAACAGCGAATCCCTCTGCGCGTTCCGACAATAGATCTGCTTGTGTTGGCACGCGGCCGCTCTTGCAGGTTTGCGGCCATTCCGGCAGGCACTGATTCTCAAGAGATTTCGTCGGACCAGTTCAGCAGATCGCAAGATCTGCGTACGTGCAGATTCTCAAATTCTCACATTCTCAAATCATAGATTCAGCTAACGATTCGCAGCGCCACCACCGTCATGTCGTCTTTCGCGGGGACCTCTCCTCGAAAGTCGGTGACGGCGCTGAACACCGATTCGACGATCGCCTTCGCCGGCAGCTTTCTCGACTCCAGCACGATCTGCGTCAGGCGCTCGATGCCGAACTCCCGGCCGCGATCGTCGGTCGCCTCGAACACCCCGTCCGTGCAGAACACCCAGACATCGCCCGCCAGCAGCTCGAACGACGCCTCGTCGTACGACGATCCGGCAAATGATCCGAGCGGCACCCCCGGCAGCACGACCTGCGCGGCGCTCTCGCCGCTGCATCGCACCGGATACGGCAGGCCGGAATTCGCGAGCACGACCGACCGGCGCTTGAGATCGAACAGCGCGTAGCACAGCGTGCAGTAGTACTGCTCCAGCTGGCGTTCGTGGAGAATCGTGTTCATCGACGCGAGGACACCGGCCGGGCTCGATCGATCCGACGTGTACCGGCGGCGGAAGGTCCGCGACCGCACGAGCTCGCCGGCGAACGCGCTGTACAGCGCCGCCGGCACGCCCTTCCCCGACACGTCGCCCACGGCAATCACCAGGCTCTGCGGCTCCGGTGTCAGGAAGTCGTAGAGATCGCCTCCAAGCTCGTACGCGGGCTCGAAGCGCGCGGCGACATCGACGCCTTTGAACCGTTTCGGCAGTTCCGTCGGCAAAAGCGCTGTCTGCACGCGCTGCGCGAACCGGATTTCCTTTTCGAGCCTGATTTCGTTCGCGCGAATCGTCTCGTACAGCCGCGCATTCTCGATCGCCACGGCCGCGTGGCTCGCGAAGAGCGTCATGATTTCGATGTCGCTCTTCCTGAACGCATCGAGCTCAGGGCTTTCGAGGTCGAAGACGCCGATGCAGCGATCCTTCACCATGAGCGGCACGACGAGCTCGGAGCGAATGTCCTCGACGACCGGGATGTACCGCGGATCTTTCGACACGTCCGAGACCAGTACGGGCTCTTTGTGCAGCGCGGCGTATCCGACGAGGCCGTCGCCCATCTTGACGCGCGTCGGCACGCGCTGGTCGCCGTATCGCACGGCCGTCTTCATCTCCAGCTCGCGCGTCTCGTCGTTGACGAGGAGAATGCCGAACGTGCGGTAATCGATGACGCGCCGGGTCACGCTGGCGAGCCGTGTCAGCAGCTCGTCGAGGTTGAGGATCGACCCGAACTCACGCGCGACTTCCGCGAGCGTCTCCAGCGTGCTGGTGTACTCGCGCTCGTGCTCGAGCAGGCGCGCGTTCTCGATGGCCACGGCGACGTTCGCGCCGAACTGCCGGAGCACGGCTTCGTCGACGAGCGTGAACTGCCCGATGTTGTCGCTGAGCAGGTTCAACGCGCCGATGACGCGCCCCTGGCGCCGCAGCGGCACGACGAGCTCGGCGTTGCTTCCCGGCACGGCCTCGACGTACCGCGGGTCCGAATGCACGTCGTTCACAAGGAGCGGCAGGCCGTCCGCCACCGCGGCGCCGACCAGGCCCTCCCCGACTTTGACGCGGAGCGTCCGCGCGACCTCGGCGGGATACCCGACCGAATACGCGATCGTCAGCTCGGTCTTCTTCGGATCGAGCAGATAGACGGCAAACGCCTTGAACTTCGTAATCCGCGAGATGAGCTCGGGGATCTTCTGCAGGAGCTCTTCCAGATCGAGCACCGACGTGACTTCGCGCCCGAGCGCAAAGAGCGCCGTCAGCGCGTCGAGCGCGCCTGCGCGGACATCGGGTTCTGGTGCGGCGGCGGATTCGGTCACAACGAAGAGAAGGTCTGATGCCAGTATAATCGGTTGCTCACATGGACCTGACGCTCCCTCTCGACCATGCCGCCATCGAGCGGATTCTTCTCCACCGCTATCCGTTTCTGCTGGTGGATCGCGTAACGGAGCTCGAGATCGACAAGCGCATCGTCGGCATCAAGAACGTGTCGCGCAACGATCACTATCTCTCGCATGAGGCCGGCGGCGCCTCGGTGTTTCCGCCGACGCTGCTGACCGAGGCGATTGCCCAGGTCGGCGCGATTCTGATTCTGGCGAAGCCGGAAAACCGCCAGCGGCTGCCGCTGCTGGCCGGCATCAAGCGGTTCCGGTTCCGCGGCGCCGTAAAGCCCGGCGAGGTCATCGAGATGGAAGCGCATGTGATCAGGCTGGGCAGCCGGATGGGCGTGCTCGAGGGCGTGGCGCGCGTCGACGGCAAGGTCGTCGCGGACGGCACCATGACCTGCGCATTGGGTCCCGCGCAAAGTCCCGCCAGTTCGTAGCGTCCGGCTTCAGCCGGACGTCCGCCTGAAGGCGGACGCTACACCACGGTGGTTTCGGGGGACAGGCGCACGCAGTTGCGCCCCTGCTCTTTCGCGCGATACATCGCGGCGTCGGCGCGGCCGATGATCGCTTGGCTGTCGATCTCCGCCGGCAGTGCCATCGTGACACCGAAGCTCGCCGTGATGCCGAGCGTCCCGTCTTTCCAGTGAATCGGCAGCTCGGCCAGCTCGCGCCGCATGGTGTCGGCGACGCGCTTGGCGCCTTCAAGCGGCGTTTCCGGAAGAAGCACGAGGAACTCTTCGCCCCCGTACCGGCACTTGAGATCGCTGCCGCGCAGCACGTCGCGCATGCGCGTCCCGACGGCGGCAAGCACCGCGTCGCCGCACAAGTGCCCGTACCGATCGTTCACTTCCTTGAAGTGATCGAGATCGAACATGATGAGCGACAGCGGCAGCTGCGACCGGCGGGCGCGGCGTAATTCGACGTCGAGCACCTCGAGCGCGTGCGTGCGGTTGAAGCAGCCGGTCAACCCGTCGCGCAGACTGTGCTCACGCAGCTCCTGGAACAGCTGCGCGTTCCGCAGCGCGATCCCGAGCAGCGCCGCCGTGGCCGCCAGCACGCGCCAGCGGCCTTCGGTGAACGGACCGGCGGTATCCGGCAGCCCGAGCACGCCGACGGCGTGTCCGCCGGCCGTCATCGGTATGCAGACATGGCCTTCCATCGACACGGGGTCGGTCGCCGACCGCAAGTCGCTGTCGAGCGCCCGAGTCGCGAGACGTTCACGTGTGCGCTCGAGCTCGTGCCGGTTTTCGCGCGCCGTGCCGGCAAGCGCCTGCCAGTGGTGATCGGTCCGCACCATCGCCCATGCTTCGTCGGTGCCCGCGAGCTTCGGCAACTGCTGCGTGACGACGTCCCGGATGGCGTCGATGTCGAGCGACCGTCCGAGCGCCTGACCGAACGTCACCAGGCGCTCCATTTCTTCGGCGCGCGCCTCCGCGGCCACGGCGACCGCTTCGGCCGCGGCTGCCCGGGCTTTGGCTTCCTGCCGCTTGCCCTGCTGATGAAACAGGAACACCACGATCAGGATCAGCAGCGCGGGAATCAGGCCGAGACCCGTCGCGCGCTCCACCTCCTGCGCGCGATCGATGAGGATCAGCTCCTGCCGCGCGAAGACCACGATCAGCGCGACCGCCAGGCCGGCAATCAGCAGCCGATCCTGCGGGCGGATGAGGTTCATGCTGGGGTG
>Ga0153915_10001740_pt1 | contig 20041 bp, 17 predicted proteins | sample Opewatmetagenome_2_FD_107003 | JGI IMG/M metagenome (GOLD analysis project Ga0153915, IMG submission 107003) | Freshwater wetland microbial communities from Ohio, USA - Open water 3 Core 3 Depth 3 metaG | ecosystem: Environmental > Aquatic > Freshwater > Wetlands | place: USA: Ohio, Lake Erie...
ATTTAGGAAGTTATGCTCCCGCGAAAGAGGGATAATAGTGAATCGTGAATGGAAAACAACGATTGGAGCGGTCGAGTCAAAAAGACTGCGACCGAACACAGTATAAAAAATAGCGGGACTAAAGTCCCGTACTACGAAAGATTTAGTTAGTTGTCTTTTTGGGGGTTTGCCGGGGTATTTGGCAAGGCGGTCCAGCCAGGGGAGGAAAAGGGACCGGAGGCTTTTTTTACCCATTCTTTATATTCGTCGCTGTCGGGTTCCATTTTCATGGTATTGGCATGAAGGGCGGCTCCGCCGATCAATACGGCCATGACAACGCGAAAAAGGTGGATGACGGTTTTCATGTCTTTTTCACTGCCCTTGAATTTTATGTTGTTTTCGATGATCAGCGCTTCGAGGATGAGCTGGATTTGCTTTATATGCTTTCCGGCGTAATCGCGCTCTTTTCAATAATCTCCGAAGGCAGGGATTACGAAATCAAAGCCGTATTGAATAATTTCAAGGGCTATGTCTCGCATATGCTGGCGACACTGGACTAAACGCCCGAAATCCGTCCGGCTGTTATTTCATCAGCCATGGAAATTACTAATTCCCTTCCCTGCTTGCACATATGCAGTAAAAATAATCATTTTAAATTAAGGCGTTCTATTTGTTGTTGGAAAATCAGGATTTTTCTGATAGGAATTATCAATCGTTAATAATAGATTAATATCGTTAATTTTTCTCAGGAGTTTTTTAGTTGGTCGATGCTAAAAAAATAAGAGAAATAATATTGAAACAATCAAAAAAGGCGAATGTCGGCCACATCGGCTGCGCTTTGTCCGTGGCGGATATTATTGCGGCGCTGTATGGTTCGGTTCTCAGAATAAAAAATCCGGAAGATGAAAAAAGGGACAGGTTTATTCTTTCCAAAGGACATGCGGCGCTGGCTCTCTACGCGGCGCTTTTCCTGCGAAGATGGCTTGATGAAGAGGAAATTAATTCGTACTGTTCGGATGATACTTCTCTCGGAGTTCATCCGGTGCATACTTTGCGGGGGGTTGATTTTTCATCCGGGTCGCTCGGACATGGTTTATCGTTTGGCGCCGGTTGCGCTCTGGCGGCAAAAATGAAAAAACAGTCCTACCGGACTTTTGTGCTGATCAGCGACGCGGAGCTGAATGAAGGTTCCGTGTGGGAAGCGGTGATGTTTGCTTCCCATCACAAGCTTTCCAATCTTATAGTTGTTGTGGATTTAAACGGACAGCAGGCGACGGGATACACAAAAGAAGTTCTTGACCTGAATCCTTTGAATGAAAAATTTAAGGCTTTCGGATGGGATACTCATATTGTAAACGGTCATGATGTTGAATTAATCGCCGATACCGCGGACAATCTGGATCTTAAAAACGGCAGGCCGCATGTAATAATAGCGAAAACCGTTTTCGGCAAAGGCGTGTCTTTTATGGAAAATAAGATCAAGTGGCACTACTGGCCGATGTCCGATGCGGAATATAAATCGGCTCTCAGGGAAATAAGACAGGCATGAGAAAAGCTTTTATTCAGGAACTGACAAAGCTCGCGGCAGAGGACAAAAGAATCATGCTGCTTACGGCTGATCTGGGTTTTACTGTCGTGGAATCTTTTGCCGAAAGACATCCCGATAGATTTATCAATGCCGGTGTTGCCGAGCAGAATATGGTGGGAGTAGCCACAGGACTGGCCGCATCCGGTTTTATTCCTTTTTTATACGCGACGGTGGCGTTTGCGGCGCTTCGCGCTTATGAATTTATACGCAACGGTCCCGTACTGCATAAACTCCCTGTGAGAATAATCGGAATCGGCGAAGGTTTCGATTACGGCTACGCGGGCGTTACTCATTTCGGGCTGGAAGATATCGGGGTGATGAGAATACAGGAGGGAATGGCGGTTGTTGTTCCGGCAGACATTGCCCAGGCAGTAAACGCCCTGAAAAAAACGTGGGATATGCCGGGGCCGGTCTATTACAGGATAGGCAAAACGGATGGGGAAGATATCGGCAATCTGAAAGGCCGCTTCAAATCGGGAAGCATCGAGTGCATAGACAAAGGCAGCGATTGTCTTTTTGTCTGCATGGGCGGCATTGCCGCGGAAGCGTTGGCGGCGGCGCAAAAACTGAAAGCAAGGGGCATCGGCAGCAGGGTGGTGATTGTGTCGGGCTTCAATCCTTCGCCTGCGCGGGAACTGGCCGCCGTGTTGAAAAAATTCCCCTTCGTTATTACTGTTGAAGAGCATTTTACAACAGGAGGCCTGGGATCGTTTGTCGCCGAAATAATCGCTGAAAACAAAATCCCGTGCAGGCTTATCCGCCGCGGAATTTCGGATTTCAGCAACGAAAGGCTGGGCGACAAGTTGTTTATGAATAAAAAATATAAATTAACCGCCGATGATTTTGTTAAAACGGCTCTTCAGGCAATAAAGACTATGAGAAATGGACTATAATCTTATTTCGGTGATTCTGCCGGTTCATAATCAGGCCGGCCATATTGAAAGTGCAGTCGAAAAATATATCGACGCGTTAAAAAAAAATCCTCTGCCCTGTGAAATAATTCTGGCGCTTAACGGCTGTACCGACAGCAGCATGGAAATATGCGGCAGGTTAAAGGAAAAACATAAAAACATAAAGGTGACGGCTCTGGCCGAAAGCGGATGGGGCAGAGCTGTCATTGCCGGATTGAAAGCAAGCGGGGGCGATCTGCTGTGCTTCACGAATTCGTCGCGGACTTCCGAAGGCGATCTGCTTGACGCCCTGCTTTGCGCGGCAGACAGCCCCGGCTCGGTTGTGAAAGCCGACAGAAAAATCAGGCACAGCCGGATACGTAAAATCGGGTCCATGTTATACAACATCGAATGCCGTATGTTATTCGATCTGCCCTGCCGGGATATTAACGGCACGCCCAAAATATTCCCCCGCAGGTTTGAAAAATTATTAAATCTGACCGAAAACGGCGACCTGATCGATCTGGAATTCAATATCATCTGCCGGGAAGAAGGTTATCCGATTATTGAATTTCCGGTATTCTCGTCATTCAGGCACGGCGGAAGGTCGACAACGGGTTTCGGGTCCGCTTTAAAGATGTTCGGGAAAGCATTTTTAATATGGCGTGGAAGAAATAAAAGATGAAGAATGAATTCCGTAATTCGAAACTGGAGGAAAAGGCGGACCGCAAATGGCGGAATCCGCTTCAACTGATTAATTTCGAGGGATGTTTCGACAGGATAAGTCCGCAACTGCTGAAGTATAAGGTTCATGGAAACTGGTGGGAAACAGTCCATCGGCTGGGCATAAGGCTTCTGGTGTCGAGGGAATATGAACATTTGCTGATGTGCATGGGCTGCAATCAGGATTCGCCCGAAATATCTTTTCTTGCCCTGCCGCATCCTTCCGGCATTGCCGTAGACCCTGACAAAAAATCTGTCTTCGTGGCAAGCACACGTAATCCGAACATGATATATCAGTTTAATCCGGTTCAGGGATTAATCGGGCGAAAAGATAAAAACAAATTCGGGAAAATACCCGCGGCGGCAAAAAATACCCTTGTTCCCGGCAAAGTATTATTTCTGCCCGGCAGCCTGTATATTCACGATATGGTTTTCATGAGCGGTAAACTATATGTCTGCGCCGTCGGTCACAACAGCATTATTCAGGTATCAGGCGACGGGAGTTATAAATATGTCTGGTGGCCCCGATGCGTTGATAAGGGGAATAAACCGGATACACGCGACAATTATCTTCAGTTGAATTCGATTGCGGCAGGCCCGACTCTCAACAGCTCATACTTTACTTCCTCTACGGAAAAGATATTGTCAACACGGCCCGGCGATGTTAATTTCCCCGTGAATAAAAAAGGCGTTCTCTTCCATGGAAAAACAAAAGAGGTTGTCTGCCGCGGATTGACCAGGCCGCACTCGGCAAGGATGAACGGCAAAGCGGTCTGGCTGAACAACAGCGGTTACGGAGAGTTCGGCTTTGTTGAAAAAAACAAATTCAGCAGTTTCCTGAAATTGCCGGGCTGGACAAGGGGCCTTTATTTTAAAGACGATGTTGCTTTTGCGGGAACATCGAAAGTGAACAGGCGCTTTTCCAATTACGCGCCGGGTGTTGATTTGAAATCGGATATTTGCGCCGTGCATGCCGTTGATATGAAAACATGCAGGGTGATCGGTTCAATCGAGTGGCCATACGGCAGCCAGATATTTGCGGTTGAAGGAATCGACAGGAATTGCGGCAGCGGTCTGCCGGTTGATCTACTGCCGCGGGAGAATCAGGGCGACCTGAATAATTTATTTTATTCTTTTAAAATATAGGATTTTAACAGGGGAAATATTATGCCGGAAAATTTTAAGCTGTTGATGATCGGAGCGATGAACGAAAATGGCGGGAATATAACTCACCGGCTCCTGGACGGTCATCCGGGCATGTATGTTTATCCTTTTGAATCACAACTTGGCACCAGACTGGTTAACGACAATTTAACGTCGCTGTTTCCCGTTAAATACCGCTGGCCGGTTTTCCCGCTCGACGGCACGGTCTCCGAAGATTACAAACTGATTATTGATGAGGAGGTCAAAGTAAGAGCACGAACGCCGCAGATAAGCAAGTTCCGGGAAGCCGATTTCAGATTTTCCGATGATGAAAGGTGTGAGATCTACGGGAAGTACGTAAAAAAAGAGGGCCGTTCGCGTGCCGTTAATGTCAGGGCTTTTTTTAAAAGCACCTTCGACGCATGGAGAAATTATAAAAAAAGCGGCCTTGAAGAATATTATACCGGATACAGTCCTGTTTCAGTCGTTGACGCGGAAAAGATTTTTGCCGATTTTCCCGGAGCGCATTTTCTTCATGTTGTGCGTAATCCGTGGTCCGCGTATGCCGATACGAAAAAGAGGCCCGTGCCTTTATCGCTTGCGGCCTACACGCTTTGCTGGAATATAAATCAATACTTCGCTCTTCTGTATAAGCAGAAGTATCCCCGGCAGATGCATATTTTACGGCTGGAGGACATTATCGGCGACTCCTATAAAGTACTGGGAGCGCTGTGCGGGAAACTGGGATTGAAACCGGACAACAGCCTGAAAAAAACATCCTGGAACAAAGAGGAACTGGATGAGGTCCGCCCCTGGGGAGTGGTTGAAAAAGTAACTGTTGAATATAATATCGGAGCGGCAAAAGAACTTTCCAAAGAAGAAAGGAAAGAAATCGGGATAAGAACCGGTCAGTATATTTCGGAATTTGAATACGGAAATATATTTAAGAGATAATCGATGAAGAAAATCGTTGTGACAGGCGCGACTGGTTTTATCGGCGCCAATCTGATCCGCAGGCTGATTAAAGACGGACATGAAGTGCATGTATTCGTCCGGCCTGTGTTCAGCCGGTGGCGTATTTCCGGCATCCTTCCCCGGTTAAAAATTCATGTCCTCGATTTAAATTCAAGAAAAAGCCTGGAAAAAGCTTTAAAGAAAATAAAGCCGCAGCGGCTGTTTCATCTGGCTGTTTACGGAGCGTATTCTTCACAAAAAGATTTAACGCGGATAATCGAAACCAATATTACCGGCTCCATTAATTTCATGGAAACCGCGGCTGCCTGCGGATTTGAATCTTTTATCAACATCGGCTCATCATCAGAATACGGTTTTAAAGATCATCCGGCGAAGGAAAACGAGCCTCTCGCGCCGAACAGCCATTATGCTCTGAGCAAGGCGTATGTAACAATGTTTGCCCGTGATCTTGCCTTGAGGAATAATTTAAACATTATTACTCTGAGGCCTTATTCGGTTTACGGACCTTACGAAGAACCCGGCCGCTTTATTCCCACCCTTATCATTAAAGGGTTGAACGGCGAATGGCCGCCTCTGGTTCGCCCCGATATCGCCCATGATTATATTCATGTTGATGATTTTGTAGAAGCATGCGTTCTGGCGGCAAATTACAGGGGCAGGGAAAGAGGATTGATATTCAATGTCTGCCGCGGCAGGCAAATTACTATGAATGAAGTGATTGCGCTGGCCGGGGAGAGTTTCGCTGTAAAGACAAAACCGAAATGGCGGACAATGCCGGACAGAAGCTGGGATACCGCAATCTGGCTCGGCAATAACAGTCTCATTAAAAATAAACTGCACTGGCGAAGCAAAATTAGTTTTAAAAACGGTTTCGGCAAAACGGCCGACTGGTTTAAAAGCAATCCGGATATCCGCCGGTTCTATGAAAAAGAAATGAGGCTTCCCTGTTCATTGTAAAAAGTTTGAATCGGAATTTTTATGAGATTTGCAGACAGGACAAAGCCAGCTTTCCGGCAGGTCCTTATAAGCTGTTCCCGGAGCAACCCCCTGACCGGGATCTCCCTTTGCAGGATCGTATACATGACCGCAGGAAAGACAATAGTTTCTGCTCAACTGTTTATGAGATTTGCAGACAGGACAAAGCCAGCTGTCCGGCAGATTCTTATAAGCTGTTCCCGGAGCAACCCCCTGACCGGGATCTCCCTTTGCAGGATCGTATATATGGCCGCAGGAAAGACAAATGTGTTTTCTTGATGTCTGAGGATTAACCGCTTTTTCATCATTTCCGTAAGAAGCCGGATTTTGTTCATAAGATCCGGCCAATCCGGACAACCCCGCATGGGCTATAGTTGAGATATCCAGAATTATTCTACCATTCGGATTAAAATAATAACCTGCCGTGCTGTATGTAATCATTACCTCCGGAAGTTCAAGTTCTTTACGGATACGGGAAATCATCTCATATAAATCTCCAAAGACATAAAAAGATGTTGTTAATAATCCTATCTCATCCGTGCTCCATGTTTCTTCAATCCGTGGAATAACAACATGCACGGAAAGATTATCCAGTTTTAATGTTTTAGCCGTCCGCATGACATTCTCCACATAACGCACCTCTTCACTTTTCGGCAGAATCATTTTATTCAGCAATACATTATGCGAAACAAAAGCAATAAAGATCATTGCAAATACAATTAAATAACCGGCACGGCCGTGTTCTTTCCAATGCGAATAAGCAAACCATAAATGAATACAGGTTACGGAAAAAATAAAGGATGAAAGAGGTATTAAATTGCGAAACACATTCCACCTGTGAGCGGTAATCAAAACAGGCAGGTAACAGACTATGCCCATTAATAAAATTACTATGACGTAAGAAATGCTCAACAATACTTTTTGGCGGCTGAAATCCTTACGGACCATGGAGATGGCATATAAAATTAACGATGTAAAAAATAACAAGCCTGTAAGTATCGGAACCGGACCCGCTGATTTTCCGATAAACCACAAACTAAAAGCCCGGGGCAGAACTGTCTGAAAAAACCATATAAATGCATAATCCAATTCATGGAAAAGCGTACCTCTTTCCGGAGATCTTCGAGCAAGCTCGGCAGCAACGGAGTATTTAAAACCGGCAAAATAGATCAGATTGGCGGCAATGAATATTATTCCAAAAACGAATGCGGTGCGGATTAACAGAGACCCGCTTTTTTTAAAGCTGCGGGACATGGCCGCGGCGGCAGGAACCAGAAAAAACATTGCTCCGGTCTGGTAAATCGAAGCAGAAACAATCTGCATCAATACGGATGCCGTAATCAAACCGTACGGCCTTTTATCCATTGCAATTTGTTTCAGCGCCGACTGACAGAGCAAAGCGGAAATAACCGATGCAAACAAAGAAAATATTATAAATCCGGTACTCAAATAGGATGCGGTTACCAACGCGCCGGGTATGGTCAGACAACCGAAAGCGATAAACGCGGACAGATTTTCCGGATAATCTTCCCGAAGCAGGAATTCATAAATTGCAATAAACAGGGCGGCCATGCACAGGAAAGATACTGCCCTGGCTATAAAGGCGTCTTTAATATATTCAAATAAACCGAATTGAAAGCACGATATTATGCCCCCAAGCGGACGCCCCTGAAGATTGAACCACCATCCCCATGGACAATTCTTTGCGAAATTATGCCAGTCGTCATGATACAGATATTCATGCGTGAATATCGGGTATAGAACGGCAATTAGAAGACCCAGAGAAAACAGCAGCCAGGGTAATGAAAATTTGAGTTTATAAAATCTCATAAATAATTTGCCAAGTATTAAGTGATGAAATCGAACTTTCCGCCTCAATTACCCGTAGTAATATGTCGGCAGGGAACGGTTTCAAACCCTTCCGTTCAAAAAGAAATATAAAATTAAATAAAATCGTTCCCGATTCTTCATAAAATTAAATCCAGAACTATATTTAAAATTGGAATGTTATAAATCATCTCAGTGGTTCAAAGTAAGAGTCTTCAATGATACCGGTCCCAGCTAGTCTCATGCGCTCATCAGGAACTGCGAGCAAGGCCTTTGTTAGCACTTCTTTTAATAACTCTGAATCTTCTGGAAAATCTGATTTGCCGTGCCATTCATCTCTCAGTCTTTTTGAAATTTCTTCCGCCCATTTATCTACGTTATTTTACATATACTTCTCGTCACAAAAGAAGTTTTGATTCTATCCTTTTAAATTCACTAGTTTTTGTATGCGGTTCAGCAACATCATCATAATTCCAAAAATTTACACGTTATAAAAAACTCCTCTCCTGGATAATAGTCACCGAAAGTGCCTTATTTACATATGTACAATAATTTCTGATTGCTCGTAATCTTGCAAATTCTTCAAAACATTGCAAGATTAAATTTAGATAATTTAAGAGGTTATGCCCCCTCGAAAGAGAGAGAAGACATAGTGAATAAGAAAAAGTTTTAAGTTTTCAGAGCCAAGGGAAAGAGATTGCCACGCCGCGCGAGGCTCGTCTATATTAGACAGGGTGTTGGATTCCCGCCGGAGTGAAATCCCGCGCATGCGGGACAGGTATGACAATTTTCAGTTATTTGTCTTTTTCGGGTTTGTCGGGGAATTCAGCAAGACGTTCCATCCAGGGGAGGAAAAGGGACTGGAGGCTTTTTTTAACCCATTCTTTATATTCATCGCTCTCGGGTTCCATTTTCATGGTATTGGCATGGAGGGCCTCTCCACCGATCAATACGGCCATGACAACGCGAAAAAGGTGGATAACGGTTTTCATGTCTTTTTCACTGCCCTTGAATTTTATGTTGTTTTCGATGATCAATGCTTCGATTATGAGCTGTAGTTGCTTTATATGCTTTCCGGCGTAATCTCTTCCGGGGATTTCTTCGGCTTTCCAGTCATGCGCCATGTTGAGAAACAATATTTTCTGGGATTCGGGATTGACAAAGAAAAAGTCTATCAAACGGCTGAGAAATTCTTTAACAGCGTCAGGCCGGGAAAGGTTTCCCAGCCCCTCGAATAATGTGGGGTCCAGACTCTGGGATGTGGCATAGATTTCTTCTATTACGGCTTTGAAGAGCTCGGCCTTGGAACCGAAATGGTAAAGGATGAGCGGATGATATACTTTGGCTTCCGTGGCTATCATGCGTATATTTACTTCTTTATACGAATGCTCCGAGAAAACTTTCAGTGCGGCTTTGAAAATTTTATCCCTTGTTGTTTTCTTTGCCTTATTTTTTGCACCGGAAAGGCGAAGTTTGACATTTTCTTTGGTACTGCTTTCATTCATATCTGCAATATATGTAAATTTAGAAGTTTCCGCAATGCGTATTTTGGGGGAAAATAGTGGATGGTGAATTGTGAATAGGGAATAGTTTTAAGGGTTAGGTGATTAAGAAAATACGTTCTATGTTCAACGTTCTATGTTCTATGTTCTATGTTCTATGTGAATAGGCAATGGTGAAGGGAAAACAACTAACGGAACGGTTACAGGATTTCGAGGATGCGCTCCTGAAATCCCTTGAGAACTACTTCGATGTTAAGGGTTTCGCGGGGGAAGACGGAGGAAAACATGGCCATGCCCTCCCAGAAAGCCACCATGGCAACGCTCAGGTTTCGCGCATAGGCTTTGTCGTCCATGTAATTTGAAATTATGGCCGCAACTTCGTCTATCCAGCGGTTGTAGGTTTCCTGGAGCCTGGCTTTTACTTTTTTATTGTAAAGGGAGATTTCCCATATCTCTACAAATATGCGCGAGAGATTTTTGTTGAGTGTGATGCGGTTGTTTATGAATTTGAAGGACTCTTCAATGTACTGTTCCTTTGTCAGTTCCTCCGGGCTGATGGTCGCGAAGAATTCCCGTGCCTGCGCCTGATAATTATCCATTACGTAGTCGATATAGTTAAGGAGGATGTCTTCCTTGCCTGTGAAGTAATAATGCAGGACTCCGTGGTTCACACCGGCAACATTGGCGATGTCCTTGATGGATGTCTTTTCGAATGATTTTTTCTGAAGGCAGGTATCCAGAGCCTTGAGAATCTGAAGTTTCCGTTCTTCCTGTACGTTCTTACGCGCCATTTTATCTTAATCTCACCATCCCGTATAATAATACGATACTTATGTCACATTCCGTGTTTACGGTCAAGGACCGGGCATTTATGCCCGCCCGGTCCTTTATGCGGATATTATTTGATTATCTCAGATTAATTGCAGTGTTTTGTTGACAATATCCAGAATTTTGTCCGCTTCCTCTTTTTTGATGAGCAGGCTCGGCCTGATTACGATGGTGCTCGTATCAACGCTTCCTGTATTGACCAGCAGACCGCCTTTTCGCGCGGCGGCGCAGAATTTCAGCGCCAGATTTTCATCGGCAAGCCTCAACGATATGAGCAGTCCTTTGCCTGTAACCGAAAAAATCTTTTGGCTGTTTTTTGCCGCCAGAGCCGTGAGTTCCTTTATCAGGTAATCTCCCAGATTCGCCGCGTTTTCCCATGGCTTTAACCGGTTGTATTCATCCAGCGCCGTCATTGCCACCAGGCATCCTATGTCATGCCCGCCGAAGGTGCATAAATGGATGAGGGGATGAATATCGAAGAAGCCCTTTAGCTCGGGGGTGAAGACCATTGCAGTCATGGGGAATATACCTGATGTGAGGGCTTCTCCGATAATCAATATATCCGGTTTTACTCCGATCTGCTCGAAGAAGAACCGGGTTCCCGTGCGGCCGAAGCCGCTTTGTGTTTCGTCAAATATGAGTTTGGCGCCTGTCTTATCGCACAATGCCCGGATCCGGGCGTAATAGCTTTTATCCGCCGTGCGGCAATTGTTCTCCGCCTGAATGGGTTCCATGACAACGGCGGCGGTCTTTTGCCCGATAACGCGCCTTGCAGCTTCGATATCGCCCAGGGGAATTACTTTAACGGCTTGAATAAGTTGACCGAACTGTTCCTTACCCTTTCTTTCAGAAAGCGAAATGGCAAAGCCCGATTCGCCGTAACAGCCTCCATCGACGGTGACAAGTTCGGGGCGTGCGGTAAATCCCCTCGCGAGCTTGCAGGCGGCTTCCATGGATTCGCCGCGGGTCACACCGTAAAGCACGCAATCCAGATTGCCGGGGACAAACCCGGAAATCTTTCTGGCCAGCAGCGCCTTTTCCTGCGAAGGCATGACAAAGTTGCCCTGGTCGGTCTCGTAAATGGCTTCCTTGAATCGTCCGATAATGGCGGCATTCATGCGGCCAAGGTTGTATGTGGCGTTGGAGGCGCAGCAGTCGAGATAGCTGTTGCCTTCCGAATCGGTCAGGGTTGAACCGGAATATTCCTGCTCCAGAAAGTCATGGCCTTTTTCGCGCAGCAGATTTACGTAACTTACGGAAAATACTTTTTCAGCGTCCCTGAAGATGTCTTCCTTTGAGACCGCGTTTCGCGTGGCGGAATTTTTCATGCTTTCACCTCCTGTTTTTTCGGAAAGAGTCCGAGGAAAAAATCCTCGATGTCGCGCAGCAGATTAAATGCCACGATCTGGACATGGACATTGTCGAAAAGTTTCTGGAGAAACGGTATATGAGCCAGCGGCATCATAAAGAGCAAATACCAGCGCATACCCTTGACCGCGTCATTAATGCGGCGCAAAAGGTCTTCGACTTCATCCATGCTTGCCGTGATGGGAATCTGGAAGCGCATGACCTGCGGGGCGTTGCCCGAAAAGACCGCCCAGACGCCTCTACGGCCAAGGCAATCGGCCATCAGCGCTCCGATAAATTCATATTTATATTCGATGCCGATCATCAGGCCCATGCCGCGTACTTCCTTGACGCATCCCGGATTAGCTCTTGCGATTTCGTTAAGTCCGTCCTTGAAACGTTTGCCTGCTTTGGCCGCGTTTTCCCACACTTTGTTCTTAACCAGATAATCCAGCACGGCGGATGATACGATGCAGCCCAGGTCCGTGCCGCCTGAATGTGATGTATGGAAAAGCGGGTTGGCTTCCACATAATCGGTCAGTTGTTTGATTTCGCGGTAAACCACGGCTCCGTTGGGATAGACGCCGCCGCTGATGGACTTGGCCGTGAACATGATGTCGGGAACCACCCCGTATTGCTCCATGGCCCACATTGTACCCGTGCGGCCGAAGCCGGTTTGCACTTCGTCGAAGATGAGCATAATGCCGTTTTCATCGCAGATTTTCCGCAGGCCTTTCATGTATTCTTTTGTTGCCACGTGAATGCCGCCCTCGCCCTGTACGGGTTCCAGCACTATGGCCGCGATATTTTTTCCGGCTGCGCGCTTCACTTCTTCCAAATCATTGAATGTGACCATGTGGAATCCCGGCATGAGCGGAAGGAACAGGTCTTTGTAGTAGTCCTTGCCGTTGGCCGAAAGGCTGAAACCTTCATGGCCGTGATAGGCTTTTTTAGTGGTGATTACATCGTTTCTGCCCGTGGCTCCCTTGGCAAGTTTGATCGCCCCGGCACAGGCATCCGCGCCGGAAGCGCAAAGAACCACTTTGTTCAAATCCCCCGGACAGAGGGCCGCGAGTTTCGTGGCAAAGGCAACCTTGGCTTCGGACAATATTCCGTGCGACCCCATGTCATAGTCGTCCAGAGCGTCGCGCAGCGTATCCTGAATTACGGTGTTCCCCCGGCCGACATTAAAACATCCGGCCGAGCTGAAGCAGTCGTAAAACCGCTCGCCGCTGACGGCATCGGTGAAGGTTGTTCCTTTACGTGATCTCTCATACGCATCCAGATGAGCACAGCGCAGATACCTTACCTGTCCCCAGGAGATGTGCTTGCCGAATAACCGCTGGATATAATCCCGCTCTTTCGTGTTCATCGTCACACTCAGTTTGTCTGACATTTTCGCCCCCTTGTAAGTAGATTAAAAAAACCCGTTGTTACAATTTTTCTCTCCCCGTTTTAATAAGCCCGCTTTCCGTCGATCCAGGTCTGGACCACACGGCTTGTATCTGAAAAGGGATTCCCGTCGATGACACAGAAAGTCGCCGGTGATCCCTCTTTCAATCCCTCGTTTTTTATACCCAGTGAATGGCTGCCCCCTGTCGTGGCTGCGGTAAGAGCCTGTATCTCGCTGATGGATTCTTCAGGATCGAACGCGGTTCCGTCGGGTTTCCCGCGGTCCACAGCCCGGCGTATGTTGTGCAGCGGATCATCAGGCCCGCAGGGGCCGTCGGAACTGATGCAGACAGTGACTCCGCTGGAGATGAGGCTGCGCAGGGCGAATGTTTTCAGATAGGGAATGGCGCCCATGCGCTCGATGGAGTCGGCATAGAACGGAATGAATCCCGGCTGGATAGATGCAACCGCGCCGCAGCCGGAAAAAAGTTCGAGGTCTTCTGTACTCATTACCAGCATATGTTCTATTGAAGATCTTTTCCCGACGCCGAGCGTGTTCACGACCCGCGCGGCCTGTAGCGCGGCAACATTACCCAGGGCATGCATGACCAGCCGGTAGCCCTTCTCCGTAAAAAAACGGGCCCGCCGGATGAGCTCATCATCATTCCCGAACCGGAGGTAGGGCAGATATATTTTTCCGTCTTTCAGGATGGTTTTCTCTCCCAGAAGCATATTGAACGGCGCGAGGCTGCCTCCGGTAACACTGTCCGCGGTTGCCCGAAGCGCCGCCTTAAGTCCGGCAATTACGGGCATGTTGGAAGCCGTCCGGTTCGCTCCGTCCAGAAAGAATTTGACGCTCCTGGGCGCGTGCGGCGAATGAATCGCCCATGATTCATCTTTTTGTTCCGGCGGGGCAAACAAACTTCCAAATTCCGTTACCGACCAGCTTATTTTCAGCGGTGTATATTTTTGCGCGTCCGCGAGGAGATGCTGGATATCAGTAGGAACGCCCGGATCATGCACATGGGTCAGGCCCATTTGCAGGCAGCGTGCGGCCTCGTCGATGATGATTTTTCTTTTTTCTTCGGCGCTTAAGTTCTGAAACATCTCCCTGCACATGCAAAAGAGGACGCGGCTCATGGCGTCTTCCCAAACAGTCCCTTTGGGCGTACCGTCTCTGTTGATATCCATATCCGAGGGACAGCGCAGGGAATCGCGCCGAAGTCCCGCGAGCCTGAGCGCCTCGGTGGAAACAAGTCCCTTGTGCAGTGTGGTATCGACAACAAGGACAGGCAGTCCCTGCGCGGCGTCATCAATATCCCTGATTGTCGGGAGGGAGGGTTTCTTCCATTTCGGGCTGTCGAGTCCCGTGAAGAACACCCAGCGCATGCCGGACTTTTGCGTCCGGCATGCTGCGGCTATGGCAGAGAGCGCATCGTCTTTTGATTTCCAGACGCCTGCGTCTCCATGGAGAGGTAACAGCGACGATATGAAAAAATGGCGATGCGCGTCGATAAGTCCCGGAATAACATGCATTCCTCCAAGGTCCGTTACCGGCTTTTGAGGCGGGGATTCCTGATGGAATATTTCCGTGACGATTCCGTCCAGGATTCGCATGCCGCCCCGGAACTTAGTCATCGGATTACCCGCCCACAGTATCGCATTGCCTACTGCAACATCTTTCAGATTGCCCATGGAGCTACTCCTTCAAGACATTATTTTGAATCATTGTTTGAGATATCTGTTCTGATTATCCCTCCTTGCAGGGCGTACAGGTCTTTCCCAAAGCCTCGGCTACTTTGCAATTGGTCAATTCACCCTTGAGGACATTAAGTCCCTTCGCCAGGGACTTGTTCTCCAGCAAAGCGCGTTCCCATCCCTTGTCCGCCAGTTCCACCGCATAGGGCAAAGTGGCGTTGGTCAGCGCGTATGTTGATGTCTGCGGCACGGCGCCGGGCATATTGGCGACGCAGTATTGTACGATTCCCTCTTCAATGTATGTGGGGTTGTCATGGGTTGTGGGTTTGCTCGTTTCGGTGCATCCGCCCTGATCGATGGCGATATCCACAATGACAGAACCCGGTTCCATCTTCTTGAGCAATTCGCGGCTGATGAGATGCGGAGCCTTTGCTCCGGGAATCAGCACCGATGCGACAACCAGATCGGAGTTGATAATGCTCTTCTCCACATTTTCAACATTGGCCATAAGAAGCACGGCACGGGAATGAAAGATGTCCGCGAGATAGTTGAGCCGCCTCTGATTGATGTCGAGAATGGTTACCTGAGCGCCCATTCCGACAGCAAGATGGGCCGCGTTGAGTCCCGCGATACCGGCGCCGAGGATAGTCACCCGCGCGGGGCGTACCCCGGGAACGCCGGAAAGAAGTATTCCTTTACCGCCATGATGAGACTCCAGACAGGCGCAACCCACCTGTATCGCCAGCCTCCCGGCAACCTGACTCATGGGTATGAGCAATGGGAGACTGCCGTCATCGAGTTGAATTGTCTCGTAGGCAATACCTATTATCTTGCTGTCAAGCAGTTCATTGGTGAGTCTCTCATTAGCCGCCAGGTGCAGATATGTAAAAAGGATCAGATCCTTCCTTAAAAACGCGTATTCTGTCTCGATGGGCTCTTTAACCTTTACTATCATTTCGGAATCCGCCCAGATCGCTTCAGCCGTTTCTATCATTAATGCGCCGGCCTGCTTATAAGCGTTATCCGGTATGCAGGAGCCCAGCCCCGCTCCCTTTTCCACCAGAACCTCATGTCCATGCTGTATGAGTGTTCTTATCCCCGCCGGTGTCATGGCCACACGGCCTTCACGGGTCTTGATCTCCCTGGGAATACCTATTTTCATAAAACCCTCCTGTTTAGTTGGTTGACTAACTATAAATGAGACGGAAGCTTAATGTCAAGTTATATTTAGGCGCGCGACTAAATTATTTTTAAACAGCAGTAATATTGAGGTTGTTCAGGTTAAAAAAGCCTCAGGGAACGAAAGACGGGTTAACCGCAAACCGGTTATTGATAGAGATTAAGCAGTATCGCGCTGTAGTTGATAAACGCGTAAAGGCCGACGCCGATCCACGGCAATGCCGCCGGGGTGTTTTCTTTTAAAATGACAATGCCGTGACGGCCGGCAATTGCCAGAAACGGAATTACCGATATATAGAATCTGTCCCATCCCGAGGTTTTTCCCAGCCAGAGCGACAGAAGATATACGCCTGTCCACGTCAGCAGCATAATGTCTGTTTTTGTCAGTTTCTTCGCCCCGAGAATTATAAGCGGGAAAAAAATAGCGCCGGCATGTATCAGGCAGATCAGGTGAAAGGGAAAATAGTTGTCCTCTGTCTGCATCATGGATAACTCCTCCGCGTAGAGTTTAAGCAGGCCGAGTGACCATTGGAAAACAAGGTAAATAAGAAGCGGTCCGGCGCCAAAAACAAGCGACCGGCCCAGAGCCGTTCGCAGGGCTTTAATAAACAGCTCTTTATTACCAATGCCTGTATACAGCATGGTCCATAGCGGAATGAAGATAAGAACAGGGAGAAATGACAGTTTGATAAAAAGTCCGGCTGTCAAAAGCGTGAAGCAGATGAATAAGCGCGTCCATGCCGGTTTGATGACGTATTCATATGATTGTGTAATTGATAGTATGGTCCATAAAAAAACAAAGGCATCGGTCTGCGGAAAACTAAACGAGCGGATCACAACCATGTTTGTGATTATCAAAAAAAGAAGCATCGCCGCGCTGTTGACGGAGCATCGGGTTTGCATTACGAGAAAACGGAAAATGATAAAAAGCCCCGCGAGCATGGCCGCGCAGCATAATAGGCGATAGCTTGTAATGACGGTTATTCCGGTAATGAGTTTTGTACAGGCGACAAGTAAAGGAACAAACGGCGAATTGCTGTGATAGTCGGAGCGCATAAAGGCAAGAAGCTGGTTCCATGTTTCCGAACCCGGCTGTCTGAACCAGTTAAAAATCAATTCCGAATACACGCAGTAGTTGTCCCAGCAGGGATGATTATACCGCATCCATTCACGGTCGGAAAACCACAGCGCAACCGGTATGAGTGCGAAAAAAGCGATCCACATAAAAACTTTTGGCAATACGGGCGGCAGGCGCTTTAATATTCCGGATTCGATTTTTTTTATAAAATCGTCCATTCGCAGCGCCACGCACCAGAAGATGAGAGCGCCGGCCAGCATCCAGAAAAAAGTTTTGTATCCTGTGACTTTGGCTATTAAATAGGGATAGCGGTAATAGTCGGTTGAGCCGTAAAACTCCCGGGCAAACCGGACAAACCACTCATAGCGCCACTGGTAAAAAACGGCAACCGCAAGGAAGATAAGAGTAATAAAAAGAGACGGTAAAAGAAGAAATCTATTCTTCAAACTGAGCAATACCTCCATTTTACTGGTCGTAAAACCATATGGCCGGGAATATTCCGATTGATAATAACTTTATTTTTATGATGTTTAGCATAATAAATGCGGTCGTGCATGTCAAGGAAATCAGGCCGCAATCAGCCGGACAATATTCCCGGATTTTTTATGATGTTTTCCGGCAATGGGCGGTTGTCAGAGGTGAGGATTGCTGATTGAATGTTTTGCTTTCATTAGAATTATGAATACTATTGTATAGCAGACGGTAACGATGACTGCTAAAAAATTGTACCCGAACATCATGCTGGTATATTCGATTATGCCTCCCAGGGGAGCTCCCAGCAGATTCCAGCCGAATATATGTTCCGCGACAGCCTGGTCTCTGAATACGACGCTGAATATCAGATTGGCAAAAAATATCGGCGAAAAGGTCATGATGCCTGCCGCTAAAAATCTGATGAAAATATTATCGATCTTCAACAGATTTGATAAAGGGTAAAAATAAGCGCTCATCGCGCTGATGACCAGCAGAAGATAAATAATCCATAACGAACGATCATTTTTTATCAATCTTGCAATCCAGTTGGCAAATAATACGGATATCAGGACTGCCAGAAATACCAGAGAATTATTTAACCAGGTTGTGCCGAATAACAGGCTGAATTGCAATACACTTTTAGTTTCTAATAATAAAAATGCTATACCCATGATTGCAAATGATATCTTAACCGGCAGAAGTTTTTTCCGGTAGAGCCGTTCCTCTTTAAACGTGAGCATTTGCATTATAATAAGCAATAATACTATAAAACAAAAAACCGAGGCCATTGCTATCAGGTAATATGAAGGGATTTTTTTATACGGCAGATATAAAAACGGCCAGTCATCCGTCGGCATATCATAATTAATCTTACCGGGTTTTACATAATCATTTGACTTGCCTCCCATCATCATTATGAAATCACGATTTTTATAAATGATTGCCGGTTCCCTGCCGGTTCCTTTATGAATCATGTCGAAAATCTTTACCGCGACAAAAGGCAATCTATAATAATTGTACAGGATAATATTGCCATTTTCATTTAAGAGATCGTTCGCTCTGTAGATGGAATCAACAGTAAAAAGATAATTTTCCAGTCTGAGCTGTGACAGGGGGCTTGCTTTGACTAACGAGTCGGTCAGCGCGAAAATAATCAAATCATATTTTTCCTTCGTATTGGTCATGAACTCCCTGCCGTCTTTAATATAGAGTTTTACTCTGGGGTCGTTATACGCCTTATAAGGGCTGTGCTTCGTTGCCAGTTCCGCGATAACCGGGTCAATTTCCACTGCGTCAACATGCTCAACATTATTTTGCAGCGCGGCAACAACATCATTGCCGGACCCCGATCCTATAATTAACACCTTTTTATATGCCTGCATGCCGGCAGTCCTCTTGCGTAACGAGTAAGGCACCTGATAAAAACCTGAACAGGGATCGTTTAATATTAACTGATGGTCAAGACCATTAACTAAAATTCTTTTTTTCGCCCCTTCTTCAATATATTCAACTTTTTGATAGGGCGACCAGTGAGTTTCGTGATGTCCGTTGAAGTCGGGGTTTTTCATCAATGTTGTATCCTGCTGAAAAGATATCAGGCTGACTATTATGCATAATACTGATGGAATAAATCTGAATGGCCATCTGGTTTCCATGGTAAGAGGCAGAATAATCGCCGGGACTATAAACCACCAGTGTGCCGATAGTTGCAAATAACTGATTATCATGAATGCCAGAATACCCAGGCATGATCCGGCAATATCCAGTGTATATGCGGAAAGAGGGGCAAACAGGCGGAATATTTTAGCCGTTTTCTGGGCGATAAACCCGAAGATAATTATTAATATCGCAAAACAGGAAATAAAAAGGATGTGATTATATTTATCAATATTGAATGGTATATTTGAAAAATAAATATCTCCGCCGAAGTTTCCATACCATTCATTGAATCCCGGCATATATGGATGCCTTAAAAAAATGACGGCAGCCAGTAATAAAAGCAGCACAAAAGCTGTCTGAAAAAGAATGTTTGATGCCTTATTGTTTACATAATGATGAAATACAAAACCAAGCCCCATTCCTGTGAATACGGAAATAAGAACAAGGTTCGGGAAATAACCAAGATTCCAGATATTACCCGCCAGATATCTGATTAAAGCCAATTCCAAAAATAAAGTCAGAAAACCCAGCAAAAATAATCTGAGTCCGTTAAAAGAATAAACAGGTTGATAAATAACATCATTTCCACTTATCTCTTTTACATCATCAGACATTCAAAGATTCCTGTTCAGAAATTATTTAATGAATTGAAGATCACGCAGGCATTTGATATAAGTGGTGCCTGGGGTCGGAATCGAACCGACACACTCTCAAGGAGCGAGGGATTTTAAGTCCCTTGCGTCTACCAGTTCCGCCACCCAGGCAACCGGGAATTTACAAATAC
>Ga0153915_10001741_pt1 | contig 20032 bp, 17 predicted proteins | sample Opewatmetagenome_2_FD_107003 | JGI IMG/M metagenome (GOLD analysis project Ga0153915, IMG submission 107003) | Freshwater wetland microbial communities from Ohio, USA - Open water 3 Core 3 Depth 3 metaG | ecosystem: Environmental > Aquatic > Freshwater > Wetlands | place: USA: Ohio, Lake Erie...
AAACATGAGGAATCATTTTTCCTTTTTCTTCCGAGATATCTGTTGCCGTAATCTGTAAATCCTTTGGAGAGATATTGATATACCCGTTTTTTAACACATTGATAACGAGCATTGGTTGGAACTGCAATGTCGTTCGGAGGATTTTCGCCCATGTGATCGCGGTCTGATTTGAATAAATTTTCCCCCAATACCAGCCTACGTTTTTCAGTGCAAACATTTTGACATTCCAGTTATGATCATGGTATCCCCATCCCTGCATCGCGATGGTCTTGTTTTGGAAGGTTATTGTCCCTTGTACAGAAGCGCGCGGCAGTACAACTGCCCACCAGTCATTCGCCTCGTGTTTCCCCTTCCAGCCCTTTGTCACTCCAGTAAAATGCAGTTCAGCACTCAGTCCTTCCATCTCTATGAAAATATCATAGACAAGATTCCCTGTTTTTTTATCGAGATATCCTTTTATTTCGGTTTTTTTTCCGATTTTTATAAAAGGTTGTTCTTTTGATAGTTCTACATCCTTGAGCAAATGCATTTGTTTTTTATGGGAAACTAGATGTCCGTCTTTGTACACGTCAAAACGAACAAATATAAAACTGAGGTGAAGTCCACTTAAAATTCGTGTACTAAACTGAATGCTGTACCCCTCATTAAGGGTGGCATCAAAGTACCACCATTCAGCGAACTGAAGCCCTGTTGATCCATGGTATGCATCATCTTTCAGAATGATATCCTGGGGGACAAATTCATATGTACCGGATTGCGCATCAGAGCGATTGTGATTGTCGGTACTGTGTTTTATTGTATTGGCCATCCAAGGGAGAAAAGTAATGGTATAATTAATCCTTTCCACATCAGAATCGGTGTACATACAGATAAGTAGTATTTCATCAAAAAGAGGCCCTGCTATTTCTCCTAATAAAGTGCGATCAAATCAATTCCGATTACAGAAAAAAAGTGATAAAACAGGCAACTGATATAGACGGAACCACCAATAACGATAGTGAGATAAAATTCAATGGATTTTCTTGTTGGAAATCCTCCTTTTGTTGGTTTGAAAAGAAGAAAACCTGCTATCAATCCACCAACGACTATTAAAAGAGTAATGAGGTAATGCGAGGAATACAAAAAGAAGAGAAGAAGGACGATAATCAGATGGATCGCCAACACGCCATAGATTGCTTTTTTTGTTGTTTCTAGGCCAAAGCGGACAGCAAACGTCTGTGTTCCCATTTTTTTATCAAATTCATAATCAACATAATGATTCCACAGTTGACCGACACCACTAAACACACCAATGGAGAGCGCGACCAGCCAGCTGAGAGTTGTAGGAGAACCAGCAAAGAGAGATGCCCAAAGGGTAAATAAGAAAAACCCCCCAATATGCCATACGACATCAACACCTGGATATCCTTTTAATCGGAATGGTGGAGCAGAGTAGACCGCCATCCATACAAAAAGAAGAAGCAGAAACAGCACCAAGTCAGGTTTGAAGAAGAACACACTAAGAAGGGAGATCGCAACGAAGAGAATGTTGAGGAGCATCCCTTCCTTTTTTGAAATTTCCCCAGAGGCGACCGCGTTATGGTGCATCCGCCGAGGATTTTTTCGATCGGAATCAGCGTCATAATAATTATTTATCGCAAAGGTAAACGACATTAAAAAAAAGATTGCGACAAGAAAAACAATCGCAGGGAGGATGATTCCCGGTAACGCAAAGGACGACGTTCCTAAAATAAAACCGATTAATGCGATTGCACACCATTTGATGACATCATCGATCCTGATGTATCGTGTGACAATAATGGTTAACTTATTTTTTCTTTTCTCATTTGTCATGATATCGTAGACGGCAATGCTTTTTTCATGATTTTTTCTCTGTATAAATCCTTCCCTTCCAGGTTACCCCGGTTCCAGACATTGTCTTTTTTGCGGAATTTAAAAATATTCCGATAATGATAAGACCACCAAGAAACGCAAGCAGAGCATACATTGGGTTACCATAGCGATATGTTTTTTGGACAATGAACTGTAAAACAATTCCGAGTAACCAGACGAACAAAGCAAGCAGAAAGATCCATTGCCACTGGGGAGCGCGGGTCACCACTGTCAAAAGAAGGGTGATGATGGTTGCACAGAGGGGAAATACCATTAATCCAAAAATGACCCCGGCGCCGGCGAGTGCAACTAATAGTCGCAGGGATTTTGAATTAATTTCACGTTTTTGTACCAAACCTAAAAAGATGTTTTTACTCCATCCTTCCCATATTTGACTGAAGTTATCGTACATGCGTATATGCATCATGGTTTGCGCATTTGCCAAACCCACTTTATACCCGGAATTTTTCACCAGTTTTGCCATCTCAGCGTCATCAGCGATACGATTTTTTATGGTTTCATAGCCACCGATTTTTGTGAACACCGAGCGTTTTATCAGCATAAATGGTCCGAAGGCGACGACGACTTTACTATCTGGTTTATTGACCTTGGCAAGCGGGCTTATCGCTGGCAAGATCCCAAGGGGAATCGGTTGAATTACTTTTTCCCAAAACGTGACAAGGACATTGTGGGGAACTAAACTAAGCAAATCGATGTTATGAGCAAGGGCGTATTCTACAGCTCGGGATATCAGTGCTGGATCATGGAACGTGTCAGCATCGATGAAGAGAAACAGGTCGCCTTTTGCAACTTTACTACCTTGTTGTAATGCATGTGGTTTCCCAATCCACCCTTCTGGTAGTTTTTCCTGTTTGATGAGCGTAAACCGTGAATCATCACGTATAATGGTTTTTATCACGTCAAGGGTATTGTCAGTAGAATCGTCAACAATTAAGATTTCCAAATTCGGATACGTTTGTGTTTTAAGGGATTGAATGCATTTTTCTATCCGATTCGCCTCATTTCTTGAGGGAACAATCACGGAAACGAATGGAAGCTGGGATGACGATCGTTCACCAGGGGTCACTGAAAGTTTTGGGAGCTGGTGATAATTCCATATGGTGAGAAAAAAATATCCGATCCACATGAGAAGAGAAAAACCAAGGAGTATGCCTATGATAATCTCAAACATGGGACATCACTGAGTAGGTGTATCAAAAAGGGCTTTTATAAATATGTATTAAAGTCCATCTTAGAAATTACGCTAGAAGACCGAGTGAAATCAAGAAAGGATATGAATTTATATCAAGTTGGCCGTTACCTTGCGATTGTTGAAAAATATATGGACAAGCAGCGGACTAAAAAGAGGATGGAAAATACGCTTCTTGCACACGGTGGATTGTTTATTTTTCGGTCGATTAATTTTATCACACGGCAGTTATCCCGGTTTATTCACGTAAAACCAATGGAAATCAATCGGTATGGAAAAACGTTCATCGTTTCTGGAAACCTGAAATATTACCTATTTTGGCGACATAAATCCTGGGAGGAGGAGACTTTTCGAATTCTTGAGAGATATCTTGATTCCAACCATTCCTACATTGATATCGGGGCATGGATCGGACCGACGGTGTTATATGCAGCCCACATCGCAAAAAAAACCTATGCCATTGAACCTGATCCTCTCGCGTTTAAAGAATTAAAAGAAAATGTGTCGTTGAATCCGACATTGCAACAAAAAATCTCACTTCATGAGAAATGTATTAATGTTACGACAGGAAAAGCTCGGTTCGGCACTCCATCTATGGGCGGGGATACAATCTCAAGTCTGAGATTCGGGGAGTCGGAAAACGCATGGATTGTCGATGGAGTCACTTTTGATGATTTTGTAAAAGAGAATGCAATCAACGACTGCAATATGATAAAAATAGATATTGAAGGGGCAGAAGCAATAGTATTACCAACTATGGCCGATTATCTGGAGAGATACAAACCAACATTACATCTGTCGATGCACCCGGAATTTTTCGATAATCCCAAGGAAGATACCGAGAAGATTATCGATATGCTGAAGATCTATAAGGCTGTTTATTTTGAAGGGGAAAAGAAAATCGAGGTAAGTGAATTACTCTCCAAAAAGCGATTAAAGCGTCGATATACCGTGGTGGCTACGGATAAAATTCGAGAAACGTAAGGATTTCATATGAGTCAGTCTTCAGGCAAGACAAATTTTTATTAACAGGATTTTCTTTCTTTAGCTACCATGATTGTCACAAAACAAAAAAATTTTCAAGCGATTCTTTCAGCGGTTGGAAGCGGACCTGTTTTCATCGCAGGGTGTAACGAATGCGCTGAACTGTGCGGTACTGGTGGAGAAAATCAAGTTCTTGCCATGAAAAAGGCACTTGAAGAGAAAAACATTCAAGTGACAGGATGGATTGTCCTTGAGCCTGCCTGTCACCTCCAGAATGATAAACGTCTGTTAAAATCTCATGAAAATGAAATTGACAGGGCAAAAAAAATCCTTGTTCTCTCCTGTGGAAATGGTGCGCAGACCGTGGCAGAGTTGGCTACAACCAAAGAAATTATTAGCGGAACCGATACCCTATTTTTGGGGGAAATCGTCCGAGCGAACGAGTTTCAGAGACGATGTTCTCTCTGCGGGGAATGTCTTCTTGATAGCTTTGGCGGGTTTTGTCCTCTCACCCTGTGTCCGAAATCCATGCTGAATGGTCCGTGTGGGGGATCGTCGCAGGGAAAATGTGAGATTAGCAAAGAGTTAGAATGTGTCTGGGATCGTATTTATCAGGAATTAAAAAAACGAGGGAACTTACTAGGTTTGACTGTTATCCAAAAACCGAAGGATTGGTCAAATGCCTGTGAGATGGTGAGGAGAATCTAACGTGAATTATCAGAGTAATCTAGAGAAATTTCTTTCTGAAGGAAAGTTTGTCATTACTACAGAGATTGGACCACCAAAAGGTGCTGATGCAAGCAAGATTCGTGACAAGGCGATGCTTTTAAAGGGTTCTGCAGATGCCTTTAACATCACGGATAATCAGACCGCTGTCGTGCGACTCTCAAGCCTTGCGGGGTCCGTGATTCTTCTTCAGATGGGAATGGAACCAATCATGCAGATGACGTGTCGAGATAGGAACCGTATCGGTCTGCAGAGTGATGTGCTCGGGGCTGCAGCTCTTGGGGTTCGGAATATCCTTGTTCTCACTGGGGATCATCAGTCGTTCGGAAATCATCCAGCAGCCAAAGGAGTTTTTGATGTCGATTCCATCCAACTCTTACAGATTATCAAAAACATGCGGGATGCCGGTATTTTTCAGAGCGGCGATCCACTTCTGGCAGAACGACCGAATGTCTTTCTTGGGGCTGCGGCAAATCCGTATGCTGATCCCTTTGAGTTTCAGGTTGAACGCTTACAAAAAAAGATTGATGCTGGTGCAGAATTCATTCAGACCCAGAGCGTCTATAACACGAAGAAATTTGTCAGATGGATGGATGATGTGCATTCACAGGGACTTGATAAGAAGGTCCATATTCTCGCTGGTGTCACTCCCCTGAAGTCTGTGAAAATGACGGAACGGATGAAATTTCATGTTCCTGGCACTGATGTTCCTGATACGGTGTACGAGAGGATGAAACATGCCTCGGATCCTTCGAAGGAGGGATTTTTGATTGCACTTGAGATTATCGATGAATTAAAAGGTCTTGCTGGGATTCGTGGAATCCACATCACCGCGTTGTTTTGGGAAGAGATCATCCCGAAACTGGTAAATGAAGCAGGATTTATTCCTCGCATTAAATAGTCTTATATACATAATTTCTTTTTCCCCCTGTGCACCTGTTTTTTTTCTATAATTATGTAGAAAAATATTACAAGGTATTCGTATTGGTTTAATGTAATAACAATATTAATATATTTAATTGTTAATATAATGATAAAATTCGATACAAGCGAATATTCAATAAAAAACCAGGGAGCATTAAATATTTTGTAAACAGAAGGAACATCAATGGATATATTGGATCTGCTTGGAAGACTCACTGAAAAAAGACCATGGTTCTTGGTTCTCGTCATAGTCCTGATAACAATAGGTTTTTCCCTCTTCATTCCAACGCTGACTTTTAAAACAAATTTTGAGGAGTTCGCACCGGACAGTGAAGAAGTTCAAGCAAATCAACGTATCGCGTATTCATTTGGAATGAGCGCGCAGACAATCATACTGTATATAGAAAAAAATCAAGCAGACAGCATTCTGGATTTTCAAGCATTACGGGATCAGTACCGTCTTCAAAAGGAGCTTTTAGCATTACCAGAAGTCAAAAGTACGATTTCCATTTTTACCTTTCTTGATCCCATTTGCCAGATGGAATTCTATAAGAATGTCGACAACTGTAGCGATGAAGAACTCCGGATTGCACTCAATGATCTCTTCAATGAGCCAGCGTCCGGGAACATGACGATTTTTCCGACTGATAACCCAAATGAACCTGTTGACTATCAACGGTTATCTCTGCGTCCAAGGGTACAGACCGCTGATAGTACCGATATCAAAAACTGTTACATTCTAAAAGACGATAAAACACTTACCTTCTCCTTTGAGGTCTATTCCCTTTCAGGTTTTTCTTCAAAACTAAAACCACCATTATCAAAAATAAGTACCATGGAATGGTACCTTAACTTTGAGAACTTATTGCTCCCACCAGGATATGATATCGGATATCAAATTGCTGCTCGGATTGAACCTACTGTTCAACGCTGGGAAATCGGAAACGGAATGCTGAGGAACCTCCAGCAATTAATCCAAAAAATCAGGAATCACGAGCTGACATCATACAAAAAAACAGCATACCTCTGGCTCAAACCCCCTGGACAGGAAATGTTCTTCCCCGTTCAACTCCAGACAGGGAATGTGACCTTTGACACGCAGACAAATCGGATTAATGTCATCGTCTCACGAGAGGAATTAGGCGGGTATGGTATCGCCCTTCGTTATGGGTCATTTCAACTTCCCACGAAACTAACGAATTTCTCCGCAGGAGTCCGTTATTATCGTTCCCCGATACTTCATCGACCTGGTGGACGTATATCAGTAAACACGAGTTTTTTATTCGATCGTCTCCAGCATCTCCAAACAAGGCCGATTCTTGGTTCCCTTGCCTCACGGATGCTTCAGAAATACGGAATGGATTTCGAAGACCTCTCGAATCTTTCAGAGAATGCAACCATCACCTCATATCTTCCGACTACGCTCTCATTAACGAGCATTCAGGCACTCTGGGCTCAAGCTGACCGAGTGCCAGATACTGGTGTTTCGACAACGATCTATCCCTTGATACCACAATTATTCACAGAGATGCGGGTTAATGCTTTATCATTCATATCGAGTGAATATGCAAGGGCGAATACATCTCATGCGAGTCTGTGTATCGTACAAATGAATCTAGAAAGTAGGGATTCAGAGGAACTTGCAAGAGCCAATGCCAAGATCACTGATACAATCAATACGCTGGATGCACAATTCGAAAGCATCTCTGTTCAAGCAACTGGGGAAGGCATCATAAGCACCGAAATAACGAACGTCGCCATGGATGCGATGACGATTATCGGACCAGCTATTTTTATCATCATTGTTATTATTCTGTTTATTGCGTTTCGAAAACCATCCTACTTCCTCCTCACTATCCTTGTCTTTGCTTTTTCCTGTGTCTGGCTCTTTGGGACGATGGCTCTACTTGGGGTTTCTTTTAACATCATCGCGGTTGCACTTCTCCCTCTCAACATCGGTTTGGGTGTCGAGTACTCAGTGAACATCCTGTTTAATTATCGAACCGAGCTACAGAGAGGACGTACTCCCGCGGAGGCACTCCGTCTCTCTATAAAGGAAGTCGGGGTCGCGATATTCTTGGCATGGTTCACCACCTTTGTTGCGTTTCTCTCCTTCCTCACTGCAACGATTCCCCCGGTACGAGATTTTGGTGTATTCCTTGCTATCGGTATTAGCTATACCTTTATCATAACTATGACGTTTCTCATGGCCCTTCGATATATCATTGATAAAAGAACACCGGCAATCCAAGTCACTTCAAAGAAACAAACATCATCGATGACGACCGTCATGAGCCGGGTAGCACGTTTACTTCTCCGCCATGAGAAAAAAGTATTCCTCGCAACCATACTCATCTGCTTGGTGATGGGAACCGCAGTGACTCAACTCACATCTAGATTTAGCATGAATCAATTTATCCCACAAGATAATCCCTCGCTTCAACTCTATAATAAGATTAGCGTTGATTTTCCTTTCTCAAGCCAAGATCAAGAGTATATCCTCATTGAAGGGGATGTTGCAACGGTCCAAACTTTACTTGGTATTCGATCAACCCATGAAAAGATGAATGATGACCTCTATGTCGCCCGAAGATCTGATGGGAGTACGAAAACAGAAAGCATCTATACTCTCATACAACAAGTGGTGGAAAATAACAATTCTCTCATCGAGCTGTTCCATATCGATGAAGCCACAGGCATACCGCAGACTGACGCTGATGTGGAAGGATTCTATGATTACTTCTTTTCGAGCCCCGAATTCGAACTGCAGGTCGCCCAGGTTCTGCATAAGGATGGAAACGAGTACACTTCGGCTATTGTACGTGTCTATGTCGATCTCGGCTCCAATAGAGAGGATATGACAAAACAGTTTGAACAGTTAAAAACAGAATTACGTGATGATCTCTCAGATTATGGAGATGCAACATCGGTAATTACCGGTACTCTGATAATCACCTTGTCGATTCTGAAAAACATGACGGAAAGCCAGATTGTGTCCACCGGTGTCTGCTTTATCCTCGCAGCAATCATGCTTTCCTTGATTTATCGGAACCCGATCCTTGGGTTAATCACAATGATCCCGGTCAGCGTCTCAATCATTTGGGTCCTGGGAACCATGTATTTTATCGGTTATACACTGAATATTTTGACGATCACCGTCACCTGTATCACAATCGGTGTCGGTATCGATTATGCATGTTATATCACTGAACGATTCCGTTTTGTCGCTGATCAAACAGGAGATATAACAAAAGCAGTTACTGAAACCATCTCTCGAACTGGCAGCGCTGTTCTGATCGCTGCTCTTTCCTCGATATTTGGATTTGGCGTTCTTGCGTTTGCTCCCATCCCACCACAGCAACAGTTCGGCATTATCACCGCAATCACCCTTATTTATGCATTTATTACTTCCATCTTGATTTTGCCTCTTGTTCTTGCTCGATGGGCGAATTGGAGAAAAAAACGAAAGGGATACATCATCCATCCAGGACCCCCAAAGCAATTAGAGGGTATTACTTCCGATTCTGAGTACACTGGTGAACAGTAAAGTATCTATAGGAAACGGCGATACCAGTGAAGGAAAACACTTTAGGGGTTATGTCGCCATGCCACAAAAACGAATGAAAAAAATTTTGGTAACTGGTGCTGTCGGTCAAATCGGCTCAGAATTGACAATGATGCTTCGGAAAAAATTTGGAAACGATAACGTGCTAGCGACAGGACGAAAAACCAAACCAAGCGACACACTCCTCAACTCAGGTCCCTTTGAGTACATTGATATCTGTAAGCGAGAAACGATAGAAAAGGTCGTTAACCAGTACGATATCGACACAATTTATAATATGGCTGCGATTTTGTCTGCCGTTGGAGAAGAAAAACCTCTAATCTGTTGGGATGTCAATATAAATGGTTTGTATAACGTTTTAGAAAGTGCTCGGGAGCATAGCATGATTCGGGTGTTTGTTCCAAGCTCTATAGCCGTTTTTGGCCCTGAGACACCTCGAGATAACACACCACTGGAGACTGTTCTAAAACCAAAAACCATGTACGGGGTAACCAAGGTTGCAGGAGAGCTGCTTGGGGATTACTATGTGAAACGCTTTAATCTTGATGTACGAGGTGTTCGATACCCTGGTATTATCAGCAGCGAGACCCTCCCCGGTGGAGGAACCACCGACTACGCAGTCGAAATCTTCTACGAGGCGATTACAAAAAAGAAATACACCTGTTTCTTACGAGCAGACACGACCCTTCCCATGATGTACATGCCTGATTGTTTGAAAGGGACGATCGATCTCATGGATGTGGATGTGACCAAATTGAAACATCACTGTGACTTTAATTTAGCTTCCATGAGCTTCTCTGCTGAAGAGCTTGCGTATGAGATCACAAAGCACATCCCTGAGTTCACCTGTGAGTATAAACCAGACTTCCGTCAAGCAATCGCAGATTCCTGGCCCCGCTCTATTGACGATATTGCTGCACGGAAAGAATGGGGTTGGAAGCCGCGGTACAATCTTTCAGAAATGACCAAAGATATGCTGAAAAAGCTCAACAAGCGTTACGAAGAAGGGAACCTTCTCATCTCATAATCTTTTTTTTTTATTTTTACTTCATGGAAAGTTTTATGTGCTACGCGATATTCTCATGTTTATCTTGAGGTGAACCTACGGTACAACAATTAGAGGAAATGGGAGTAAATATGAAAGGAAATATTGACACGATTCGAGGGTATTTAGGTGCTGATGCCGATTATCTCCTGAGGCATACCTGCACAAAAATCAGGAAAGAATCATTGTATCTCCCTGGACCGGATTTTATCGATCGAACGTTTCTTGATACTGATCGGTCAAGCCAGGTACTCCGAAATTTAAAATCCATATTCGATCATGGGAGATTATCTGGATCCGGGTATCTTTCGATTTTACCTGTTGATCAGGGCATTGAACATTCTGCTGCTGCCTCATTTGCACCAAATCCGATCTATTTCGACCCAGAGAATATCGTAAAGCTTGCCATGGAGGGAGGCTGTAATGCAGTAGCATCAACCCTTGGTGTTCTCGGGGCGGTCTCCCGGAGGTACGCGTATAAGATTCCATTTATCGTGAAAATCAACCATAATGAGTTACTGACCTATCCGAATAAATACGACCAGATCATGTTTGGCAGTGTAGATCAAGCCTGGGAGATGGGTGCAGCTGCAGTTGGGTGCACGATTTATTTTGGTTCCAATGAGTCAACCCGACAGATCCAGGAGGTTAGCCAAGCATTTCATTACGCCCATGAACTCGGGATGGCAACAATCCTGTGGTGTTACTTACGGAATCCTGCATTCAAGGTGGAGGGAAAGGATTACCATACCGCTGCAGATCTTACTGGTCAGGCGAATCACCTTGGGGTCACCATTGAAGCAGATATCGTAAAACAGAAACTTCCTGACATCAATGGGGGGTATCTTGCCCTGAACAAAGGTGGAGTAAAATTTGGGAAAATCAATGAAAAAGCGTACACTGAGCTTTCATCTGATCACCCCATCGATTTAACCCGATATCAAGTCGCACATTGTTATATGGGCCGCATCGGATTGATAAACTCAGGTGGTGCTTCTGGAAAGGATGATTTTACTCAGGCGATACGAACTGCAGTCATCAACAAACGAGCTGGTGGCACTGGGCTTATTTCCGGACGGAAAGCGTTCCAGAAGTCATTTGAGGATGGAGTAAAGCTGCTCAACGGAATCCAGGACGTCTATCTTTGTAAGGAGATTACTGTCGCATAGGAAAAAATTTTTCCTTTTTGAAGAAATCTTCTACCTAATAGTGTCATACATCAATATCTTTATGTACCACCATAGCTCTTAATAAAGGGTACTTGATATCCCCTTGACCTCAAGACCGTACTGAGGTATAGCTATGAAGGAATTTGATATCAGAAAATTGCGACACGGAACTGACCTGATTAAAAGAGGTTTTTCAAAGATGCAGAAAGGTGGTGTTATTATGGATGTTACCACCGCTGAACAGGCAAAAATCGCGGAAAAAAGCGGTGCGGTCGCAGTAATGGCTCTTGAACGGGTCCCTGCTGAGAGTCGAGCCCATGGTGGTGTCGCACGCATGGCTGACCCTACCATTATAAAGGAAATTATCAACACCGTGAGCATCCCGGTGATGGCAAAAGCACGGATTGGGCATTTCGTCGAGGCACAAGCATTAGAAGCACTTGGTGTCGACATGATTGATGAATCAGAGGTCCTGACCCCAGCAGATCCGTATTACCATATCGATAAACGCATCTTTACCATTCCCTTTGTCTGTGGGTGTCGGAACCTGGGGGAAGCAACCCGGCGTATCTGGGAGGGTGCAGCGATGATTCGAACCAAAGGCGAAGCAGGCACGGGAAACATCATCGAGGCTATTCGCCATCAGCGCATGGTCTGCAGCATGATTCAAGTGTTAAAAACGATGCAAACCACACAATTAAGAAAGCTTGCTGAAGAGTATTGTCAAAGCTACGTGACCTCGTTTAAAACCTTAACAAACCAGGACGTCGGCGAGAAAACGATCGTATTTGGATCTTCTTCCTATGTCGAGTTAAAGAAGGAAATGTATGAAGTATTAAGAGAAACCAAGGAGCTCCAACGGCTCCCTGTTGTTAATTTCGCAGCGGGGGGAGTAGCTACACCAGCGGATGCAGCAATTATGATGCAGCTAGGGAGCGATGGGGTTTTCGTCGGTTCAGGGATCTTCAAATCAAAGAATCCTGAAAAGCGAGCGAAAGCGATTGTCGAGGCAGTCGCCCATTTTGATGAACCAGGGAAGATTGCAGAGGTCAGCAAGAATCTTGGTGATGCGATGCATGGCATCGAAATTGGGACGATACCAAAAGAACAACTCCTCCAGGAACGAGGCTGGTAATAATCGTCACAATCGGGGTTTTGTCTCTCCAGGGAGCAGTGGCAGAACATCTTGCTTCCATGAACCGTGTTTTTGTGCGTGAGAAAAAGAAAGGACATGCTATCTTAGTGCGACAACCCTCTGATATCGATAATTGTGACGGGGTAATTATCCCTGGTGGGGAAAGCACAACGATTTCTCGGATTTTAGTCAATTCAGGCATGCATGACGTCATCCGTGAACGGATGGACAATCATTCTATTGCGCTCATGGGCACTTGCGCAGGATGTGTCCTTCTTGCTAAGGAATTGACCGATGCAAAGGCTGACGTGCGCTTGCTCGAAGCAATGGACTTTCAAGTCGAACGGAATGCATTTGGGAGGCAGAAAGAATCCTTTGAACAGGTGTTATCAATTAAGGGACTCACCAGGCCGTATCATGCGGTGTTTATCCGTGCACCTGTAATTACGAAAACATGGGGAACCTGTGAGGTACTTACAACTCTTGGAAAAGAAATCGTTATGGCCAGGCAGGATAGCTACCTGGCGTTATCGTTCCATCCTGAGCTTACTGATGACCTTAGAATTCATTCGTATTTTCTCAAGATGGTGCGCGCTATGCTTTCATGATGGCGAGCAGGAAAATACCAAGAGCGATCAGTGCACCAACAACAGCACCAATCACTGCGATAATTCCATTAATAATCGTCCCTGAGAAGTTCAGGAGATCCATTGGTGTTCCCATGAACGTTAACAGATTTGCGCCCCAGAGGAAGATTACTCCGACTAACAGGCCGATAATAATTAAGATTGCTCCAACAGCTCTGCTTTTACCAGACCCGAAATAGGCGGTAAAAATCCCTGCGATTATACTTGCTATTGCAAACACCAGCGTCATCATACTTAGGAAATATTGTGCTAATCCTTCCATTTTTTTTCACTCCTTAAAATTTCGTTCCTGTAAGCGTTTTTGTATCGATTACTCCTTCGATTGTTCGAATTTTGTTAACCACAATATCCCCAAGGCTTTCGAAATCGTCTGCTTCGATTTTTGCAATGAGATCATATTCTCCAAATAAGGGATGGAGTTCAATGATTTGCGGTACCTTGGAGAGTTTATTGTATACCTCATGTTCATGTGCAGGAGCAGCGCTTATTAGGACGAACCCAATTGCCATATATGGTACCTTCCTCGCTCACCGTTATAGACTCATTGGATATAAGTTTTACGTTATTTGGTTTTGTGCTTTTCAGTTGTTACAAGTGTGTATTAGCAATTATGTATTGTTGTCTTCAATTTGTTTTTTTTTATCAGAAGATTCCATGCCAGGGGGGTAGCATTTAAATACCAAACTATCAATTAATATTTGGGGAAGAATCCAGATGAAACATAGGATCCCGATAACTGCACATGACGACTTCTACCGTTATACTTCAATCTGCCTTTTCATAGCGGCATTGCTGGTGGGATAGATGACCGACAGAACGCTGAAAGTCATGGAAGGGATAGCAAGCGATAAAAAAGCGTCATCGAAATTTCTCAGAATCCAAAGGAGTATTGCAGCCTTCCCTATTCTTGCTGCTTATTTTATCATTGGATCGTATTTTACAAGGTTCAATTTCTTCCATTTGAACTTCGTGCTCGGTGGTGTTGCTCTCTATCTTATCTCCGTCGCTGTCAATGGTTACAATAATCTCTTTGACATTGAGGAGGACAAACTAGCAATCTCCAGTGGAATCTTAAAGGCGAACTATTTACTGAAAGAGTTCACCTGGAATCAAATAAAATGGAATTTTATACTCACAAGCATCGCCCTTGTATTCGTAGTGGTTCTTATTGGAAACCTAGAATTTATTGCTTTGTGCGCTTTTACCTATGCCCTCGGAATTATCTATACAAGACCAATTCGACTGAAAAATAGGCCTCTCATTGGTACTCTCTCCAACACGGTTGGGTTCTCAATTTTACCTGTCCTAAGCTGCTACTTTTTGCTCAATGGCGATCTGAAAACCTCGATGGCATTTATCCTCTCGATATTTCTTCCTACCTTCTCGTCTTGCCTTATCGCTGAAATCGCGGACCGAGAGATCGACAGGAAAATTGGTACCAGAACTACCGCTAATTGGCTTGGTGAACGTGCCAAGACGGTTATCAAAGCTGATTTAATCTTTTCCGTTGTTCTTTATCTTGTTGCTCTCTACATCAACTGGGCTGTGGTTCTTGTGGCCCCATTTGTAGTGGCAATTCTCTATGAGACCTATAAGCTTTACAGGGACTTCACGGATAAGAAAGCTGATTATACACTTATAAAAATAGGCGCGAATGTCTCTCGAGGCTTCATAATCTATGTACTCATAGTATTAATCCTACACGTGGCAGCCCCTGCTCTCCTTCCTACTATTTTTTATACCTGAAAAGTGCCTTGACCGAGAGATTGTCGAGTAAAAATCGAAGATCTAACCAGAACGTCTACAGTCACGCGGAGGAGATGGGTTTGAGCGGAAACGCAATTATCGTTTCTTTTCTTGATACATTTGAATGAAATTCTCCTTGCTTCGATCGTACGTACGTTCAACTGAATCAGGAAAGAAACAGGCAGGCAGCTCATCTCGTCTCCGGTGATAACTGAGGCATTCACAGCAGATTCCTTTCCTGTCGCAGGGATAGCTACAGTTGCATACCATTTTATTTTTTTGGACCTTGCATTCGGTCATTGTCACGTCACTCCAACTAATGTTTTAAATTCTTTTTCATCGATGATCTTCAATCCAAGTTTTTTTGCTTTTTGGTATTTCGAACCAGGATCAGTTCCAACGACAACATAATCGATATCCTCTCCTATGGACGAGGCCACCAAACCTCCATTTTTTATGACCAAATCTGATGCATCAGGTCGGGATAACGACTGGAGCCCTCCTGTGAACACAAACTTTTTTCCTAAGAGACGTCCTTCTTTTTTTGCTTCCTTCGTTTTTATCCCAATGCCCTTTAACTTGTTGATGAGCTCGATGTTTTCATCGGTAGCAAAGAACGTCGCAATCGCCTCCGCGGTCTTTTCCCCAAGGCCGTGAATCTGCATTAATTCCTCTGCACTTTGTGCAGCGAGTTCATCGATGGAATGGTACTGTGATGCAAGCAACTGAGCTGCGTATTTACCCACATGGCGGATGCCTAGTGCATAGATGAGGCGGGCCAACCCCTGTTGTTTGCTTTTTTCAATAGATGCTAACAGATTTGTTATGGACTTGTCCTTGAATCCCTCTAATTTCAGGAGATCTTCTTTTTTTAGTTTATATAAATCAGCAATGGAATCGATTAATCCTTTTTCGATGAGTTTATCGATGGTTTTACCGCCTAAATGGTCAATGTCCATCGCATCCCTTGATGCAAAATATTCGATACGCCATTTTAAGCGAGCAGGGCAACGTTTGTTTGGGCACCGGACTGCAACCTCATCCAGTGTCCTGATGACCTCAGATCCGCAGACCGGGCATTTTCTGGGGATAGTCCTTACCTTCTCATCACCTGTTCTCTTTTCTGCAATGCTTTTGACAACTTGGGGAATAACATCACCGCTACGCTCCACCAGGACAATGTCACCGATGCGGATGTCCTTGCGTTTCAGTTCATCAAAATTATGTAATGTTGCGCGGGAGACTGTTACCCCGCCAACTTGAACTGGTTCCAGAACCGCAACTGGGGTAAGCGCACCGGTTCGTCCAACCTGTATCACGATATCTTTGAGTCGAGTGGTTGCTTGTTTTGCGGTAAATTTAAACGCGATTGCCCACCGGGGGTGTTTAATGGTTGATCCTAATATTTTTTGCTGGGCAAATGAGTTTACCTTGAGCACAACCCCATCGATTTCATAATCAAGCACATCGCGCTGTTTCTCCAGATCTCTGCAATAGGTGATTGCCTCTTCGATGGTTTTTACTTTTTTAATCAAGGGATTGACTCGAAAACCTGCGGTGTGTAATGCTTCTAAGGATTTTTCCTGGGTCTTGAAATCTTTCTCAGAATACGTGATGTAATACAGAAAGCTGTCCAAGGGCCGAGAGGCAACGATACGAGGGTCGAGTTGCCTAAGGGATCCGGCTGCTGCGTTTCTTGGGTTCGCGAACACCTGTTCCCCTTTTTTCTCTTGCTCCTTGTTGAATTTTTTGAAGGCAGAAATTGGGAAGAACACCTCCCCGCGTACCTCAGCATTCTGAAGATCAGATTCGTGCAAACGCAGGGGGATACTGCGGATTGTCCTGAGGTTTGTAGTAACATCATCGCCTGTTATCCCATCACCTCGGGTCGCTCCCCTGACCAGTACCCCGCCTTCGTAGATGAGGGCGATACTGACCCCGTCAATCTTCGGTTCGCAGACGTATTCAAACTCATCAACGTTTTTCTTAATCCGCTCATCGAATTCCCTCAACTCATCATAGGAATATGCGTTATCCAGCGAAAGCATCGCGATTTTGTGCTCCACGGTTTTGAATCCTTTTAAGGGTTCGCCACCAATCCGTTGAGTCGGGGAATCCAAGGTGACGAGGTCAGGGAATTGGGTTTCCAACGCCTCGAGCTGTTTGAGGAGCATGTCGTACTCGTAGTCGGAGATAACCGGATTGTTTTCGACGTAGTATTTGTAATTGTGGTAGTTGATGTCCTGACGAAGTTTTTGTATCTGTTTTTTCGCTTCGTTTTTATTCATCATTTCACCTCTCAATGAGTTTTTCGATTTCTTTTATCGAAAAGGTGTTCACGATGTCTTTTTTCTCAAGCCATCCTCGTCGGGCGGTTGCGACCCCGAATCTCATGAAATCCAGGTGCTCGATCGCATGAGCATCCGTTCCTAAAACGAATAGTACCCCGTGGTCTTTTGCAGGTTTCGCATGGGCATCATCGAGGTCGAGCCGCTCAGGGAATGAGTTGATTTCAAGGAAGGTATCGGTCGCCTTTGCTACATCAATGATCTGATCGATGTCGACCTCGTACGGATCTCGTTTCCCTATGAGTCGACCGGTCGGGTGTGCCAAGAAATTCACTTGTTCATTGTCCATGGCTTTGATAATCCGCTTGGTCATGGTTTCCTTATCCATTTTAAACGCAGTGTGGATTCCGATGTACACAAAGTCAAATTGTTTCAATATTTTATTGCTATAATCCAGTGTCCCATCGGTCTTGATATCACATTCTGTGCCGCAAAAAATTCGTACGTCAGGGAATTTCCTACTTACTTTCTTGATCTCAGTTATTTTTTTCTGCACATTTTCTTCGCTGAGCCCGTTTGCTATTTTTAGGGATTGCGAATGATCAGTGATGCCGATGAAGATGTATCCTTTTTTTTGTGCCGCAGACGCGATGGTTTCAATGGAGTCGCTCCCATCGCTCCAGTTGGAATGTGCATGGAAATCACCATGGATATCATTGTAATCAACGAGATCCGGCAACGTCTTCTTTTTCGCCGCCTCAAATTCACCGCGGTTTTCCCGCAGCTCCGGATCTATGTACTGAAAACCAATTTTTTTATAGATTTCATTCTCGGTCTTACCCGCGACATAACGTTTCGTTGATTTATCAAATAAGCCGTATTCATTCAATTTGAATCCTTTTTTGATAGCATACCCCCGCAGGGTCACGTTGTGATCCTTTGAACCGGTGAAGTATTGGAGCGCCGCACCATAGCTTTTTTCTTCCACAACACGAAGATCTACCTGTAAATTATCGGACAAAAGCACACTTGATTTTGTGGTTCCCTTTGCAAGAACTTGGGCGACCTTTGGGTAACGGATGAAACAGTCCATGACTGTATCCGGATCGGTCGAGGAAGCAAGAATGTCGAGATCCCCGATGGTTTCTTTCATCCGACGCAGGCTACCCGCGATATCAATTTTTTTTACCTTTTTGCATTTCTTGAGATACTGGAGGTACCGAGTGCCATCCTCATAGGCAACGTTGAGCAATACTCGCCCACTGGTTTTTTCTAGCAGCTGGATCCCCCGGAGGATGTTTCGTTCGGTTATCTCACCAAACCCTTCAAGTGTCCGCAGCTCCCCTTTACCGGCCGCCTCTCGGAGCTCTTGGATACTGGAAATTCCCTTGTTTTTATACAACGCGGCAACCTTTTTTGGCCCCAACCCGGGGATCCCAAGGAGGTCGACAAGACCGGTCGGTACTTCTTTTTTCAATCGTTCAAGATAGGTGAGCTTTCCGGTTTGTACCAGTTCCGTGATCTTTTTTGCCAGGGCTTCACCAACCCCAGGGATAGACTCCAGAGTCCCTTTGTTCACCATCACTTCGATATCCGCATCGAGTGCTTCAATGGTCTGCGCAGCCATGCGGTACGCCCGTGTTTTAAAAAAAATCTCTCCTTTCAGATCTAATAAATCCGCAATCAAGTACAACGTATCAGCGACGAACTGATTCTTCATTTATCCTCTCCTTTTTTTATCGTAGGAAGACGACGACTTCCACGACATCTCCATCACGCACACCTAGGGTCTGGCGGAGATTGTATGGGGAGATGCATTCCAGGACCGTCGCATAGTGGCTTCTTTTCGGCAGCACGATTGCACCTTCCTTGCTATTGATAGTGGCTTTGAAACACACGACACCTCCAAAGGTGCGGTTCTCTGCTTGAAACTCATCAATTTCGATACCACCATAACTGCGGAGCAAGCGTATCTTATTCCGTTCGATATATTCGATTTCTACATTGAACGTCCCAGGGTAGGCAACAAACCCGAGATGTTTTTTGAATTGATCTGCATATCCTTTTTGTTTCGTGTAGTACTTCCCCTCACCCATCCCTGAGATGACTTTCCCGGTAAAGACCACTTTGTTTGTGAGATCGAAAACCTGTTTATACGAGAGATACTCATTTTCTAATACATCAGCACCAGCACTGGTGATCTGAATCAACTGTTTTTTTACTCCAAGTTCTCTGGTGACCATCTCCTTTGTGTCAAGCTCAAGGAGGTATCGCGATGCAGTCTGTTGACTCGTCTGTAAGCGTTCCGCAAGTTCATGGGACGACAGTTCAATCTTATTGTGAATCGCCCCAAGCAACGCCAGTTCCTTTAATGTCTGTAGGAGGTACGGTTTCATAAGTCCCTTTTTTTCCGCCGATTATTTACTTACCGATCGTTTCAACAAGTTTTTTTCCTTCATCAGTGAACACGTACGCGTTCCCTTTTTTCTCGATGATGCCACCGCTGAGGAACTCATCGATAATCCGTTGAGCGACCCGGGGAATGATATGGTTTTTTTTCGAAATGCGTCTGAGGTCGGTTTCCCCTGCAACCAACTCGTCGAAAATCACTCGTCTGAATTTATTGGCAAGTATGAATCCTTCATCCATAGGTGTACCAACAGCTTAATTTAGAGGTATCACATAAACCTTTTCAAACTTATGTTTAGAAACATTCCTCCG
>Ga0153915_10001742_pt1 | contig 20027 bp, 23 predicted proteins | sample Opewatmetagenome_2_FD_107003 | JGI IMG/M metagenome (GOLD analysis project Ga0153915, IMG submission 107003) | Freshwater wetland microbial communities from Ohio, USA - Open water 3 Core 3 Depth 3 metaG | ecosystem: Environmental > Aquatic > Freshwater > Wetlands | place: USA: Ohio, Lake Erie...
ATATCGCTATGGAATGTCCGTGAATAATATGAGGGTATCGAATGTTCATCATGAGACGTCGGTAGCCAGCTTGTTCTATATGCAGGAAACAGAACCGGAAACCTACGAGCGGTTAGTACATCGCATTCAGGGTATAGATATGGCTGGCAAAATGGGAAAGGCGGATTATTACGCTAATGAATTGCCCTTCATGTTTAATTCGTGGCGTGAATATAGAGACTATCTATTAGAACACCTGATTACTAACCCCGATTGGATTAAGTCGTTTCGTACATGGTTTAATCGTTTCGATGAAAGTTTTGGCGGCCAGACTCCCACAAGGATTTATATCGCTCAGATAGATTCAGTTCTAACTAATGACTGGGAGGGGGTAAAATTAGGTAACAGGTGGCGTGACCCTAGAAATTACGACCAGAGAAAGGAAAGGATACTAAATGCCGTTTAATGATCCTGTATCTAATGTTAAATGGGTTCCTATTGAGCAAGTCGAAGCTAATGATTACAATCCTAATATTGTGGCTAAAAATGAACTCCGGTTGCTTTATATTAGTATTTTACATGATGGTTATACCCAGCCGGTTGTTACGATTTATGATAAAGACCGCGATAAATACGTTATTATAGATGGTTTTCATCGATACCTCGTCATGAAATACCACGATGACATTAAGGCACGGACTAATGGCCTTCTACCAATAGTAGTGCTTGATAAAAATATCAATGATCGAATGGCTAGTACTATACGCCATAATCGAGCAAGAGGGAAACACAACATAGCGGGCATGGCTAATATTGTTTTTCGCATGCTTGACGGTGGTTGGAATGATGAAGCGATTTGTAGTGAAATCGGGCTAGAAACTGATGAGCTTATACGTCTGAAATATGTCACCGGATTCGCTAAGTTGTTTGAGAATACCGAGTATAAAAAATCATGGGAAACTAGACGGATGATACAACTGAAGCGGGATTATACCGCGCCCGGTTAATCAACTTGGTTTGGTCAATAGGATTCCCCATAGTCCAATAAGTATATCCTTCACATTGATACTGTATATATGGATGTCCCTTAAATATTACTACCTCGCCGTGTTCTCTGATAAACATAACGGCATCGCAGAATACATCATCACTGATGTCTTGTCGTAGTATGTACCAATGAGGATTTTGAGGCATAGTTTTAGCAAAAATCCATCTAGCTGAACCAATTAATTTTTTAAAATCTGACAATTCCATATATTACCTCCAACTATTAAAGCTTCCCAGAATTACATCACCATGTCAATAGGAAATAGCGATATACTTTTCACCGTCAAAGAGGCAGAGTTAATTAATGGCCAGAATACCGAAACCGACTAAAATAAAGATTCTTGAAGGTGAGCCAAATAAGAACCGCATCAACTATAACGAGCCGCAACCTGTCAAAAATACTACGCCTCCACGATTCCTAAATAAACTGGCTAAGTCGGAATGGAAACGCCTTGCCAAGGACCTTGAATCTCTCGATTTACTGAAGAACTTCGACCGGATGCACTTCGCGGAATACTGCCAGACCTCCGCCATGCTCATAGAGGTTGAGAACAAGCTCAATGTTTTAAGCGACACTGCCATTAAAAACGGCGGGGACGTATCTAATGCCTACTTACTCAAGACACAGGCCGGAAACGTTATAATATCGCCCTTGCTATCAGTAAGAAACCGCCTGATAGAACAACTTCATATGCTGGGTTGTGAATTTGGCATGACACCGGTCTCCCGCTCCCGGATTAATTCTACTCCCAAATCAAAAGAAGAAGACCCGATGGAAAAGCTGTTAAACGAGATTCCGTCCAGTGAGCAATAAATGACCACAGAGACATTAGTAAAAACCCATTTCAGTCCGGCCCGGGCCAATCATGCAATAGAGTTCATAGAGAATCTCGAACTTACCACCGGAGAGTGGAAGGGACTGAAATTTAAACTCCTGCCCTGGCAGAAGAAAATCATCTCAGATATATTCGGGACTCTGAGACCAAACGGTTACCGGCAGTATAACACGGTTTATATCGAGATTCCAAAAAAGAACGGGAAAGCTCTTGCACTTGACACACCATTGCCCACGCCTACTGGCTGGACAACAATGGGTGATATTAAAATTGGGGACACTTTATTTGACGAACAAGGGAAACAGTGCCATGTTACATTTGTAACTGAGATACAAAACAACCATCCCTGTTATGAGGTTATTCTTGAGGATGGCAGCCGTATTGTAGCCGATGAATCCCATTTATGGTTAACATCAACCTACAAACCCTGGTTAAAAACAAAATTACACACTACTAAAGAAATATCCGAAACTCTAGTCTATCAGAAAGGGCATAATCATAAAATAGCCAACCCCGAAGCTCTTGAATTACCTGATGCGGAATTACCGATAGACCCATACATTTTGGGTTATTGGTTGGGTGATGGCAGGAGTGATGATGCCGAATTCAGTATGGATGAGGCGGACTTTGATAATTTTGCCTCACAAATAGAAGTTGCCGGATATTATGTTGCCACTCCAAAAAAAGATTCTCGGCGCCTGAATACATTAGCTGTGCGTGTATCTTTATCTGCAGTTGGGGGGGCAAATAATAACGGGAAACCCACATTAAAAGGAGCATTAAGAAATTTAGGGTTATTGGATAATAAACATATCCCGGCTATGTATTTAAGGTCATCCCATAAACAGAGGTTAGCACTTTTACATGGATTAATGGACTCCGATGGCTATGTTTCAAAGGCCGGTCAATGTGAATTTACAACTACATCTGAGCGAATAAGAGATGGCATACTTGAATTATTACTGTCTCTTGGTTTTAAACGATCGTTAAAAATTGATACTGCGAGATTGTACGGCAAGGATTGCGGCTTAAAATATAGAATACAATTCTGGGCTTATCAAGGAAACCCTGTATTTAAACTCAATCGTAAATTAGAACGCCAAAAACCTCTACCTTTAAAAAACACCAGAAACGCTTTTAGAAAAATAATTGCTGTTAATCCGGTTGAATCAGTACCAGTTAAGTGTATTCAGGTTGATAGTCCTTCTCATTTATATCTGGCGGGTACTGGGATGGTTCCGACTCATAATACGGAGCTCGCCGCTGCTGTAGCTTTATATTTACTTTTCGGTGACAATGAACCTGGTGCCCAGGTCTACTGTGCAGCCGCCGATAAAGATCAGGCGGGACTTGTCTACGGTGCTGCCGCCCAAATGATAAGGACTTCCCCTGCATTACTAAAACGTTGCAAGGTCAATGACAGCCGTAAAAGAATCTGGTTACTCAATGACAATGCTTTCATGCAGACGCTATCGTCTGAGGTTAATACTAAACACGGCCTGAATGTCTCCGGGGTCGTAATCGATGAGTTGCACGCCCACCCTGACCGGAAATTATATGAGGTGCTGACAAAAGGCTCCGGCGATGCCCGCCGGCAACCAATGAACTTTATCATCACCACAGCCGGGATAGATCGTAATTCGGTTTGCTGGGAACTGCACGAGAAAGCCAGGGGAATCCTGAACGGTACATTAGAAGACCCGACATTCTATCCGGTGATTTTTGGTCCGCCCGACGATGAAGCCGGTACTGATTGGGATTGGACATTAGAGGAAAACTGGCTAAAAGTAAATCCCTCATTGGGTCATACAATCGCAATTGATAAAGTCCGTGATGCTTTTCGTGAAGCTCGGCGTAAAGTCGAAGAGGAAAATACATTTAAACAACTCCGCCTTAATATCTGGGTGAAGCAATCAATGCGGTGGATCAAACTCACGGACTGGGATAAATGCGTGGGAACAGTAAACCTAGAAGAGCTCAAAGGCAAAACCTGCTATTCCGCATTTGATCTGTCTTCGAGTATAGATTTAACCGCTCTGGCTCATGTTTTCCCGGTTGATGGCAAATACAAGGTTTTGATGCGTTTTTGGATTCCCGAAGGTGTTATAGACGAAAAGGAAAAGAAAGATAAAGTACCTTATCGCCGGTGGATACGTGAGGGATATATTCAAACGACACCGGGTAATTTGATAGATTACCAATTTATCCGGAAGCAACTAAACGATGACCGGGCAATTTTTGATATGCGCGAACTGGCCTATGACCGCTGGGGAACGGTTAAGCTCTTGACTGAGCTCCAAGACGATGGATTCGTAAATACAGAAAAAGAGGCCGGAGACGGCCACCCTTTATTAGTACCGTTTGGTCAGGGTTATGCCTCGATGTCCCCAGCGGCAAAGGGGTTTATTGATATCCTGCTGGGCGGATTTTTAGAACATGGTAATAATCCTGTGTTGAGGTGGAATGCCGATAACGCAGTAATTACTCAAGACCCGGCAGGGAATATTAAACCGGACAAATCCAAGGCCACACAGCGTATTGATGGTATAGTCGCTCTCGTGATGGCCACGGATAGAGCCATTAGGCACAATAACGAAAATGAACCCTCAATTTACGAAACTTCTGAAATCAAGGTATTCTAACCGGAGATTAAATTATGGGTTATAACGAATCCCTCGCTAATTGCCTGGAAGCTCATAAGTTGGCATCTGAGGCAAGAACGGCCAGTCCAAGTACGATAAAGCGGATATTATCCGGTGAATCCTGCGGAAGTTCCAGCTCCGGCGTTTCAGTTACTCCCGAATCTTCAATGCGAGCATCGGCAGTCTGGGCTTGTGTTAGGGTGTTATCTACGAGTCTGGCTGCGTTACCTCTCCATGTTTATCAGGATAAACCAAGCGGCGGCCGTTTATTGGCTAAAGATCAAGCAATTTATGATATTTTACACCGGACGCCAAATACCGAAATGACCTCATTCACATTCCGCCAATTACAAATGGCTCATTTATGTTTATACGGCAATGCTTACGCTGAAATCGCCTTTAATAATTTTGGGGATGTCACCGGTTTATGGCCCATCCCCGCCTGGTGCTGTGAACCGATGCGTTCACCTTCAGGAGAATTATATTACCGAATTATCATACCAGGCACCGGCCAGCAGAAGAACCTCCCCGCGTATAAAGTCCTGCACGTTATGGGGCTTGGCACTGACGGCATGAAAGGTCTATCCCCTATCCGGCTGCATGCCGAAACTATCGGAGTATCATTAGCCGCGACTCAATTCGGAGCTCTCTTCTTTGGTCAGGGGGCTAATGTCGGCGGTATAGTAGAGCATCCTGGGCATCTAACAGTAGAGGGCAGTCAGAAACTACGCGGGCAATTAAATGAAAAATATGGCGGATTGGGCAAAGCTCATCGATTGATGTTGCTTGAAGAGGGCATGAAATATACAAAAGTCGGCATACCCCCGGAAGAAGCTCAATTTATAGAGACGCTTCAGTTTCACATTGAGGATATCGCCAGGATCTATGGCGTGCAACTCCATAAAATAGGGCATCTACTCCGAGCTACCAATAACAATATCGAGCATCAGGGAATTGAGTTTGTCACGGACACAATGCTGCCCTGGGCGGTCAACTGGGAAATGGAATATGACCGCAAAGTATGCCGCAATGGTCTATATACTAAACACTCACTTGAAGGTCTATTACGTGGTGATTCGGCGGCGAGAGCTGCGCTATATACCGCACTTTTCTATCTCAGTTCTATTTCCCCGAATGAGATAAGAGAAAAAGAGGAAATGAACCCCATTGAAGCCGGTGATCGTTATTTCGTACAGGCCAATTTGGTGCCCGCCGATAAGATAGATTCTTATATCAATAAAAACACCGGTTCAGTTCCAGCCAGGAATCTTTTATCGGAATCCATTAAGAAGATTGCCGAAAGAGATAAAGAGAATTTGCTGAAGGCGTATCAAAAAGACCCCGCCGGTATTGAAAAGTGGGCAGAGGCCTATTTCAGGGAATTCCCCGGATATATCGAGAAGCAAATAACCCCGCTATTGGGGAATGGAGAATAGTATGGAAGCCGAAATTGAACGCAGAAATATTGAACTAATCGAATTCAGGTTGGTGGAAGATGAAAACAAAAAACCAAAGATTGAAGGTCACGCCGCAGTCTTTAATAAATTATCAGAGCCAATGTGGGGTTTTCGAGAGAAGATTTCCCCAGGTGCTTTTAAAAACAGCATTGCCAGCGATGACGTGCGGGCATTATTCAACCACGATCCTAATTATGTCCTCGGTAGAAATAAGGCAAAAACATTAACACTTGAAGAGGATGAAAAAGGGCTTTTTATTAAAATTGATCCCCCCGATGCTCAATGGGCTAGGGACCTGCAGGAATCAATCCGTCGCGGGGATATCTCGCAGATGTCCTTCGGGTTCGTAACGATAAAGGATAGTTGGGAATACAAAAAAGAGGGCAAAGGGGAAACAATCCGGACACTGGAAGAGGTCAAGCTCTACGACGTGTCCCCAGTGACATATCCCGCCTATCCTTCTACAACTGTAAAAGTACGTGATTATCTATCGGCAATGAAAGAAGCTGAAGGAAAAACAGACGGACTGCGGCCTCCTGAAAAGGTCGACAAGGAAAGGCTGGAACTCTATAAGCGGAAAATCGATATTGCCGAGAAGTAAATAAAAAATATTAGTGAGGTTATAAAAATGGTAAACATTGAACTCATCAAGCAGAAAAAGGGCGGGCTGGTAAAAGAAGCCCGGTCACTCACCGCTCTCGCGGAAAAAGAAAACCGCAACATGTCCCAGGAAGAGAAGACCAAAATTGACGGTCTGCTCAAAGACATCGAAGGGCTGGATGCCGATATTGTCCGCGAAGAACGGCTACAGCAAATCGAAATGGCGCGCAATCCGGTCACTCTGCATGTGGAAGACCGCAAGAAAGAGAAAAGGTCGGCCTTTTTCAAGGCAATTCGCCATGGCCTGTCAACTCTCAATCTGGAAGAGCGTGCCCTGGTAGAGGATACCAATGGACTCCTGATGATACCCGAGGATCTGGAGGCAGAAATCTACCGTGCCACCCCTGGATACACGATCATCCGCCAGTTAGCCAACGTCCGACAGACAACCCGCGACAAAGTCGCTCGCCGATCAATCACCGATGTCTCTATGGGCTGGGGTAAACTGGAAACGGGATCACTGCCTACCGAGACAACCCCGACTATCTCAAAGGATTACATCTATGTCGAGGACCTGACCGGACTGGTTAAAATCGGCAGAGATGAACTGATGGACTCCGATGACATTCTGGCGGGTGTAATCGCTGATGCCATGGCCCAGAAAAAAGCGGAGACTGAGGACGCGGCATTCCTGGTGGGTCGCGGTCATACATATCAAGAACCGGACGGGGTAACCCTGGATACCACCGTTATTTCCACCTATACCGATCTGGACACAGCGGACACAATGGTGCCCGATGATCTGATCGACCTGAAATATGCCCTTCCGGCCGTATATAAAAACGGTGCCTCATTCATGCTTCACCCTACCACTGAAGGGCAGGTCCGGAAGGTGAAGGCAAGCTCCAATTACCTGTGGGTTAATCCTACCGGTGGAGTTGCCGGAGCTGCACCAACAACCTTCGACGGCTATCCGATGTATAACCATAGCAGCATGATCGTACCAGCCAGCGATAACACCGACCGCTCAATTGTCGGTCTGTTCGGTAACTGGAAACGTGGTTATACCATTGTGGATCGCCAAGGTATGACCGTCCAGCGTCTGGACGAACTGTACGCTGAGAGCGGCCTGGTTGGGTTCCTGTTCTACTTCCGTGTCGGCGGCGGCGTTGTACGCCCCGATGCCTTCCGTGCCCTGGACAACAACACCTAAAAGTAAATAAGGGGCGGCCAATCACCGCCCCGCAAAATAAAGAAAAAGAGGTAAATAAATAAAATGGTTACTGCGTTTACAGCAAAATCAAAATATAAGGGCTATATGCCCTCCATCGGCGAGGTGGAGTTTGAATTACCCGGGGGTACTCCCTATGCCGTCGATACTGTCCAGAAATACCCAATTGGTACCATTATTCGGCGTGGTGGGCGTACATTCATTTATGCCAAAGCCGGAGGTGACTGTCATACCGAATGGGGGGCTTATAAATCAAAGAAAACCAATACCAATGCTGTGGCTCCCACTCAGGCAACTGCCACAGAACAAGCCGCTGCCTATTCTGGTGAGACATTGGCAGCTGGGGCAGCCGGAAGTTGCTATGTTACCGTGACGATTGATACTGAAATCGGCGTTTTGACCACCGGCGTCTTATCTGAAAATGAGCTGGCCGGTGGCTATATCGTCATTGGTAATGGTTCCGCCCAGCATCCCCAGAACCGCATGATTGTCAGCCATCCCGCACTTGCTACAACCGGCGGATCGTTAACCCTGAAACTCGATTCACCTCTTGAGAGGGCTGTCACAGCCGCGACCACCAATATCGAATTGATGGAAAACCCTTTTAATGGGGTTAAAGCTGATGGCTCCGGAGGAGATTATGTAACTTTCCTCGGAATGCCGACTGTCGAGGCTGTAAGTGGAGAATTCTTCTGGATTCAGACATGGGGAGCCTGTTGGATTACCAGTAACAGCGTTACCTGTGATTCTGCCAGAGACCGCACTATCGTCTGGGTTGGCAACGGCAGCGTTGAATCCAGTAACGATGAAACTCTGGAAAGCGGCTTCCAGATGGCCGGTGTCGCATTGGATGACAGCAGCGACGGTTCCAGTAATGCGCCTTTCGTCCTACTCCAGATCATCCCATAACCAATAATTCTCGACTGCAATTCAGGGCACCAGCTATCCGGTTGGTGCCCTGCCTGGAGTTTAGAATAATCCGGAGTAAATAATCATGGCATTAAAACTTAAAACCGCTCCCACACTTGAACCGATCAGTAAAACGGAAGCGAAACTGCACCTTAAACTCGACAGTGAGTCCTTCGCTGACAACATTGTTATAAATCAAAGCATTACCCCTGGTGACCATGTTATCGCAGCCTCTTATTCGCTGGTTGGTACAGCTATTAATGTTCTTGGTAAAAATGTTGTCGTCAATCTCAACTCAGGGGCTAACGGGACCGGCGGTACGGTAGACGTTAAACTACAGGACTCGGACGACGGTACGACCTATACCGACGTGGCCAACGGGGCATTTACTCAGGTTACCGAGTCAAACGACAATGCAGTTCAGGAAAAGACGTATACCGGCGGCAAGCACTATTTAAAAGCCGTTGCTACTGTCGGCGTTGCTACCTGTGATTTCGGAGTTGATATTATAGTGTCCGACTCCGATACCACGGAAGATAACGAGTTGGACATCATCATCGGGACTGCCCGCGAGTACTGCGAGGGATTCCAAAATAGAGCCTACCTTGAGCAGACCTGGGAGCTGTGGTTAGATGAGTTCCCGGAGGACGATTACATCAAGCTGCCCCTACCGCCTCTTTACTGCCCGGCCATAACTGCCGGGGCATTTGTTACCGGCGTCACTTACCGGATTCTCTCTATCGGGACGACCGATTTCACTCTGATAGGAGCTGCGGCAAATACTGTCGGCGTGGTCTTTACCGCGACCGGGGCCGGGACAGGGACAGGGACCGCCACCGCCTCCGTGATCATCTCCTATTACGGCACCGACAATACAGTTTATTACATGGATGCGGGCGACTATACGATTGACGATAAGGACCAGTTCGAGCCAAAGGTGTTTTTGAATTATGGCGAGAGCTGGCCCAGCACCACACTCAGACCGCACAACGGCGTCTGTGTGACCTTTATCGCCGGTTACGGAGCAACAGCCAGTTCGGTGCCTTTAAAGGTAAAACAGGCCATGCTGCTGCTGATCGGACATCTTTATGAGCACCGGGAGGCAGTAACCGACAAACAATTAACTAACGCGCCGCTGGCCGTTGATTCGCTGCTCTGGCAGGAGCGTGTTCTCTGATGGTTAGAGCAGGAGATTTAAGGCAACGCCTAATTATTCAGATAGCCTCAAAAGCTAAGGACGCCGGTGATGCCTGGGTTAAGACGTGGACGACATGGGCCACCGTTTGGGCTGATATTATACCCGACACCGGCAACACTCAATATTCCGCTTCTCAACTCAACTCCGAAGCAAACGGCAAAATAAGGATCCGCTGGCGATATGGCGTCAAGCCGACTATGCGGGGTTCTTATCAAGGCCATATTTACGAGTTTCTATCTATCATCGAGCCGCAAAAAGCTCATGACGATCTGGTGATAATTTACCGGGAGAAATTGGACTAATGGAAGAGATCATCGGTATGGAAGAGCTGGAGAACAACATCGAGAAGGTTAAGGCGCAGCTTACCGCCGACCAGATCGAACCGGTACTGCTGCAGGGGGCCAATATTATTGCCCAGGCTGCCATTAATAACGCCCCGACAGGTCCGACCGGCAATTTGAAACGCGGTATCATCGCCAAGACCCTGACAAGGACCAGCGATCAACCGGCTCCGGCCATCGCTGCCATCGATTACCGTATCGCCCCGCATGCGCACCTGGTAGAGTTTGGTCATTTTCAAACCAAAAAAAAAGGCGGTCCGGCAGTTAAATATGTCGCTCCTCATCCCTTCTTCCGCCCTGCATGGGACACGAATAAAGAGGCAGTCTGTGAGGCCATTACCGACGAATTAAAAAACATGATTGAGGGAGCACCGGATTAATGTTTATCCAGCAGGCACTTGAAAAAGAACTGAAACTGGCCGCGGCGGTTACTGCGCTGGCGGGCGAGCGTATCTATTATGCCGGTAATGTCCCTCAGGAAGTGGCATATCCTTATATTGTTCTGCAAAAGATATCCGATGTACCGGATAAGCACAGCTTCGATGCCGCCTCAGAAGCATCAGTTGCCCGGATACAGATATCGATATTTTCCGACAACTATTACACATGTCAACAGATCGCCGATGCGGTCAAAGCTGCCATCAACGGCTTCAAGGGAACGATGGGCGGCGGTGCGGGTGTGGCAGTAGGCGGCTGCTTCCTGGAAAGTGACAATGATCTGCCGCCCGAAGATAAGCTGGCACCCTACGGCATAGCCGCGGATTACATTTTGCATTATTAAACTGGAGGTATAAAACCATGGCTACAGGTAATACTCAGGTTGGTTATGGAACTACATTAAAATGGAACTCGTATACAGTTGCCAAACTGACCAAAATCGGCGGCGCGAGTTTCAAAACCCAGGAGGTGGATATTGCCACCCTCGATGCAGCGAACAGGGCATTAGTCACCAAACCCGGAATGATAAAATATCAACCTATACCGGTCGAGGGTGTACTGGCAACGGACGATACGACCGGTCAAATGGCATTATACACAGATGGTCAAGCAGCAACATCCAGGACGTTTATAATCACCCTCCCGACAACTTTAGGCACGGTTACGGTGACCGGTACCGCTTTTCTCTCCGAGGTGGGATTGGGTGATATTACGCCGGAGGGATATATCACGATCAAGTTCAATATAACCCCGACCGGCGCATGGACATGGTCGTCTGCTGCTTAAATATTTCGTACGGAATAATTGAGGGAGATAATGAATTTATTTTTCTGGAAGAAGCGTAAAGAGGTAACGGGAATTCCGGGCATTGAAGGGCGGCCGCTGAAATTAACCTGGCAGGCCATCAGTGAATTTCAGGAATTAACCGGTACCGATATCCTGCAAATAGGTGATATCAGAAAACTTACGCCGAAGGAGACCTATATACTCATCTGGAAATGCCTTACCCGGGATGATCCCGCACTAACATTTACTGATGTTTCGGCAATGATAGAGCGGGCGGATATGCAGGCATTGTGGAAATCTCTTATAGACTGCATTAATGAATCTCTTCCGGAGGTGAAAGGCGAAACCGTCCCTTTAGCAGTAACCCAGAGCCAACCGACTGGGCCTTCCTCTGGTCCTTTGCCGTCTACAACCTCAAAATCTCCGAAGTGTCTTTCTTGGCATTAACACCCCGTGAATTTCAGGCATTGGTAGACCGCTATAAAGACGAACAGGACTGGTTAAATTACAGGTCAGCCCTGATTGCCTCAATAATAGCCAGTGCCTCGACCGGCAAGGAATTCCAGCCGAAAGAGTTCATGCCGGATAATTTCAAGGAATCAACTGTAATCCAGACATCCGACCAAATGGCCGCACAACTGAAGGCGATCACACTACTCACGGGCGGCAAAGTGGAGACAAAACATGTCTAAAATGGGCGAACTCTCTGTATTAATCCGAGGCAATAACCAGCTCACACCGGAACTCAACACCGTTAATGCCTCGTTGAAGTCGTTTAGCAGTACGCATAAGAGCACGACCGACATAACCGAATATAACACCAAACTTTCAAACCGTTCCTTTAGTCAGATGAAATCCGCCGTCCGGGAGCTGGCTAATGGCGTCGGTTTTCTCGGTTCGACTTTTATCGGCCTCGGCTCATCGATGGAGAAATCGACCAACAAGACGACTCAAAACATCGGGCAAATGGTATTAATGGCCGGTACCATCATGACGGCGGTGGCCAGCTCGGTGCAGTTTGTTTCGGCTATTTCAAAAATGGTCTCCGCTCTGAATAAACTGCGCAGTGCCCAGATACTTGCTCAGGCGTTTTCCGGGCCGGGCGGTTGGGGCATGCTGGCAGTCGGCGGATTGGTGGCAGGCGGTACGATAGCCACGGTCAGTGCTATTTCCAAGGCCTCGAGTGAAAAGACCACCTCCACGGCGGGAAATAGTGTCACCGTAAATGTTGCCGGTAGCGTGGTTACTGAAAAGAAATTAACCGAGGTTGTGCGCCAGGGAATTGTTACCGGGCAGAGTCGAAACTATACGAGCGGGATTAAATGAAGAAAATTCTATCTAACATCTCGACCATACTGCTATTTATCATCTTCTTTATTCCCACATTGCTCGCTATGGCGTTTAACCATAAATTCCGGGGGCGCATCTTAGGTATGCAGCCGGAGAAGGTTCACTATCTCGAAAATTGCGAAGTCGTTTTGAAATCAGGCAATAATACACGGAGGCTCAAATGAATATCTTAGACCAAATTAAAACTGCGGTGGCTCTGGTAGAGTTAAAATCAATCCGGAAACATGATGCCCTACTGGTGCTGGAGGATAAAAGGACAGGCAGGCGCCGCCTCATCTGGGGCCGGAATATCGTAACGACCGCCGGTAATACCTGGTATGCCCAGAAGGCTTGTGGCCAGACGCCCACAAACGCCTTTACCAGCCTATATCTGGCAACGGCGGGCCCGTCCACTCCCGCGGTTGGCGATGATTATGATGATTTTACTGTACAATCCGGATCTGAAAAAGCGGTCACCTCCGGCTATCCCAAGGTACCTGATACCGACTCGGATAATACCGGGCTCGGGGCAACGGTGGTAAGCTGGAAGTTCGAATACGCCACCAGTGACGGCCCGTTCGCAACCGCTATCACCCATTCATTTATATCAATTGCCTCCGCCACTACCGGCAGCCCCATTCTCAACTCGTATAAATGGAGCAGCAGCTGGACGAAGGATGTCAGCACCTCGGCTAAGGTATTCGCAAATCACACTGTTCTGGGGAGTTAATTAATGGCTCAGACATTCCATCCGGTAACGCCTGTTGAATGCACACCCGGTTCAGCTTCGGCGTGGACTGATGTCGACCTTGATTCTTATGTGTCCGGTCTTGGCAGTGATGTCACTGGCGTACTATTACACTTCGCTAATAATAATAGCAGCAGTGATTATTATGCCGGAATGCGTAAAAACGGCAGCACCGACGATAGACGCAATAAGTACCTCCCTGCTTACAGACATTGCATGGGGGCAATAGGTGTTGATAGTAATCACATTTTTGAAATATATGTTAGTGACATAGCTTATATTGATGTTTATATAGTCGGTTATACAACGACAGGTGTAACGTTTTTTGATAATGGTTATGATAAATCACTTTCAGCAACCGGAGCCTGGACTGACGTTGACTGCGCGAGTGTCGCCCCCAATGCCATAGGTTTAATTTTTGAAGTGATTTCCTCATCAACCACAAATTATAGTTTTGGTATGCGTAAAAACGGCAGCACCGATAATCGAACTAATAGTATATCCTTTCGCACCGTAGTAGGATTTATCGTTGGCTGTGATACGTCGCAGATTTGCGAGGGTTATATAGGTAATGCAGTAATTGATTTTTATCTGGTTGGGTATATTACTGATGGAGCTGTTTTTAATACAAATGCAACCGATATATCCATGTCCACTACCGGTAGTTATGCCGATCTAACAGCGTTACCTGCTGGGGCAAAAATGGGATTTGTAGAGGTTATCGGGTCTTCATATTATAATTGGGCTTTACGTAATAAGGGTGACTCTGAGGATTTATATTACAGAGTTTTTTACCATTCTTTTGCGATCGTTGGTTGTGATAGCAGTGGAGTAATGGAAGGCAAAATTAGCAATACTGGCTGCGATTACTTTGTCGTAGGTTATGCGATCGGAGCGACATCTATAACAGAAATCATGAATGAGGCCATCGGTGTCACTGAATCGCATGTCAAGCGCAGTTATTCTAACCGCCTCATGGCCGAAACTGTAGGTATCTCTGAGGGCTTTGTCAAACGTGGATATATCAATCAAATCATTAACGAGACTATAGGGGTAACGGAATCATTTTTACTAGACAGTTATACCATCCTTGTAAAACTGATGAATGAGACTATTTCCGTCCTTGATTCTATGACTCGCCGGGCGGTCTTCGTGAAAGTCTTTAATGAAACCCTCTCCGTTCTCGATTCGGTTTATGTCTGGAAGATCAAGAATATTTTTGTCTACCTGAAAACCAGAAGCCGGTCTGTGTATCTATCTGTTTACTCAAAGACCGCCAACCTCAAATTCCGCAGTAAAAATATTAATTTGCAGGAAAAATAAATGGCTACGATAACGACAAATCTTAAAATCAGCCAGAACGATTACGGCAAGCCGATCACGTTCACCCTCTATGAATCGGACGGCACGACCGCTAGAAATCTAACCGGCTATACGGCGACCTTCAAGGTCTGGACGCCAGGGAGCCCCACTAGTGTGATTTTAAGCGGCGTCTGTACGGTCGACAGTGAGGCTGGGGGAATTTGTCATTATCAACCTGTAGCTGGTGATTTCCCAACGGTCGGACTATATAATGCCGAGATCGAACTGACAGCGAGCGGTGTCGTAGATAGTATAATTCCATTCACTCTGGAAGTCCAGGAGAGCGCATAGATGACTATAATTGCCAACTGGTCACATATTAATACCCTTAACGCCAGTAACGGCTATTACAGAGAGCGGTGGACGATATACGCAAGCGGTCGTTACTGGGTTGTTTATATTTATGACGGTAGCACGTATGTGATAAGCTCAACCGATGGCATCAACTGGGGTTCGCCGGTGCTAATCACAGCCAATTCGGTTGATGATGTGGCTTTTCGCGGTGCATATATAGGTTATATCAGGCATCCAGACCTACAGAATTATACCTGGCGGATAGGCGGTCTTAATTCAGGTGGTACAATAACCTGGCAGGCGAACGAACAAACATATAGTGGTATCAACTGGCTATCCAGTTCCCTTTGTGCTTTTGATGACAGCTATAATTTGCAAATCCTGTACGGAGACAAAATAGGCACATGGACTGATGGAGAATACCGTTCTACTAAGGGCTTTTACGCGATTGTCGGCAATGCCCCTTCTTGGTTTACTCATACGAGTGCTAGTAACTTATCTGACTATCTGGAACTAATTATACCCCTGGCTACCGGTGAAAATTATTATACGTATCATCAGGCTAATGTGCTGTGGGGAAGATTGGGTTCGACCGAGGATTCAATAGAATCTGATAACACGTCAAATTATAGTGCAATATCAGATTTAAACAGTAATATTTACCTCGCTTATTCCCGGACTTCAGGTAATAATTTTTATATTCGTGATTATGCGACTGGCGTTTGGACAAGCTCTCTGATCCCTGGCACCAGTAGCACGGATTATATTAAACTGACGTTTAATGAAACCGATAATACCCTCTGGGCCTTAAGATATTCAGGCGGCGTTTTATATTACGCCACCTATGACATTGCGACAGCAACGTGGGGGTCTTGGACTGAGGTATCAGGGTATTTGGGCAATTTATGCTGCTTGATGCAGAATGAACGATTAATCATGACCTATGCGGATAGTAACGGTGTATATGCTCTGACCATGACCTCTGCATCGATTACGACCCTTCCCGCCACCGCCATCAAATTTACTCAGGCAACACTTAACGGAGAGCTGACCGGCGAGTCGGGAGAGGTCTATTTCGAGTGGGGCTTAACTAACAGCTACGGCAATACCACCGGCTCAATGACTATCAGTCCCGGCCTTTTCGTCTCGACTAACACCGGACTGACCAGGAATACACTTTATCATTTCAGGGCGGTTGCTGTCGTAAATGGCACTACTCTCTATGGCTCTGATCTGACCTTTAGCACCTGCGATGTCATTGTCGAGATGGCTTTCGGTTATCCCGTCTTCTCCGATCCCGAAGCATCTCCCAGCATCTGGACGGACGTGAGTAGTGAGTTGATGGGACTGGATACCGATCGCGGACGGATGCACGAACTCGACCGGATCGAGGCCGGTACCGCCGTTATCAAGATGAACAACGAGTCCGGGAACTGGTGGAGAAATAACACCGCCGGGGCTTATTACGGCACCAGCGGCAATGTGAAGCCCCTTACCCTTACCAGAGTCAAAGCGGCATATAACGGCACCACATATCCGCTATTTTACGGCTATATTGAGAAGACCCCCCCGAGCTGGCTGCTTGACGGCGGCTATGTGCCGGTTGTCGAAATTCAACTCGTGGATTTCTTTAAGAGCTTTGCGAGGTATAGTTTTACGATTACCTCGGCGAGAACTGCTGAATTATCGGGTCTTCGCTTTTCTTGGATACTCGATCAGCTCGCTATAAAGGCCGGGCTTGCCAATTGGCCTGCTAATTTAAAAGATATTACCGCCGGTACAGGAATAGTAGAAGTTGCTGAACTGGCAGCCGGTACTTATAATGTCCTGGAGCAGCTCCAACTTACCGCCGAGGCCGAGGGCGGGCTTGTGATGATAGCACCTGATGGGAAGGTTACATTTCAAGACCAGACGGCTCGATATACGGTTACGGAGTTTAAATCCGTACAATCTACCTTTAGCGATGATGGCTCTGATGAGCCGTATATTTTACCCAAATTATCTGATGACGACAGTTTTATCTATAATAATGCCCATATCAAAGGTGATGCAGTTGACCAATCCCTTGCCAGCACAGCACAGGAAACTCAAGGGCCGCGACTCTGGGAGAAAACAGACTCTCTAATAAATAACACTGATGACGCGTTCGATCAGTGTTATGTCATTGTCGGTCGATATTCCGACTCGATATTCCGCTGCGAGTCATTATTAATCGATCCCGAAGCCGACCCAGTCAACCTGTACCCGATAATATTCGGGTATGACATTTCCTACCGCATCAACCTTGAACTCAACAGCACCCGCAACCCGGCCATGCTGGATCAGGACTATCATATTGAGGGCATCAAGCTGCACTGGACGATGGAAGAGGACTGGACGTGCGAATGGCAGCTGTGGGACGTGAATAAGTACCGGATATTAAGAATTGCTCATGAGGGTTGGGTTAAGAATGAGGGAGCGGCTTATAACACGGTCCAGGCGGCAGCCACGGGCGTTGATTCTTTAAATGATAATAACATTGCCGCCGGTCAGGAATATGCCTCTGGACCTCTTTATACTATCTGGCGGGGTTACGGTCAGTGGGATGCTTCCGGTGTTACCGGAAGTCCGACAGTAGCAGAAGCGTGGGTAGCGGTGCATGATGATTCTGCACTTGTGGTGTCTCGAGATTTTAAGATTGTTATTGTCCCTGGAGGTGTTTCTTACCCTCTGGATGATGACAGTTATGGTGACTTGGGATCACAAACAACTAATCTGGGAGAGCTGGATATTCTTACTACTACTCCAGCCGGTTGGCACTTCATACCGTTAAATGCAACCGGTATCGCTTATTTGAATGTCGGCGGCACTATCGAACTTGGTTTCCGCACGGATAAAGATATTGCAGCCTCCGCTCCAACTGGTGCCGAGGAAATGCTGGTTATGCAGGGATCAGGACTAACTGAGGATAGCAAAGCTAGGCTGATATTGAGGTTCGCTTAGTTTACGAAAATAGAGGTTATCATCTCAGCTTTTGCATCAGCCAGCCATGTTGATTTTGGGTAATTAGGCGATACTGTTCCGATTATTGCAGTATTCGGTGGGATGCCGACCATTTTTGTCCCAACCTGAATATCAAGTCTTAAATAACCAGGCTGCTGTTTTTCATCAATTTTAATGATAAATGAGGCTATTCCTTTTTCATCTGACATTATACCTGCATTTGTGGCTGTAAAATTAGTTAGGCAATATTTATTCGGTTCGGTCTGAATCGTAATCTTGTCCTCATCCCCGGGCCAAACCGGATTAGTCATCGAGACTATCTTTAGGGGTATATCGGATTTAACAAGTTTCTGAGGTGGCAATTCGTTACCGGTGACTGTTGCATTAATGACAGTTTCCCCGGAAGATGAACTCACTCCCGCCGCCTCTGCTTTATTTCCACACCCCACAACCGGCGAAAATAATAATATCGAAAGGGTAACTAAAACAATTATTAACTTTTTCATTTTCAAAACCTCTTCGCTTAAATATCAAAACGTTTTTTCACGTCATCATCGGAATAATTTCTTTTATAATTTTCTTTTCTATATCTTTCTTCTTCGGTCAATTTATCCAGACCGGCTAATATTAATGTGGATAATATACCGAAAAAGAATGCGAAAGCAACCCAGCCGCCGCTGCTCCGGTTTTTACTTTCAGCCAGTCGGTGGCATAGAAACATATTAGCTATCCAGGTAGCTATTCCGTATATAATTCCGAATATTAACCAAAAATCCATGGCCATTATCCCCCTTGAATCTTAATTAAAAGGCTCTTATTGTCTTTTGTCAATAGTACGTTGGTTTAAAGGTAAATTATGGATAAAAACGCTCTATATCATTATCTGAACAACAAAGGATACAAAAACACCAATGATGTCGGGGTAGCTTCCGGCGTGGCTGCCCTGGACGCCAATACTCAACTGCCGACTGACTACGGTCAGCATATGCTCTACGACGGCGGGGTAATCGGTATTACCGAGGCCGGAGACGATCCGGCAATTATTTATGATGGAGGCGCGATCTAATGTCTACCACGATTCAGACCAAGCGGGGTTCGACTGCTTCATGCGACGGCATTACGCCGGCAGCGGGCGAACCCGTATTTGATACGACTCTGAAGCAGTTGCGCATCGGCGACGGTTCTACGGCAGGCGGCAATAAGGCGGCTATGGAGAGCGTAGGCATCAGCCGGACTTTCCTGGTTAATAACTTTGTTTGCCCGGCACCCGGTACCGATTGGACACCGCAGGTTGAGGGCGTAAAACTGGCAGCCAATCTGTCAACCAAGAAGTGCTGGCTGCCGATCCCTTTAAAGATAGGCGACATCATCACCGGCTATAAGATCATCGGCGATATGGTAAAAGTGGCTGGTGATACAGTGACATTTGATTGCAAGTTAGTCCGGGTGAATAAAGCAGACCCGATCACCACGACCGACATTACCAACGGTGCCATCACACAGGTAGCGGCAGACGGAAACTTCGACAGCGAAGCCACTCCGGACGATGAAACGGCAGCCACGGACAAACAATACTGCCTGGAGTTGAATGGCAGTACCAGTAACGTGAGTACAACCGAGCAGATCATTGTTACCGGTGCCGAAATAACAATAACGAGTTTACCGTAATAGGAGGTTTATATTATGGATTACATCAAACAGTTTCTTACCCTGGTGGACGGCGTCAAGATCACCACGCTGGCAATCCTCATCATTGCCGACTTTATCCTGGGGGTTATCGTGGCTATCAAGGGCGGTACGTTTAAGATCAGTAAAATAGCTAACTTCTTGAATACATCCGTTCTGGCC
>Ga0153915_10001743_pt1 | contig 20023 bp, 18 predicted proteins | sample Opewatmetagenome_2_FD_107003 | JGI IMG/M metagenome (GOLD analysis project Ga0153915, IMG submission 107003) | Freshwater wetland microbial communities from Ohio, USA - Open water 3 Core 3 Depth 3 metaG | ecosystem: Environmental > Aquatic > Freshwater > Wetlands | place: USA: Ohio, Lake Erie...
CGCACCGCGGCGAGGCGGACGTCCCGGTCGGGGTCCTCGACGCCTCGCTCGAGCTGGGCGAGCGCGCCCGCGGTCCCGATGACCGCGAGAGCCTGGACTGCGGCCAGGCGCACCGTCGCGTCCCCATGGCTCAGGCAGTCGCCCAGCCCCGGGACGGAGGGCTGCAGCTTCAGCCGGCGGCAGAGCGTAATGGTGCTAACGAGGGCCTCGGAGGTCGGCGACCGGAGCAGTTCGAGCACCTGCCGGGGGTTGCCGTCCGCCAGTCGCTCGGCGGCGCCCTCGAGCAGCTCCCGCACCCGCACCGAGGAGAGCCTCGGCATCCAGACCAGGATGGTCTCGAGGGCGGAGGGGCGCAGCTCGCCGAACAGTTCTCCCAGCTCCGCTTCACTGGGAGGAACCGTGGCTTCGTCCACCGCCTGCAGCAGCTGACCGAGGACCACCGGGTCGCTCATCTGGATTCCGAAGGCCTGCAACCGGTTCCGCTGCTGCTCGGTCAGGACGGGCGCGCGTCCGAGGATCATCCGGGTCTCGCGGAGAATCATCGCGACCGACTTCAGGTCGCTCGCATTGAGCAGGTGCGGGAGCAGGTGCTCCAGGATCGTCAGGATCTCGTCGCGGTCGGACTCGCCCTGCTGCACCTCGAGGAGATCGCAGAGAATGGCGAGGGTATTCGCCTGCAGGTCCTGCTGGTATTCCCGTTCGACGGCGGAGGTGATGTACTTGATCTCGGCTTCATCCAGCCAGTAGAGCGTCGAGTCGAAGTCCTCGAGGGCGAGCACGCCGGGCCGCTGCGGAGGCGACTCCTCCTGGACCGCGCGGCGCTTCTCTTCCGCCGCGGCTTCCTGCTCCGCCTCCGAGAGGGCGCTCCCGCCCTGCCCGACCTCGGCGCCCGGCAGCGGGGCGTCGCTGAAGAACTCGGTGAAGCGGTACCTCACCAGATGGAATTCCTGCTCCCACAAGAGGGTGAGCAGGTCGTCCCCGGCATCGGCCGGCAGCGCGCGGGCCCGCTGGACGATTTCGAGGAAGCGGACGATTTCCTCCTCCTCAACGCCCTTGCTCAGCGAGAGCACCCGCATGCCGTCCTTGAAGAGGCTCCAGGCGAAGCTCTCGTTCTTGTTCACCTGGTGGTAGACCACCTGCTCATCCCACTGAAAGTCGGTCTCGGCCACGGTCAGTATCAGTTCGTCGGTCAGCGCCCAGACCGGCTGGAAGGCGGCCCGGATGTTGTGCGTCGCCCGCTGATACATCGGGTTGTTCGGCAGGTACATCTGGAACGCGCGCACTGCCTTGACGAGGGTACGGATGAGTTCCTCGACGGCGGTCGTCGGAGCTACGGTAGTGCCCTGACCCGGCTCGGTCACCGGGCGGTTCCGAGCAATGCGGCAACGTGGGCGACGTCCTTGTCGCCCCGGCCGCTCAGACAGACGAGAACGAGCGCGTCCGGGGCCCAGCGTCGCCGCTCCCGGAGCACCCACGCAAAGGCGTGCGCGGTCTCGAGCGCCGGAATGATGCCCTCGAGCCGGCACAGGGACTGGAAGGCGTCCAGCGCCTCGTGGTCGGTCGCGGATTCGTAGCGCACCCGTCCGGTATCGCGCAGGTAGCTGTGCTCGGGGCCCACTCCGGGATAGTCCAGTCCGGCCGACACGGAGTGAGCGGGGGAGACCTGCCCGTCCCGGTCCTGCAGCAGATAGCTGAGCGCGCCATGCAGCACGCCGGGGCGGCCGGCGCTGAGGGTCGCGCTGTGACGCCCGCTGGTGAGCCCTTCGCCCGCGGCCTCGACGCCGACCAGCTCCACGGCGGGATCGTCGATGAATCCGGCGAAGATGCCCATCGCGTTGGAGCCGCCACCGACACAGGCGACCACGGTCGTCGGCAGCCGCCCGCAGCGATCGAGCATCTGCGCCCGCGCCTCCCTCCCGATGACCGACTGGAAATCACGGACCATGCGGGGGTACGGATCCGGACCGACGACGGACCCGATGATGTAATGGGTCGTCGGGACGTTGGTGACCCAATCGCGCAGCGCCTCGTTGGTAGCGTCCTTGAGCGTGCGGGTGCCCGACTCGACCGGAACGACGGTCGCGCCGAGCAGCTGCATCCGGTAGACGTTCAGCGCCTGGCGCGCGACGTCTTCCGCTCCCATGTACACCACGCACTCGAGACCGAACCGCGCACAGATCGTAGCCGTGGCGACCCCATGCTGCCCCGCCCCGGTCTCGGCGATGATCCGGCGCTTGCCCATGCGGCGCGCGAGCAGCGCCTGGCCGATGGTGTTGTTGATCTTGTGGGCGCCGGTGTGATTGAGGTCCTCGCGCTTGAGGAGCACCCGGCAGCCGGTCGCCTCGCTGAGGCGCGGCGCCTCGGAGAGCGGCGACGGGCGACCGACGAAATCCGCCAGCAGCTCGGCGAATTCGGCCCAGAACGCCGGATCGGCGCGCGCCTCGTCATAGAGCGCGGCCAGGTCGTCCAGCGCCGCCACCAGCGTTTCGGGGACGTAGCGCCCGCCGTACGGCCCGAACCGGCCGCCCACCGCGCGCTCAGGAGGGAGAGTGGTGCTCACGAACCGCCTCTAGAAAACGGATCAGTCGCGTCCGGTCCTTGCGGCCCGGCTCGCGTTCAACACCGGAACTTACATCAACCACCTCGGGATGAACCCGGTCAATCGCCTGCGCGACCGTTTCCGGCGTGAGTCCCCCGGCCAGCACCAGCCGGCGAGCGCCGAGCCGGCTTCTTGCGCGCGCCGCCAGCTCGAGACTCAGCGCCGTCCCGGTTCCGCCCAGCGCCCGCGTGACCCGGGGCTCGATGAGGATCGCATCGGCGTCGGCCATCGCCTCATCCAGCCGGTCGAGATCGGCCTCGCTCGCCAGCCGCACCACGCGCCAGACCAGCATTCCCTCAACCCGCAGCTGCCGGGCCAGACGGGCAGTGTGCGCGGCGTGGAGCTGCGCTCCCGAAATGCCGCTCGTTTCGCGGCTCCGGAGAACGATCTCGGCGGTCGTCTCGCCGAAGACGCCGAACACCGGCCGCCCCTTGGCCGCCGCGACCACCGACCGCGCGACGGGCCCCGGGACCAAACGAGGCCCGCCCGCGAAGATCACTCCAAGGTAAGAGGCTCCGGCGGCCACAGCTACGGCGGCATCGTCCGGATTCGTCAGGCCGCAAATCTTCACCTCAACGGACACGCCGGGCGACCCCCGCGAGCGAGGCAGCGAGCGCGTACGGGCTCGGGGCCCGCGAGAGCGCGGTGCCGATGAGAACGGCGTCCGCGCCCGCGGCCGCGGCCCGCTCGACGTCCGCCACGGTCGCCATTCCGCTCTCGGCGATCGCGATCCGGTCCCCGGGAACCCGCCCGAGCAGCGCCCAGGCCCCCGGTACGTCGATCGCGAAGGTGTCGAGGTTCCGGCTGTTCACGCCGACGATCCGCGCCCCGGAATCGAGGGCGGTCTCCAGCTCGCGCTCATCGTGTGCCTCGACGACTGCATCCAGCCCCAGCCCTTCCGCGAATTCCCGGAGCGCACGGAGCCGCTCGGGGGACAGCGCCCGGACGATGAGCAGCACCGCCGAGGCGCCGGCCGCGCGGGACTCCACGATCTGCGCCTCGTCCAGCGTGAAGTCCTTGCGGAGCAGGGGGAGCCGTACCTCCGCGGCGACCGCACGCAGGTCTTCCACCGATCCGCCGAAATTCGGTCCTTCCGTCAGGACCGAGATTGCGGCCGCCCCCGCCTTCGCGTACTCCCCGGCATGGCGGGCCGGGTCGAGGGCGGCCTGGATGTCGCCGGCGGACGGGGAGCGCCGCTTCACCTCGGCGATCAGGGCGACGGTTGCCCGCGCCAGGGCCGGCTGGAAGGGCGGTGGCGCCGCGCTCGCGCCGGCCGCCCGCTCCAGCTCGGAGCGGCGGGTCCGCAATTCGGCCAGGCCGGCCCGGGTCGACGCCAGTATCGCTTCGAGGGTGGTGGGCATCTTGCCCTTCGGTTGGTTTTCGGGTACTTTAATTCGGGCTCTATTCGGTAGCAATCAGGGGGGATCCGATGCCACTCACCAAGCGCCAGAGCGAAATTCTCAACTACCTCCAGACCCACATCCGGGAACACGGCTACGCGCCGAGCTTCGAGGAAATCGCCGAACACTTCGGGTTCCAGTCGCTCGCCACCGTGCACGAGCACCTGACCAATCTGCAGCGCAAGGGCTACATCCAGCGCGCACATAATGAAAGCCGCGCCATCGAAGTGCTGCCCCCGAAGGGACAGGCCGTCGCCACCGAAATCCCGCTGCTCGGCCTGGTGGCCGCCGGAACGCCCATCGAGTCGCTGATGCACCAGGAATCGATCGCAGTTCCGGACAGTCTGCTGCCGCGCCGCGGCCCCAACTACGCGCTCAAGGTGCAGGGCACCTCGATGATCGACGAGCACATCATGGACGGGGACTTCGTGGTCGTCCACGGCACCCAGAGCGCCGAAAACGGCGAAATGGTCATCGCCCTCGTCAACGGCGCCGAGGCCACGGTCAAGCGCTTCTACCGCGAGCCCGGCGGGTGGGTCCGGCTCCAGCCGGCCAATGAGAACATGCAGCCGATGCGGTTCCAGGAAAGCGAGATCTTCATCCAGGGCACGGTGGTCGGCGTCATTCGCAAGTATTGAGGCGGCCCCGGCGGCGGAAGCCGCCTTCCTGACTCCGACTCTGTCAGGGTGGGCGCCCTACGCCTCCCGGGGCGCCGCGCCGCGCACGCGTTCAAGCACACGGAAGGCGGCGCCGCTCTCGAGCGCCGTCCGGGCACGGTCAACTGCTTCGGAGTAGTCCCCGGCTACCCCCGATACAAGTATCGCCGCGGCGGCGTTGAGGAGCACAGCTGCCCGCGCCGCCGGGTCCCGCTCCCCCTTGAGCAGGCGCTCCACCCGCTCCGCGTTCTCCGCCGGCTCCCCGCCCTGCAGTGCTTCCAGATCATCGTAGCCGAGCCCATGCGCCGATGGCTCGATGGTCCAGGTGTCGATCCGTCCCTCATGGACTTCCCAGACGAGGGTCGGTCCCCGGGGGCTCACTTCGTCCATCCCGACCTCGCCATGCACCACCAGCGCGTGCTCGGCGCCGAGCCGGGCGAGCGCCCCGGCGACCAGCGGAGCGCGCTCCCGATCGGCGACGCCGACCACCTGGTGTCGCACGCCTGCAGGATTCAGCAGGGGGCCCAGCAGGTTCATCACCGTCGGCACGCCCAGCTCCTTGCGGGTGGGACCGACGTGACGCATCGCCGGGTGATAGGTCGGCGCGAATAGGAAGACCAGCCCCGTTTCCTCGAGGACCCGTGCAGCCTGCTCGGGCCGGAGCCCGATGTCGACCCCGAGGGCCTCCAGCAGGTCCGCGGAGCCGCACCGCGAGGTGAAGCTTCGGTTGCCATGCTTCGCTACACCCACCCCTGCACCGGCAACCACGAATGCGGCCGGCGTCGAGATATTGACGGTGCCGATCCGCCCACCCCCTGTCCCACAGGTATCCACCAGCCGCCGTCCATTGGTGACCGGGAGCCGGACCATGACCTGCCGCAGGGCATCGGCCGCGCCGGCCACCTCCTCCGGTGTCTCACCCTTGACCCTCAGACCGACCAGAAGAGCGGCGATCTGAGTCGGGGTCGCTTCGCCCCGCACGACGACGCCGAAGGCCGCCGCCGACTCGCTGCCGCTGAGGTGGTGGCCGTGGGTGAGCCTTCGAATGGCGTGCTGCAGAGGGGCGTCGTCTGCCATGTGGATAAAGTAAATCAGATGGCGCAGTTAGGCACCGGTCGGACGGCAAACTCAACCGGCCGCCCCTCTGCCGATAAGGCCGCTGCCCGGCTAGATTTCCGCGCGATGAGCCGGACCTTTCTGGCCCTGTTGCATTTTGACGGAGGACACTTCGTCGGCTGGCAGCGTCAGGCCGAGGGCAGGTCGGTTCAGAGCGAGGTGGAACGGGTTCTCGAGCGGCTCTGCGAAAGACGCGTGGTTGCCCATGGCGCGGGCCGGACCGACGCCGGGGTTCACGCGGTAGGGCTGGGTGTCAGCTTCACGCTGCCTGCTCGCTGGCGAGCTGACCCGCTCCGCCGGGCACTGAACTCGCTTCTGGCGAAGGACTGCTGGGTGGAGGCGGTGCACGAAATGGCGCCCGGCTTTCATGCCCGGAAGAGCGCGCTGGCCCGCCGATATCGCTACGACATCGGGACCGATCCGGCCGCCTTCTCGCCCTTCCGGCGGCCCTATGAATGGGCGCTCGACCGGCCCTTGGATGCGGCCGCGATGCGCCGTGCGGCCGCCGGAGTCCTCGGCGAGCGTGACTTCCGCGGCTTCGCCGCGAAGTCGGCGCCGAAGCCGCACTACCGCTGCTCCGTTCGGGTGGCCGATTGGCGGGAGCGACCCGAATGCCGCGGGCTGAGTTTCCAGATCGAAGCCGACCGGTTCCTGCATCACATGGTCCGCTTTCTCGTCGGCACGATGGTGGATATCGGTCTCGGGCGCCGACCGGTGGAGGACATGCAGACGCTGCTGACGAGCACCGACAATGCCGAGACGAGCCCTCCGGCTCCGCCCCAGGGGCTGTATTTCGAGCGGGCCGAGTACCCGGCCGGGCTTTTCACGAATCCCCCCGATGCCGATTAGACCGCGCCGCCAGCCAGCGCTCCCGCTGATGCTCGCCGCACTCCTCGCGGCCTGCGGGAAGGAGGCACCGGGAAGGCAGACACTCGTTACCACGACCGACGCGTCCGCCCAGCAGCCGCAGCGGGTGGCCCGGAGCGTGGCCGTGGACGCCAGCCGGCGCACCGCGATCGTGGAGGCCGCGAGTCGGGTCGCCCCCGCCGTCGTTTCCGTCACGGTGACCAGCCACCAGCGCACCACCAGTCAATGGGACTTCTTTTTCCTGCCCCAGGAGCGGGAGCAGCTGGTCCAGGGCTTCGGCACGGGGTTCGTCGTCCGGCAGGACGGCGTGATCCTCACCAACCAGCATGTCATCAGTGGCGCCGAGAAGATCGTCGTCACTCTGCGCGACGGAACCGACCTGCCGGCCGAACTGGTCGGGGAAGATCCGCTGACCGACATCGCCGTCCTCCAGGTGCACCGGACGGGGCTGCCGACGGTCACGCTCGGCCGGAGCACCGACCTGATGATCGGCGAGTGGGTGGTCGCGCTCGGGAATCCGTTCGCCTACATGCTGGGCAACGCCGAACCGACGGTCACCGCGGGGGTGATCAGTGCGACCGGACGGAACATCCTCCCGGGACGCGACCAGGCCGGCCTGTACCTCGACATGATCCAGACCGACGCCGCGATCAACCCGGGCAATTCGGGCGGGCCGCTGGCGAACGCGCTGGGCGAGGTGGTCGGAGTGAATTCCTCGATCTTCACGCAGAGCGGCGGATCGGTCGGACTGGGGTTCGCGATTCCGATCGAGCGCGCGGTGCGGGTGGAGCAGGAAATCCTGTCGCATCACGAGGTGCGGCGAGCCTGGGTAGGGCTCGACGTGGCCGGCGCCGAGTCGATGCGGGACTGGAAGACGCAGGGTGGCGTCCTGATCACGGCCGTCGCCCCGGGCGGCCCGGCCGATCGGGCCGGCCTCCGGCGCGGTGACGTGCTCACCGAGGCGGCGGGGCACACGCTCCACAATTACCTCGACTGGGAAGCCGTGAAGCTCGACCTCCACGTCGGTGATTCGGTGCGGGTGAAGGTCCTGCAGGATGGGCGGCCGACGTCCCGTCTCGTGGTCAGCGGTGACCTGCCCACGACCACCGCCGAAAAGGTGACGGTCGTGAAGGGGCTGCAGCTGGTCACCCTGACACCCCAGATCAGGGCCGAGAAGGGGCTGCAGAACGAGGCGGGGGCCCTGATCTATCGCATCACCCCGGAAGTCGCCAAGTCCACCGGGCTGCAGAACGGAGACCTGATCGTCGCCATCAACCGCCGGCCGATCCGTTCCACCAACGACGTGACCGATGTGCTCGAGGCCCTCAAGTCGCGCCAGCTGATCCGCCTCTATTTCGAGCGGGACGGCCAGGTCGGCTACAGCGACCTCCTCTTCCGATGACCGACGACCGTTACCGTTCTCCGCTCGGTACCCGCTACGCCTCTCCGGCCATGCAGCGGTTGTGGGGCGAGCCCTACCGAATCGGGCTCTGGCGCCGGCTCTGGCTCGCCCTCGCGGAGTCGGAGAAGGAGCTGGGGCTGGACATCCCGGACCAGGCGATCGCCGAGATGCGCGCCCACCTCGACGACGCGGACCTTGCGGTCGCCGCCGGGTACGAGCGCCGCTTCCGCCACGACGTGATGGCGCACATCCACGCCTTCGGTGACCAGGCCCCGGCGGCCCGGCCCTACCTGCACCTCGGGGCGACCAGCGCGTTCGTCACCGACAATGCGGACCTGATCGTCATGCGGGAGGGGCTGCGCGTCCTGCTCGGCCGGCTCATCGCCGTGCTGGACGCCCTCGAGCGCTTCGCCCGGCGGCACCAGGAGGTGCCCTGTCTCGCCTACACGCACTTCCAGCCCGCCCAGCTGACCACCATCGGCAAGCGGACGACGCTGTGGATGCAGGACTTCGCCGCGGACGTCGAGGACGTCTGTCACCGCATCGCGACGCTGCGGTTCCGCGGCTGCAAGGGGACGACCGGTACCCAGGCGTCGTTTCTCCAGCTGTTCGGCAATGACCACGCGAAGGTGCGCGAGCTCGACCGCCGGGTCACCGGGCGGATGGGGTTCGACCAGGCCTGCCCCGTCACCGGCCAGACCTATTCTCGCAAGGCGGACAGCGTCGTCCTCGATGCCTTGAGCGGCATCGCCCAGTCGGCGGCCAAGATGGCCGGGGACCTCCGGCTGCTGCAGCACGAGGGCGAGCTCTACGAGCCCTTCGAAGCGGAGCAGATCGGCTCCAGCGCGATGGCGTACAAGCGTAACCCGATGCGCGCGGAGCGGATCAGCGGCCTCGCCCGGTTCGTCATCTCGCTGCAGGCGAACACGGCACACACCGCCGCGTCCCAGTGGCTCGAACGCACCCTGGACGACAGCGCCAACCGGCGGCTCACGCTGCCCGAGGCGTTCCTCGCGACGGACGCCGTTCTCGTGCTCGCGACGAACATCGCGGGCGGCCTCGAGGCGAGCCTCGAGACGACCCGCGCGAATCTCGCGGTGCAGATGCCCTTCATGGCGACCGAGCGCTGGCTCATGCTGGGAGTGAGCCGCGGAGGCGACCGCCAGAGCCTCCACGAGGTAATCCGGCGGCACAGCCTCGCGGTCGCCCAGGGCGTCAGCCGCGGCGAACCGAACAACCTGCTCGACCGGCTCGCCGCGGATCCGGCGTTCGGCCAGGTGCCGGCGGCGGCACTGAAGGCCGAGCTCGACCCGCAGCTCTACATCGGGCGGGCCGCACGTCAGGTCGGCGAGTTCCTCGACGAATTCCTGCATCCATTGCTTGCCGGGGCGCGGCCGCTGGCCGTTGCCGCCGAGCCCGCGGAGGTGAAGGTATGACCGTCCTGGCCCGGAGCAGCCTGCCGCTGCCGCTCCTGCGCCGTGGCAAGGTGCGCGAGGTCTACGAGATCGATGCCGACCACCTGCTGCTCGTCGCCAGCGACCGGGTGAGCGCATTCGATGTCGTCATGAACGAGGCGGTGCCCCGGAAGGGCGCGGTCCTCACCCAGATCAGCGCATTCTGGTTCGAGAAGCTTGCCGCCGTGGTCCCTTCCCACTACATCACGGCCCGCACGACCGAGATCCTCCGCCGGTTTCCTCTGCTCGATCAGCATCGCGACCAGATCGCGGGTCGCACCATGCTGGTCCGGCGAACCGACCCGGTGCCCTTCGAGTGCGTCGTCCGCGGCTATCTTTCGGGGTCGGCGTGGGCGGAGTATCGGCAATCCGGGACGCTCGCCGGGGAGCCGCTGCCGGCCGGACTGGTCGAGAGCACCCAGCTTGATCCGCCGGTCTTCTCGCCGGCCACCAAGGCGGACAGCGGCCACGACATCAACGTCCCGTTCAGCGCCATGGCGGCGAAGCTCGGCCCCGATCTGGCCGGCCGGCTGCGTGCGGCGAGCCTCGCGGTCTACTCCGCGGGGCGGGACCACGCGGCGGCACGGGGGATCATCATCGCCGACACCAAGTTCGAATTCGGGACCGACGCCGGAGGCACCCTCCGCCTCATCGATGAGGTGATGACGCCGGACTCGTCCCGTTTCTGGCCCACCGACCAGTACCGGCCGGGGCGGAGCCAGCCGAGCTTCGACAAGCAGCCGCTCCGCGACTACCTGGCCGGGCTCAAGACGCAGGGGAAGTGGAACGGCGAAGCGCCGCCGCCGAGCCTCCCCGACGAGGTCGTCCGGGCCACCAGCGAGCGCTACCTCGAGGCCTTCCGCCGGCTGACCGGTTTCGAGCTGCCGGAGGGCGCGTGATCCGGCTCGCGCCGGAAGGACGGCCCTTCATCGCCGCGGCGGGGATCGTCGCGCTGGCGCTGGGACTCGTCCACTGGTGGATCGCGCTCGCCCTGTGGCTGCCGATCGCGGTCTGGGTGGTGGCGTTCTTCCGCGACCCGGAGCGGCCCGGCCCGCGGGGCGACGGATTGGTGTTGGCGCCGGCGGACGGCAAGGTGGTGAGCGTGCTGGAGGTGGATGAGCCGCAGTTCTTCGGCGAGCGCACCCGGCGGGTGTCCATCTTCATGAATGTGTTCAACGTGCACGTGAACCGTTATCCGTCGAGCGGCAGGGTCGTCTACCGCCATTACGGGGCGGGGCGGTTCGGCCATGCGGCGGAAGAGAAGGCGAGTCTCGAGAACGAGCAGTCCTCGGTCGGCCTCGAGACGCCCCGCGGCAAGCTGCTGATCCGGCAGATCGCCGGACTGGTGGCGCGCCGCATCGTGACCGACCACGCGGTCGGAACCACCGTGCGGCAGGGAGACCGGCTCGGCATGATCCGGTTCGGATCGCGAGTGGACGTCTTCCTGCCGTGCACTGCCAGGATACTGGTGAAGGAGGACCAGGTGACAAAGGCCGGCGTCACCGTGGTGGCCGAATGGGCCTGATGCCCCGGCGTCCGCGGTTCCAGCACGCCGACGTGCGGCGTGTCGTGGTGATCGTCCCCAGCGCCTTCACGCTCGGCAACCTCTTCTTCGGGTTCTGGGCCATCATCGCCGCCTACAACCACAACTTCACGCAGGCGGCGTGGTTCGTCGTCTTCGCGGCCGTGCTCGACATGCTCGACGGGCGAGTCGCCAGAATGTCGAACACCGGCAGCCAGTTCGGCGCCGAGCTCGACTCACTCATCGACGTGATCTCCTTCGGGGTCGCCCCCGCGATGATCATGTATTTCCTGGAGTTCTCCCAGGCGGGCAAGTTCGGCTGGCTCATCTGCTATTTCTACGTGGTCGCCGTCGCCGTGCGGCTGGCCCGCTACAACGTGATGCACACCACCGGCACGCCCGGCTGGTTCACCGGAATGCCCTCCCCCTCGGCCGGGATGACCCTCGCCGTCTACTACCCCTTCAGCCAGACGGAGTGGTACCGGGCGTCTCTGGCCTACCTCAACCTGCAGAAGGAAGGGCTGGCGATGCTCATGGTCGTGCTCTCGCTTCTCATGGTGAGCACGGTCAAGTACCCCCGGTTCCCGGCCATCGGCTTCCGCACGGTCAAGGGGATCTTCGGGCTGCTGGTGCACCTCGTGGTCCTCGCAGGGAGCCTGCTCTTCCCGGAGCATTTCCTGTTCCCGCTCGGCCTCGCCTATCTCAGCTTCGGCATCGCCCGTGCGGCGGTGCTCGCCCTCGGGGAGCGGGGCGAGTCCAGCCTCCTCCCAGACGACAAGGTGGTCGAGCATGCGCCGGTCGAGCCCTCCCGCGTCTGGGGACCCCGGCGGCCGGAACCCCCGGATTCGCCCAAGGAGAAGGCTGAATGAGTTATCGCGTCCACGTGCGGGTCGTCCCCCGCGCCGGGCTGCTGGACCCGCAGGGCCAGGCCGTCGAGCACGCGCTGTCGGCGCTGGGATTCACCGAGACCAGTGACGTGCGCATCGGACGGGCGATCGAACTGACGCTCGATGCGGCGTCCCGGGAGGACGCCGAGGCCCGGGCCCGGCGAATGTGCGAGAAGCTGCTCGCGAATCCGGTGACGGAGGATTACATGCTTGAGGTGGAAGGCTGATGCTGCGGGTGGCGGTCGTCCGGTTCCCCGGCAGCAACTGTGACCTCGACACCCTGCGCTCGGCCCGGCGGGTCGGAACCGAGGCCTACTTCGTCTGGCACCGCGACACCGACCTCGGGGGCGCGGACGTGGTCCTGCTTCCCGGCGGGTTCAGCTACGGCGACTACCTGCGCTCCGGCGCCATCGCCCGGTTCAGCCCCATCATGGCGGCGGTGCGGCGCCACGCCCTCGAGGGGGGCCCGGTGCTCGGCATCTGCAACGGATTCCAGATTCTCTGCGAGGCGGGCCTGCTGCCCGGGGCCATGATGCGCAACGCCCGCCTCACGTTCGTTTCCCGGCCGGTCTACCTGATGGTCGAGCAGACCGACACCGCCTTCACCAGCGCCTACGAACCGGGCGCCGTGATCCGCCTGCCGGTGGCCCACGGCGACGGGCGCTTCGTTGCGGCGCCCGAGGTGCTGCGCCAGATCGAGGCCGAGCGCCGCGTGGTGGTGCGCTATGTCTCCCCGGCCGGCCCCGCCGTCGGCGACGACAACCCGAACGGCTCGCTCAACGACATCGCGGGCATCTGCAACGCCGCCGGCAATATCGTCGGCCTGATGCCGCATCCCGACCGCGCGGCCGATCCCGCACTTGGCAATACCGACGGCATGGGGTTCTTCTCCTCGATGCTCGCCTGGTCTCCCGCACCGAAAGGAGCACGCTGATGCGCCGCCTCGCCCTTCTGCTGAGTCTTGCCGTCCTGCCCGCCACGCTCGCGGCCCAGGACGCCGTCAAGACCATCAAGCCCGGCATGACCGCCGACGAAGTATCGGCCAACTGGGGGAAGCCGCTCAAGACCGTGACCCGGGGCGATTTCTCGTACCTGTACTACGCGAACGACTGCCTCAAGACCTGCGGCATGCACGACATCGTGATCCTGGAAAAGGGGCAGGTCGTCGATGCGATCGCACGCGCGAGCTACCACAAGTACGAGGGGATGTCCTCCTCCCCGGCGGACCGCAAGCCCGCGTTCACCAAGCCGTCCTGAATCAGGGACCTCGACCAGGGCAGAGAAACATGTCCGACGAAACCAGACACCGCTCCTCGATCGACGCTCCGAGCCGGAACGAAGAGGAGTATTTCGCCAAGCGGAACCTCGAGTCCATCGAGCGCAAGCGCGCGCAGATCCGGGCCGAGATGGCCGCGGCCGAGCGCAAGAGCCACTTCATGAAGTGCCCGAAGTGCGGGGCCGACCTCCACATGGAGGAGTTCCACGGGGTACAGATCGACCGCTGTCTCGAGTGCAACGGCATCTGGGTGGATGCCGGAGAGATCGACCGGCTGGTCGCCCACGAGAAGACGGGCGTGATCGGGAGGGTGCTGAAGGATGTGATCGCCACCTTCAACCCGCATCGCCCGGCGTCCAGCTAGGGCACCGCGCCACCGGCGCAGTCAATCCGCGGAGGGACCATGACGCCCAGGATTCCGACAACTTGACCAAGACTTCCACGGCCCCGGCCACCCCGGTCACCCGCGCGCTGCCCTTCCCGGGCGAACGGCCGGTGACGCTCGAGGTCGTCCACGAGCACAACCTGAACGATCTGGAGTACGATCGGATCCGGGCGATTCTCGGCCGCACCCCGACCCTGACCGAGCTGGGCGTGTTCTCGGCGCTCTGGTCGGAGCACTGCTCCTACAAGCACTCCAAGCCGGTCCTCCGCGGTTTTCCGACCACCGGCCCCCAGGTCGTGCAGGGGCCCGGCGAGAACGCAGGGGTGCTGCGATTGCCCGAGGGGTGGGCGGTGGCGTTCAAGATCGAGTCCCACAACCATCCCTCGGCCGTCGAGCCGTACCAGGGGGCCGCGACCGGCGTCGGCGGCATCCTCCGCGACGTCTTCACCATGGGCGCCCGGCCGGTGGCGGTGCTCAACAGCCTCCGCTTCGGCCCGCTCGACAGCCCCCGGAACCGCTATCTCCTCGCCGGCGTCGTCCGCGGTGTCGGCGACTACGGCAACTGCGTCGGCGTCCCCACGCTCGGGGGCGAGGTGGACTTCGCCCCCGGGTACAGCGGCAACCCGCTGGTGAACGCCATGTGCGTCGGGCTGCTGAAGGAAAAGGACCTGACCCGGGCCCGGGCGCACGGGGTCGGCAACATCCTCATCGCCATGGGCTCCCGTACCGGGCGCGACGGCATTCATGGGGCCAGTTTCGCCTCGGAGGACCTGTCCGAGAGGAGTGAGGCCCGCCGCCCCCAGGTGCAGGTCGGCGACCCGTTCACCGAGAAGCTGCTGCTGGAGGCCACGCTCGAACTGATCCATTCGGGGCTGGTCGTGGCGATCCAGGACATGGGGGCGGCGGGGCTCACGAGTTCGTCGGCCGAGATGGCGGCCCGGGGCGGGGTCGGCATCGAGATCGACACCAGCCTCGTGCCGATCCGCGAGAAGGGCATGACGCCCTACGAGATTCTGCTCTCGGAGTCCCAGGAGCGGATGCTCATCGTGGCGGAGCCGGCACGGGTCGCCGACATCCAGTCGGTCTGCGAGAAGTGGGAGCTGAACGCCACCCCGATCGGGCGGGTCACCGACGACGGCCAGTTCCGCATCCGCCACGGCGACACCGTCGTGGCCGAGATCCCGGGCGAGCCGCTGGTCAACGGATTCCCGATCTATTCACCCGAGGCGCGCGAGGCCGACGAAGTCCGGAGGCGACGTGCGGCGCGACCGACCCGGCCACGCAAGGCGAACCTCGCGGAATCACTCCAGATCCTGCTCGACACCCCGAGCATCGCGAGCAAGCGGTGGGTGTTCGAGCAGTACGACTCGACGGTCCAGGCGTCCACCCTGCTTGGCCCCGGCGGCGACGCCGGCGTGCTGCGGGTCGACGAGACGGATTTCGGCCTGGCTGTCACGGTAGACTGCAACTCGCGCCTGCTCGCGCTCGATCCCTATGAGGGCGGCAAGGCAGCGGTCGCCGAAGCGGCGCGGAATATCGCCTGCACCGGCGCCGTACCCCTTGGCATCACCGACTGCCTCAATTTCGGCAATCCCGAGCGACCGGAAGTCTTCTTCCAGTTCCGCGAGGCCTGCCGCGGCATCAGCGACGCCTGCCGGGCCTTCGGAACACCGGTGACCGGTGGCAACGTTTCCTTCTACAACGAGAGCCCGACCGGCGCGGTGGATCCCACTCCGACGATCGGCATGGTCGGGTTGCTCGAGAAGATCGACCACCGGGTCCCCAGCCATTTCCGGAGTACTGGCGACCGGATCGTGCTCCTCGGAAGCACTCGGGGTGAGCTCGGCGGCTCGGCCTACTGGGCGGAGATCCGCGGCTTCACCGGTGGGGCTGCCGCGCCGGTGGACCTGAAGGCCGAACTCGCGTTGCAGCAGTTGCTCGCCGCCGGGGCGCGCGCCAGGCTGCTCCACTCGGCGCACGACTGCTCCACCGGTGGCCTGCTCGTCGCCCTCGCCGAGGCAGCCCTTGGCGGACCGTACGCCCCGCACGGCCTTGGGGCAGAGGTGCATCTGACCCAATACGCCCCCGGCCTCGCGGCGGAGCTGCTGCTCTATGGCGAGGACGGCGCCCGCGCCGTGGTCACCTGCGGGACGGAGGCGGAGGCGCCGCTGCTGGCGCTGGCCCGCACTCATGGCGTGCCGGCCCTGGCCATCGGAACGGTCGGCGAGTCCGCCGCCGAGCTGGATGTGCACTGCCGCGAGGTACGGCTCAAGTGGCCGGTCGAAGGACTGCGGCGGATCTACCTGTCCGCGATTCCGCGCCGGATGAGCCACGTGGACGAGGATCGCGCCGCCGCAGAGAGCTGAACCAGGAGGTAGAACCGGACATGTGTGGCATCTTTGGCGTCTCGGCGGTGCCCGATGCATCGCGACTGGCCTATCTCGGCCTGTACGCGCTCCAGCATCGGGGACAGGAAAGCGCGGGCATCGTGGCCATCGACGCCGAAGGGCATGCCCGGGCGCACCGCGGCATGGGGCTGGTCAGCGAGAATTTCGACGACGCGGCGCTCACCCGGCTCTCCGGGGACGTGGCCGTGGGCCACACCCGCTACTCGACCGCCGGCAGCTCGGTCGTCGCCAACGCCCAGCCCCTCCTCCACGACTACCGGGGCGGCCACCTGACCATCGCCCATAACGGCAACCTCACCAACGCCCCGGAGCTTCGCCGCCAGCTGGTGGAAAGCGGCTCGATCTTCACGACCTCGACCGACACCGAGGTCCTGGTGCATCTCATTGCCCGCTCGCCGGCCCGCAGCCCGGAAGAACAGATCCGCGGCGCGCTCGAGCAGGCCGAAGGGGCCTACAGCCTCATCATGACGGTCGGCCGCACCATGTACGCGGTGGTCGACTCGCGCGGCTTCCGCCCGCTCGTGATCGGGCGCCTCGGCACCGGCGTCGTGGTCGCGTCGGAGACCTGCGCGCTGGATCTGGTCGGCGCCAGCATGGTCTGCGAGCTGGAGCCAGGCCAGTTCATCAAGATCACCGACGGCGTGATCGCCGAGCTGCCGCGGCTCAAGCCGCGCCCGGTAAGCCGCTGCGTCTTCGAGCTGGTGTACTTCTCCCGTCCCGACAGCACGGTGTTCGGCGAATCGGTGGAGCGGGTCCGCCGCGAGCTCGGCCGCCAGCTCGCCCGCGAGCACCCCGCCGCCGGCGCAGAGGTGGTCTTCAGCGTTCCGGACAGCGCAAACGCCATGGCCCTCGGCTTCTCGGAATACTCCGGGCTCAAGCTGGAGAACGGCCTGATCCGCAACCACTACGTCGGCCGCACGTTCATTCATCCGACCCAGGCGCTCCGGGTGGCCAAGGTCAAGATCAAGTTCAACCCCGTCCGGGACGTGATCGAAGGTCGCTCGGTCGTGATGATCGACGACAGCCTGGTGCGCGGCACCACGAGCAAGGGGCTCGTCCAGATGGTGCGCTCGGCCGGAGCGCGCAAGGTTCACCTCCGGCTCGCGTCACCTCCGATCACGGGGCCGTGCCACTACGGCATCGACACGCCGACCCGCGAGGAGCTCATCGGCGCGACCCACTCCATCGAGGAGATCCGGCAGTATCTCGGGGTCGACACGCTCGGCTACCTCTCGCTCGACGGCATGCTGCGGGCCGCCGGGGAGCGGAACCGCTTCTGCCACGCCTGCTTCTCGGGCGAGTACCCCACCGAGATCTCCGAAGACATCAACCAGCAGCGCCACGCCGCTCCGGTTGCGACCCTCACATGAGCGCACCCTACTCGCAACCGGTCGTCTATTTCTTCGGCCAGGGCCGCGCCGACGGCACGGCCGCCATGAAGGACACCCTGGGCGGCAAGGGCGCCGGTCTCGCCGAGATGACCAATCTCGGCATCCCCGTCCCCCCGGGCTTCACCATCTCGAGCACGCTCTGCATCACCTACCTCGAGACCCGGCAGTTTCCCCCCTGGCTGCGCGCCCAGGTGGAGACCAGCCTGCAGCGGCTCGAGGCCGCCACCGGGCGCCAGTTCGGCGGGCGGGAGAATCCGCTCCTGGTGTCGGTACGCTCCGGCGCCGCGGTGTCGATGCCGGGCATGATGGAAACGATCCTCAACCTCGGCCTCAACGACGTCACGGTCGAGGGGCTCGAGCGGCAGAGCCGCAACCCCCAGTTCGCCTGGGACTCCTATCGCCGGTTCGTCCAGATGTACGGCAGCGTGGTGTACGATCTGCCGAAGAAGGCCTTCGAGCATCTGATCGAGGAGCGGAAGCGGAAGGCGAAGGTCGCCCGCGACATCGACCTGCCCCTCGAGGAGCTGAAGGGCCTCACCCGGGACTTCAAGGCGCACGTCGAGAGGGAGACCGGCCATCCGTTCCCCGAGGACCCGATGGAGCAGCTGTGGGGCGCGATTGCGGCCGTCTTCGAGAGCTGGCACACGCGGCGCGCCACCGATTACCGGAAGCTGCACGACATTCCCGACTCGATGGGCACGGCGGTCAACATCGTGACGATGGTGTTCGGCAACCTGGGCGAGGACTCCGGGACCGGCGTCGCGTTCACCCGCGATCCGTCGACCGGGGAGCGGGCGCTCTACGGCGAATACCTGCTCAACGCGCAGGGCGAGGACGTCGTGTCCGGCACCCGGGACGTGCTCCCCATCGCGCGGCTCAGGGAGCAGATGCCGGAGGCGTACGGCGAGCTCGAGCGGATGGCGCGGATCCTCGAACGGCACTTCCGTGACCTGCAGGACATGGAGTTCACCATCGAGCGCGGCAAGCTCTACATGCTCCAGACCCGGCGCGGCCAGCGCACGGGCCATGCGGCGGTCCGGACCGCCGTCGAGATGGTGGACGAGGGGCTGATCTCGGAGGAGGAGGCGGTGGCGCGCATTCCGCCCAACGACCTCAACCAGCTGCTCCACCCGATGATCGACCCCAAGGCGCATCTCGACCTGCTCACCGTGGGGCTTCCGGCCTCGCCCGGCGCCGCATCGGGCACCGTCGTCTTCGACGCCGACCTCGCCGAACGGCTCGGCCGCCGGGGAGAGGCGGTCATCCTGGTCCGGCGGGAGACCTCGCCCGAGGACTTCCACGGCATGGTCCAGGCCAGGGCGATCGTCACGGCCCGCGGCGGCATGACCTCGCACGCCGCCGTCGTGGCCCGCGGCATGGGCAAGCCGTGCGTGGCGGGGGCCCAGGCCATCGAAGTGCACGAGAAGAACCACGAGTTCGCGGTCAACGGCCGCGTGGTCCGGCAGGGAGACTGGGTCACGGTGGACGGGGGGTCCGGCCGGCTCTTCGTGGGCAAGGCCGTGCTGGTGCAGCCGGAAATCAGCGGCAACTTCACCCGCCTCCTGCAATGGGCCGACAAGCTCCGCCATCTGCGGGTGCGGGTGAATGCCGACACCCCGGCGGACACCCACCGGGGCCGCGATTTCGGCGCCGAAGGCATCGGGCTCTGCCGCACCGAGCACATGTTTTTCGAGGGCGACCGGCTCATGGCCATGCGCGAGATGATCCTCGCGCAGGACACCGAGGGCCGGAAGAAGGCCCTCGCCAAGCTGCTGCCGATGCAGCGCGGCGATTTCGAGGCCATCTTCCGCGCCATGGAGGGCTATCCGGTCACGATCCGGCTCCTCGACCCGCCGCTCCACGAGTTCCTGCCCAAGGAGATGGCCGAAGTCGAGGAGCTGGCCACCTCGCTCGGCAAGCCGGTCGAGGAGGTGCAGAGCCATATCCGCGCCCTGCAGGAGAGCAACCCGATGCTAGGCCTCCGCGGCTGCCGGCTGGGCATCATCTATCCCGAGATCACGGCCATGCAGGCCCGGGCGATCTTCGAGGCCGCCTGTACCGTGGCCGGGCGGAAGGGCCGGGTCATGCCTGAAGTCATGATCCCGCTGACGGCCACCGTGGTCGAGTTCCGCATGCAGGCGTTGCTGATCCGACAGATCGCCGAGGAGGTGTTCCGCGAGCGCCAGCTCACCGTGCCCTACCTCCTCGGGACGATGATCGAGCTGCCGCGCGCCGCGCTCACGGCTGACGAGCTCGCGCGCGAGGCCCAGTTCTTCTCGTTCGGCACCAACGACCTCACGCAGACCACCTGGGGGCTCTCGCGGGACGACGCCGGGCGGTTCCTGCCCTACTACATCGAGAACGGCATCATCGAGGATGACCCGTTCCAGGTCCTCGACCAGGCCGGGGTCGGCAAGCTGATCCAGATGGCCTGTGAACTCGGACGCAAGACGCGCCAGGATCTCAAGCTCGGCATCTGTGGCGAACACGGCGGCGAGCCCCGCTCGGTTGCCTTCTGCGACCAGCTCGGCATGAACTACGTCTCCTGCTCGCCCTACCGCGTGCCGATCGCCCGGCTCGCCGCCGCGCAGTCGGCGCTGGCGGAGCGCGGCACCATGGATCGGACCCGGGCGACCGTATGACCGGCAAAGCCCAGGGCG